>Ga0157363_1004922_pt1 | contig 12413 bp, 7 predicted proteins | sample AttsexASBM1_FD_111477 | JGI IMG/M metagenome (GOLD analysis project Ga0157363, IMG submission 111477) | Fungus gardens microbial communities from leaf cutter ant in Ribeirão Preto, State of São Paulo, Brazil - Atta sexdens ASBM1 | ecosystem: Host-associated > Fungi > Mycelium > Unclassified ...
AAGAAAGCAGGTATACTAATAGGTCTGTTTGCATTACTTAAAATCCCCAAAAATTTTTAAACTAATAGCGTTTTCGGCCCGACCATTTGCCCACATGAGTGTACAGCTTTACTGATATTTTTATTCTAAAGATATATTCTCATTGGATATCATGTGTCGCGCGTGATGAATATCGTACGAGGGATTCTGTACCAAACAAGATGAAAATTACAAAAGTGAGCAAATTTACTAGGTGTTGACCAATGAAATTATCAATATATTTTAGTAAGTTCATTCATTTTTGTAATTTTCATCTCGTTTTAAGATACAGACTATGTCAAAGCCTCGCTAAAAATGCTTTGAAGCATTTGGACCAATTAGAAGAAAGAATTTTACAAACTGACCAATTAAAAAACGCTTCAAAGCGTTTGCAGCATCGCATTATTATTAGACCGTACCCACAGAATCGTTCTCCTAGTGTGTCAGAGCCATAATGGCTCTTTCGTTTTATTCAAATCAAAGTATTTTGATTTGAATTAATTTTGCAATTATTTTTTCAATTCTACTAGTTTATCACTTTCTTATTCGATTAGCTTTTTTAACGTTAGCTTTTCACGAACGCAAAATTAATTATCAGAATACTTTAATTTGAATGAAAGTTTTTCCATCATTATTATATGCCGAACACTACTCTAAATTGTTGTGAAAGAAAATAATTGTTGTGAAAGAAAAAAAGAGAAACAATCGCTAAACATCAAATGAACACAAATGAACAGCGCATAATAAAATTTACGTTAAGAACGCTAATCGAACAAGAAAGTGACAATTGTGATTAATAAAATAGGAAAAATAATCGCGAAATTATCAGAATAGTTTAATTATTAATTTGAATAAAGCGAAAGAAGCTTTTCGCTATTGCTATATATCGAACATAGATATGCCACTGAACAACTGCTAAAAAACAATTAAAGACAAGAAATGCTTAAAAAGAGCTATGTTTGCATTTCTTAATTGAATTCCAAACTGGAATCTGGCAATTCTGTTCTAAGCATGAAAAATAGCATGTGTTAAAAAAAGCTAGTGTTACAAGAATTTAATACTATTTTCAAAAACTGTAACTGTTGTATCGTTGATTTGAGTTGTACTAGGAGAAGACAAAGATTTCTGATTATATATATATTCAGAGATGGAGGAATATATATATAGATGGAGCCAATTTAAAAATGTCGATTTTTTAAGTTTCACACGCACAATAAGTAGCTCTTCCCTAATATTTATCACATTTTCTAAATGTCTTGAATTCTCTAAATCAATTGTAAATTACAGTTTCATCATTCAATTTTTTCTAAGTAACATTATTACTTACATATTTGGTCAGAATAAAAGGTACTGATTAAAACGAAGCTCAATTTCAATGTGGTGGCAGGAATAAAATGATCGCTTTGACATATTTTATGCACTATATGTACACACACACATATATATATATATATATATATATATATATATATATATATATATTTACACCTTACATTTACTGTGGAATTTTGTGTGCGGCAGGCCTTAATATGAACACTGTTATGACAATATCATAGAATATTTTATTAGCCTTATATACAATTTGCATTATAAGTATAGACAATATTTTATTACACTGATTGATTCGTTAAAAAATATTAAGTTTTTTAAGTTTTATCCAGTTAGATTGATATTTTATCCCAGTGTGTGTCATTAAGTTGGATTTAAATCATTTATTTAATAAATCTGCTGTTAAATGTAATGTAATTAATGTAATGTAATTAAATAGTCGCCACCTCGTTTCTCGAGCCATTGAGGAAGGAAAAGTATAGCCTCCAGAATAGATGACTTGCCAAAAGGATAGTAATTCCACCAGAATCCCAGCTCTTCTATTATTTGTTGGTCCCAGACCTGATCCATCCGCAAGTTCTAGCTTGAAGTGATCAATCTCAATTCCAATCACGAACTTTTAATCACTAATTGGCTGTAATTGAATTTTGATTATTGACACAGAGCAAAGGATGTGATGAATATGGATGGATAGTTAAACGTAAAGTAAGTATGATAAGTAATAATATCTGTTGGGTATAAATAATATCTGTTTACATTCACACACAATCACACAATTGTATAATCGTTCGTATTTGTATCAGGAATACAATAAGGCTAGAATATACCTATTGTGCTTGTGTTATATATTTGCATGACATGTATTTTTTAATGTCCTTTTTAAAAGTATTCATGTTTCGTTTACAATCATGTTCGTGTTTTATTTGCAATTATGTTAAATAGGACTTAGCATGTATCCCACGTTTCATGTTCTGGAACCATGAAGATGGTATTACATCATGTATTCGCGCTTTATAACATTTTTCGCACTTATATGAACTGGTACGCACGTTCTTATAACGCTATTGATTTTTGCGTGAACGCCGTAATGATCAAATTTATACTAATTAATCGAAATATTTCGGTTTTATAGTAATATCCGCAGCGATATTGATGTCATGTACATGATTCTCCATCTGGATGGTCTGGCTTCTATCGTCTCGCTGTGTTTGCTGCACATCCAAGTCATTATTTCTGGCTGAGTGGTTGTATTTTCCTTTAGAGGATTCCTAGGTAAACATTCATGTTCATTTTGAATTATATTATTCTTCTTTGACAATCTATCAATTTTATTGATAGTATCATATTGGTCCTCCTTATACTCTCCATTGTTCTGAGATACACTGATTCTCCTATATCATCAAAAGATAAATTTCAACATGAAACAGAGTTTATATTTGGTTTCATTTTCCTTGCTAAATCAAAGGATGAATACTCACGAGATAATTTATACAGGTTTGATAAGTAACGATAAAACTTTCGCATAGGAGTAGAATGTATTAAATTGAGTCGAAAAGTCTCTACCATTCTAAAATTTTCACAATAGTTAACATCTACATTAAATACTAAAAACTGAATATTGATTTTTAATAATTTTTTTATTCAAATACTGTCAATTTTACAGAAAAACAGCAAATGACAAAAATTGTTTATTTTTTTCTTATAAAGTTCTAAAAACTTTTTCATAATTTTTTAGTACTGCATTTTCTTATTGATAAAAATTATTGATAAAAATAATTGCTAATAAAAAAATGCAGTACTACAAAGTTGATAAAAAATTCTGAAAAAATTTTTAGAACTGTATGAAAAAAAAATAAACAATTTTTGTCTCTTGATGTTTTTCTGTAAAGTTGATAGTACTTGAGTAAAATTATTGAAAATCAATATTCAGTGATTTTTAGTAATTGAGTTTTGTTAATTATTGCGAAAATTACAAAATGATAAAGGACTTTTTGACTCAGTTTAATCCACTCTACTCATATAGCAAGAATTTTTTGTTACTTATCAAACCCTGTATAAATTGTGAAAATTTGTTATATTTTATTAGTTTTCCAGACCTTATTCATCATTGTTTTGCTTCTTATAGAAATAAATCTTCCTTCATGTGATTTTGGTCTCGATCGTGCATAATGGCTTAACTTTTCACTCATGGTAATCGGTTTTTTCTAGTATCTCTTCTGGATACGATCTTTTAAAAGGTTTGTATGGGTGTTTCGTGGAAGATTTTTCCTTTGTACGTCTACTTGTTACTGCTTTTTGCTCCTTCTCTTTAGTATCCATTGAAGATTGTAATTGTTCCATTTCCTCGCTTACATTTTAATCCACGAACTGTATCTTATCTAATACTTGGGCAATATCGTCATATTGTTTTATGGTTTTGTTGATTTCTTAGTCTTTCATTTTTTTGTCTCGAATTAAGCTTTCCTTTTGGGAAGGATTCTAATGTCTTTAAGATAATTCTCATTTTTTTTATCTTTTGAACTCTTCTTAATATATCTTGCTTCTCCTGTAATTGAATTTGGATCTTGCTAGTAATTCATTCTCTTCATTCTTGATTCCATCTTCATTGTATAATTGACTGACTATCCTGCAAATCGAATTCTTCCATTTCGATTGCTACTTTAAATTGCTTTCCAATACGTTTTGCAGTTATTTGTTGTGCTCGACCACGTCTCGAATGCCTCCTATTTATATCTTCCATTGATCATGATACTAAAACTCCAGACACAATGCGAAAGAATAAAGAATAAATGATTTTAATCTATTAAAAATCGGAATACACAGTTTCTAGGTTATAGGTTGAAATTGTTTATTCTTTATTCCTAATTCCTTATTCCTCCTATTGTGCGCAGGGCCTAACAATCTACTAAGTATTTTTCTCTGATTGCTGGTAACTTTGGGTGCATTCAGAAACACTACCGCTCAGGGTGCGATTACATGTAGCGCGGTATGCGGTACAGAAGATAACTTTAGGAACCGCGCAAACCGTGTCATTTGTTTCTTTTCTCCTCTATTAGGCTGCATTTTCATGCTGACACTCGACGCTCGGTTCGAATGTCAAAACAGATCAAGTGATCAAAATTGATGAACACCAAGCATCAATTTTGATCAAGTGACCTGTTTTGATGCTGAAAATGAGCATCGAGCGTCAGCATGAAAAAACAATCTTAGGGTGATTCATAGTCGATTCTTACATTTAAGACTTTTCTTAAGTACAGTCTTAAGATGTCATAAGTCAATCCGAGGATTGTATTAGCATCTTAAGATATTATTTAAGACAGTTTTAAAATAAAAACAAACAATGAATGAGATGTTCCATGTTTTCGCGTTTCACAGTTGGCAGCCTGTGTCTTATTCGACATTTGTAGATAGAAACGGCGAAGATTTAAGGGCTCCATTTCTCTCTAAGAGATTCGCACAATAAAAGGAATAGGGAACAGAGAGCAAAGAATAAGAATTTCAATCTATCAGAAATCATGTATTGTGAAATACATAGTTTCTGATAGGTTGAAATTCTTATTCTCTGTTCCCTGTTCCTTTTATTGTGCGAGTCTCTTAGAGAGAAATGCTTGCAAACTGAGCACCCATTATCCCTTCCATCATAGACGACACCTTAATGGCTCCTGCATACAAAACGCGGCAATGCTTGCTGAGCAGCGAAAGTTATCGCACTAATCAATAATTCTATGTTCTTAAGTCGACCTCATCATGCAGAACTTCTTCTGATGTAATATTACTTCCGTCGCACGGCAAAAGTTGAGTTCAATCCAACTTTTGAAATTATATATCTACTTGATTATATATTTACTTGATGAAATTATATATCTACTTTGAAATTATATATTACTTCCGAACAAGACGTTGATTGGCTATCGCGTCAACTTCCGCTGCGCGGCAAGCGTTGCCACATTTTGTGTGTAGAAGCCATAAGATCACCATAAACAAAAATTTATAACGGAACGGAACAGCGAGATTAATCACAATCGCAGAAAAGAAAGAATAATGACTGCAAAATTGTGATTGGTTGCACTTTATAATTTCCGCTCATGGGACAGCGGTTTAATAAGGAATAAGATATTTGCGGCGTAAAGTGGGGAGCACAGACTTTTGTATAATGCATAACATAAGGCATAAGAAAATGAACTAATCAAAATCTTTTATTTCCTTCCTTTTCGTGAAATAAAGAACTCTTGATTGATTTTCTTATGCCTCATGTTTTATGTGTTGAAAAAGTCTATATTATTATGTGCAAAAGTCTATGCTTTTCGCTTAAAAAAAATAAAGATAGAGGCAATTAGTTAAGGTATTGTTTGCAGTATGAAAGAATGAGTGTATTAAGAGATTTATTGTAAACGAATCTTTTTCTTGGTAATTGTAAGCTGAAGTAATAAAAGTTCTATTCTATCTAGAAAATAATTGAATAATTCTGATTGAAATCCATTCCGATTTTGTTCTATGATAGGTGCCCTAGATCATCGACGAGATATTATTGAAGACTTTCAACTCTGGGCAAATTTTCAGCGATATAAAAATTTAAGGTTTAAATTAATTGAAGAATGCTGATATTAGTATTCTTTGTTTTGTCTCTCGGGAAAGATGTTTTTGCTGCTCGGAATCGCTTCAAATAAATCCAGAAATATAGGATTCATATCACTATGTACGACATCTGTCATACGACACTTGACATTCATGTCGTACGTAGTGTAAATCCTACATTTTAAATATGCTGGGTTAGACTCTAATCAGAGACTGGCCATCAAATTTCTTCGAGTAAAAGGAGTATAGATCATCTTACTCTTTTCCCGCTTGAAGAAATTTGACGAAATCCTTATGGCCAGTCTTTGCTTAAAAGGTCTTTACGCTGAGATCACTCTGCCGAGAAGCAAAATGAACAATGCTATTATCGACAATTGATATAAATTTATTATTACCTAGGTTACCATAGAGATGACAATGCAGAGAAAAAAACTTCTAATTTTTCGGCGATATATAAAATATTATAACATTAAAAATATGCGTACTTATTTATACAGCATTTATATAATAAAAAATCATAAATTCAATAATAAATTACCGAAATATGTTAATATATTGTAAATTTTTATTAATGGTTGGTAAAATATCGTTTTTCAATTATCCCCGGCCCTATTGAGGATGTGGTCCACTTGATGCTACAAACTTTGAAGTATTATTCGTTTTTTGATTGGTCAATTAGTAAAATTCTTTCTTCCGATTAGTCAATCAAACGTTTTGAACTATTTGTAGCATCAAGTGGACCGTAGTCAAAATTTGCTCAGGTCCGACGGTCTTTAATAGTATCTCATCGATGGTTGTGATAACGCTTACCGGATCAGCTGATCCAAACACCATATCAGTAGTATGTCACTGACTGTGCACATAATATGTAGGAGATTGATTAGGAGTGACAAATATGATAAAATAGATACGACAAAAAACTGAAGAAAGTAAAGGATTAAGCAAAATTAAAAAAATGCATCCGTACTGGATTTTCTGCCGCAAGAGAGACACGAGAAAGTATATATTCTTATACTACTACAGTCGCTTCATTTGTTTAACGCGTCAGATGAATTAAGATAATTAACATTATTACTCTCTCCGCAGTCCCAACTAACAATAACAGTTGTCATGGGTGAGCGAAATGTCAGACTAATTTGCTCCCTTTCAATACGACTATCATGCGCCCCTGTAAAATTTATTTTGCCCATCGCGAAAGTTTATTTTAATATAGCTGATGTAGCGAGCAGGCTGAGTTATTTCGGGCCTGCATCCATTGCTGATGCTTAATCTTGGAATCACTGATCGATTCCCATCTATCTCAATATTGAAAGTTACTTCCTGGCTTCAGTGTCTCCTAGAGCACTCTATTAATTTTATATTTCAAACATGGATCCAGATCCTATAGAGATGGCGAACGAGATCAAAAAAAAAGTTATACTACACTGGAACTGTCGGGGTCTCATGGAATTTCCGGAGGTAATAAGATTGCACGGCAGTCACATTCAGGAAATATATCTGAAGTGGAACAAGCTGACCACTCTACCACCGTGGATTACGGAGCTATTTAATGTAACTAATTTATACATGTATGGCAATCGGATTGAACAGTTGCCTGTGGAACTCGGTGGAATGAATCAATTGACAGTGCTAGATTTAAGTGCCAACAGATTAGACTTGATATCTGCCTGCATCGGCAATTTAAGCAATCTGAAATCTTTATTCTTGAATGACAATTTTATAGAGAGATTACCAGTTGGTAAGTCAAGATTATTAGATTGTTGTACGCAAAGGGAAAAAAATTTATTGACTCACATGAACGAAACAAAAACAGAATTGAGCCAACTGAATAATCTGGAAATACTGTCTGTCTCGGGTAATCAGATTGTCGCATTGCCGGAGTGGACCGGTTCTCTTCCAAGACTTCGAGAGCTATATGTGGATAATAATCAACTGAGGGAATTACCTAACAGATTGACCATAGCTCCTGAGCTTACCATGATCTCCGTGTGTTCAAACAGGTTCTTATTAATATTAATATTTTGCGAATAAATATTTTGATTATTAAATCAAATTATAAAAAGTCTGATATTCATACTCCGTTTCTAATTTTAAGCTCATCTTCAATATAGTCTTAAAATGTCATGAGCCAATTACAGCCAATTACACATTCACAGTCGCGATTGTTTAAGATTATCTTAAATATAGTCTTTAAAATATTATGAATCAATCAGAGAACTGCATTAACAAAACATTGCGCTCTTTGCCCTAATGAAATGAACGGGAACATTCACTTCAATGTTGGTAACAATGAATCACGACACGGCGATAATTCGCAAACCTTTTTGCATATCTTAAGACTCTCTTAAAATAACAACGGATTATGAATACGAGTCTTTACACAGATTAATCGAGCTACACTTTACGAGAACTTTACACAGATTAATCGAGCTACAATTTTGTATTCCAACAAATGTTTTTGCAGATTGAAATATTTGCCACTGAATGGATTTTTATCGGCTCCCTGTATACGATTCGATGCAAACGAATACTTAAATTATGTGTCGTATCCGCTTCTATTTCAATTACTTTCGCAACTACGCACGACGGTTGTCCGCGATAGAGAATATTTGGCATTCGGGTAAGCACATTGGAGTGTCAAATAGGAATAAATTATTCGCGAATAAAAAATAAATCTTGACAACTGTTATTTTACTTTTGAAGTCTGTATATAAAGTAAATTTTACAGTCTATGTATATATGTATATATAATCACAGATGTTTTAAGACGCATTATGACACAAATGTGCTAAACACAAATATAAAATTGTACATAAAAATGAAGAGACTGCATGAAATAGATGCCGATGTTATAATTGAATTACCACGGCAAATGCTAAAAATTCACGAGGTTCACGAAAACGTGACTTGTTCCCTGTGGGAATTAGCGCTAAGGAAAATTTATACCGAAAGGTAATTGAGGAATCTTATAAACAGGAATTTCTTTATAGTCTTTTGCAAAAGTATAAGTATCTCGCAGATTTAACGCAAATACATTTCAGATATAAGCACACGCTCGATGTTTCCGTTTCTCCAGCAAACATAACAATACTCTACAAACCACTTAAGAATACTAAACTGGACTTCACACTGTCTACAAGTTTGTACAATTTATTAACAAACGGACCTACTGGTATCTGTATAAATTCTCAATGCCAGCAACCGATATTCACAGAAGCTTGGATCATTATCGGTATCAACCGTTATGCAGCATCTATGATAACGATCGTTTTATGTTGTAGTAGAAGGTAACATACAAAATAATGTAATGTACCTGAGTATATCAGTTAGTAAATTTTTTTAATTTGCAGTTGCGCCATTGTATTCGCTGCACACTCAAGTATGACTATTGATCTTCATTGGCACTCCATCAATTGATGAATCCTCCTAACTAGGTATCTAATTAATTCATTTCTGTATACAAAGTGTTAGAAAAATAAAGAATTCTTACGCACTTAACTGAAATCTTGTGTCAATAAGTTTTTAAATTAAATCTCTAACTTATTGTAATTGTAATTTATTTTGCAGCATCGCGGCTACCAAGAGCAATTCTTCAATAATGCCCAGTAGGAGTTCCAGTTCCATAACATAACGATGAATTAAATCAAATTATTACATAATATCATATTCAATGTAACTTCAAGTATTCAAGACTAGTCTCACTGATAATATTATCTTTCTTTTTATTAAAATATACGTTTGTGACTCGATGTATCTTCCATGCATTATATAAAAATTCCGATTCGTTATATTTTTTCGCACTAAAATCGAGTCGCAACAAAAAATATTCTACATTTTTTCCTGGATGGCGAATCAATCGTCTACTCAAGCGATCAGAAGATCTAACGCCTTGTCACGATCAAAGTTACACTTTACTAACGCCGCGGAAGCTTCGTCTTCGGGAAATCCTAGATCCTTCAACGTGCATAAATTCTCATAGTAGATCTTTGCCTTGGATTGATCGTGCTGCGCGAGCGTCAGCGCTGTCTCGGCATAATCACTCGGGACGCCAGTCTCTTCTAAGGATTGGACGGCTAATAGATACTCTACGATCTTCTTTTCATGCACTCTACCTAGTTCCAGTACCGCGCGCGCCGCTCTGCATTTAGGAAATCCCATATCACTTAATTGCATGATCAACTTTAGATCATCTTCCGTCATGCTTGATAACAAATCTGCTAGCGGTTTCGCATGATTCGACGACATTGAGTTGTTGTATTTTGGAACTACATGCGCGTCGCTGTCTGGACTCTCCAAATCTGGCCACGGCTTCCAATTCTGTCGCAAGGAGGGATTAATAGACTCAATTATATTTATATTATAGAGAAAAAAATATATTACCTCCATAATAGGCCGTTCTAATTCCTTTTGAAGTTCCTGCATTATTGTCGAAACGCTACGGTGATTTTCGATGCTATGTGTATCTTTGTCGGCTTCGTCATCCACTTGACTCTCTGTATCGGCTTCTTCTTCTTTGCAAATCTCGGATGTATCATCAATTGTTAATTCATTTATAATGTTCTCCAATTTTCCTGCAGGTATCCATTGCGAGCGAGGTTGCAAAACCTACATTTAAAAGATATTAAACATTACAAGAATCTGCAATTATCTGCAATGCTTTTCAAGAGTTTTAGAGAATAAAACATTTCATTAACCTGTGCCAATTCTTCCATGTCATTGATAGTTTTCAATTCCATATTATCGAAGGGACTGCTCGTGTCATTATCGAAGTCGGCAAAGTCCAAACCCCCATTGATTTTTACATGATCTTGAAAGTCATTTGCTGGAGGTGACAGCGGCTGTGGTGTGAGTATTGTCGTTTCTGGAGCGGGTGGTGCATTAATAGGTAGCTGTTTCACGCAATCTAATGGTGGAGGTGAAGAAGGAGTCTCCTCTCTCTCCTTTTTCTTCTTCTCTTTCAATCGAGCTTGACGTGCCTTGCTGTAGGCTTGTCTAGCCTTGCGCCATTCGCACATCTAATTACAAATTAATTAATTTATGATAATTATCAACTCACGAAATTATTGGCACACATTACGTAGAACATGCCTCCTACCTTTTCAAGTACTGATTTTTCCAAGCTGAAGTCGTACGTTAACTTCGATACATCCGGCAATCGATTGTTATACGCGACGGGTAGGCCAATCTTCCTCGGTGGTTTGTAGGCTTCTGCGATTTTGACATGAACCCCGTCCATGTAAGACGCCACCAAGTCGCATTGCGCTGACACGGACGATCGAGCCATTGATTCCTATACGAAGGAAAACGCCACGAAACACGCGACTTGCAACGGAGTTCGTCGCCTTAATCGCCGATGCACGGAGCATAACCTATTTTCCGTTGTAATAAATATCATTTAATCGCTCGTGTCATATGCCACCGACACATCTCGCGCGTATGTGATTGCGATTTAATTAAATGTTAAATTCTTTCTCTTTTTCTCTCGCTTTTTTGTAGCTTGAAAATCTGAAGTATCTCTTTAACGGTCGAAATGATGAAAAAATATTTCTCCATTTGACACTTGACAGATTAAATTCTCTTCTCGTCCGTCCGTGTCGTCGTCGTCATTGCGAGAATATCGATTGTCAAACGCTAGCAAGATTTTAAATATCGATATTCGATATCAATTGTTAATACTGTTCAACTTGAATTTGTATCTGATTTAATTATTATCTGCAAATACTTATCTGAAACCTTTCTTTTTGTTATTATATTGTTGGCAATATGAATTGATATTTTGCGTTTACAAAAATATTTTACAAATAATTTCAGAAAACTTTTAATATTGTATAATTTTATATAAATGATTTGTTAAAGTTATAAAAAACTAATGTTATAGAAAATTTTATTTATTAATAACTTTCTTCCCCAGATTATTAATAAAATACTAAATATTTTCTTCTAAGACGTTATTAATAATATTATATATCAACACCGTTGCCATTAATATCTTGCATCTCTGAAGTCTGAAGATCCTTGAATACTGACTATATACATTAATCTGTGATATATCGAAGAAATATTCATATGTTCAAAGTTATCGCAATACAAAATACTCAAACTTTAAACTGTAAATATTTTATTCTCTCTCTCTCTCTCTCTCTCTCTCTCTCTCTCTCTTGGTAACGGATATATTGCAACATATAGAATACAAATAATTGGATCTTGAGTAAATATTAGGTGTACAACTTTGCTTCCGCCGTTTTCCCATACATGACTTTAGCGGTAAGTGGTGGTCGAAATAAATAGATCATAGACGTCATACAATAAACTTGGGCATCTGTCAACATAACCCCATAGAAACATTAGTCGATTTGAGTCTGCATCACAAAGTTATTCTCGATTGAAAATGTCAGTTTACGAGCCAAATTCTCGTCATTTGCGGGAGGTTTTAATTTTTTGCTTCAATATGAAGAAATTTGCGGCTGAGGCTCATCGAATGCTCTCAAATA
>Ga0157363_1004923_pt1 | contig 12412 bp, 15 predicted proteins | sample AttsexASBM1_FD_111477 | JGI IMG/M metagenome (GOLD analysis project Ga0157363, IMG submission 111477) | Fungus gardens microbial communities from leaf cutter ant in Ribeirão Preto, State of São Paulo, Brazil - Atta sexdens ASBM1 | ecosystem: Host-associated > Fungi > Mycelium > Unclassified ...
GTGTAAAGATACAGGACTGTATCTACGCTATATATACTACTAGTTCTTTAGAACAATGAGGCATACATGAGGTAGAATACATGAGGATGAAATGAGGAAACAATGAGGATCAGGCTAGGTTATAGCATCTACTACATGAGGCGCTGACTGAGACTCCTACGGCGCAGCCAATTGTGTTGTCATACCCTTTGCCCATGTCCATGCTGTCTCCAGGAGGCATTGATTGTAACAGTTAGGGTTAGCACTTTGGGCTTCCATATGAGCTGAATACTCAATGGATGACACTTTAGATAGTACAGAAGACTCTCTTGATGAGTTAGTGCTGGAGACAATAGATCTACCTCTTGGAGCACCCATTGGTACATCCTCAGAGCCAGCTTTGGACTTTACAGGATTAGACATGGCTGAAGTGGAAGTAAAAATGTTTGAATTTGCAATTTCTCTGTTAGGTGCTACCATACAAGATGGTGGTATGAGAGAGAGAAGCAATATTATACAAGTTCTAGAGCCAGTTCTCCAGTAGACATAGAAATAGAAATAGAAAAACAAACAAAACTCTTTTCTTTTTATTTATTTTTCTTTTATTTCTTGGACAATGAAGAGGCACATGACTGTGGTCACATGACATATCACATGAAATGATGTCATAGGCCTAGAATGTAGGAGAAGAAGCTGAAAGAATAATGTCAAGATACATGTCTATAACATGTTTACTTTATAATATATGTATAGTGTGGAAATATATTAGAGACTTCTTGTTGAGTTCTCTTGTGATCCCCATGAGACTCTTGCTCTATAAGACTACTTAGTATGCTATTTATCATTTTGATTAGTAGTTGCTCCAATACAGAGGCAAGTAAAGTCTGATGGTATTGTGGTAGAGTAGTAGTCAAAGACTTGAGGAATGAGAGGACCATGGGTTGATAATGAACTTTGGTAATACTATAGACTTGAATTTTGGCAAGATAGCAGGTCCTCCTATAAGCATCTCCCTTTTCAGATTGCTATAACTTGAAGCAAGAGATACTAGTTGAAATTTGATACTCTAGAAGTTTACTAAATAAATGAATTATGGGACTGCAGGGTTAAGACAATGAAACTCAGCTACTTGATCAGATGTGAACATATCTGTTGTATTTTTCCAAGAGTTTGCTTCTAGTCTAAAATCCTTTCACTTGATCAGGTATTGATATCTCTTGTGATGCCAGTGGTATTATAAGATAAGTGTGTGGACAGACTTTGGCTAGGGTTAGGGTTAGCCAGACGTAGATAAGTAATTAATTATTAGTCTACAATGGAGGAAGAGCACATGACCTGGAAGTCATGTGATAGAAGCTGGAATAGTCTAGAGCAGTCTGGAAGGACTTAAGGTTTAGAAGAATCAAGAGGAGTCTAGATAGTAGTTAGGGTTAGGAGTGACGTCAAGGGACAATGGTTCCTCATGGTGTACACATGGTGCACACATGTATGACAGAGATTAAGAGTATGACATCAGAGCACATGTATATGGCATGGTAGCCTTATGGTGGATGAGTAATAGGACATAAGGACAATGCATGGACATTAGGGCAGGTAGATATTGTTGTAGCATGGACCACATTGTATTTATATAAATAGAGGAGCAATGCAGCAAGGGCTCCTTGTCAAGTTCTCTTGTAATCCCCACTACTAGATAGCCAGTTAAGAGCTTTGCTGAAGTAAGCATACTACAGAATTGTTACAACTAGTGGTTGCTACAACAAGTGGTTGTCTAGAATTCTCTCTACTTTTCACTTCACTTCACTTCTTTATTGATGATGATCAGAAAAAAACTAGAGCACCTTGCTAGGATATGGTTATTAATGGCAGAAGTGAGCTTGACTATGGAGAATACTAGATGTAGTCTTTGCAAAAAGTGGGGGAGCTTGAAATAGTATGAACTTTTTTCTCATCACATAGAGTCAGAAACACTAATGAGACAACTTGGTAAAGAAATATGTTATGTGGATATCCACAGGGTCCAAGAACATCTTGTTACCAGGAAGAAACACTGGGGAAGGGATATATCTTTGATTGTAGTACTTGGCTATATTTTCTTGGGACTTCTGAATGGCAGATCTCATCTCTTTCAGTATAGACTATATATTTGGTGAATTTTGAGATACTCTCCAATTTGAATCTTCTTTGGTGAGACTTGAATCTCATCTGTGACAGTTATCCAGTATCAAAAAGGAATAGTAGTTGCTGTATAGAAGAGTGCACATAGTTGTTGTACTAAAACTCTGCCAGTAGAAGAAGATTGTGCTAGTTACTTTGATATTTGTTAACAAATAGGTAGAGGTATTATTCCAGCTTCTGGTTTACTTGTTCTGTTTGTCTGTCTATTTGGGGATACCAGGCTGTAGATAATGCAATTTTGACTTTAAGTAGCCTATAAAGCTTCTTAGTAAAGAGTGCAATAAACTATAGTCTATAATCTGACACCACTTGAGTAGAAAAGCTATAAAGTTTTTATACATAGCATAGAAAGAGCCTTATAGCACCCTCTGTGGTGACTATAGTATAAGTAGGAACAAAGTGAGCTCTCTTGGAAACTGAGTCTACTACTGTCAGTATTGTATTGAATCTCATAGATTTAGTGACTTTGTAAATATAGAGTGGGAATAATTGAAAGTAGTACTATATGAATAACAATCTTGGCTTTAATGAATAATATTGTACCTAGCTTACTTATTGCATAGTTATACTTCAGAAGAGAGAAATTTGAAAGAAATATGGTACAAAACCAAGTTAACTATCAGACTAAGGAACTATATAGGGAAACTCTTGTTCTTAAATCCAGGAAGTCTTTCCAAATAATACTACTGCTACATATACTCTGGATTGTTAGATACTGTAAGGGTTGTCATTTAGAACTTTATAGAATTAATGAAGAATAAAGAGGTTTTAGTTCTTAGATTGATTAAGATGGAGTGTGATCTACACTAGAATAGGGTAAAAGAGTGTGGATGTCAGATATAGTTAGATGGTATGTGACAAAGCTCTACAATAAAGCTAATGCTAATAATCTTCTATTTTATATTTAATATAAACAGTAGATACAATTCTCTGAGAGATGAGTAACAAATATGTTTGGTCTACAGATACAGATTACAAATGTTGACATACTGACTAATATACCTAGATATTTGTGTCAGAATTAAAGATGGTGGACTTTGCTTTTCTTTTTATTCTTTCTCATTTTCATTTTCATTTATTTTCTTATTTTGGACTTAGGATTAGCAATTAGCATGATGTCATATGTGACTATCACAAAACTGTTACAAATTAGTCACAAATGTCACAGTCACATAATCATGTGTCACACAGAAGAGCATAGAAGATTCCAGAATAATAATATCATATAGGATATTTGCCACATGTTGATCTTATGTGTTATAACTTAGGTCTTTGAGTAAAGACAAAAGACTACTTTTGTATTTAGTAATACAAAAAAACTTGATAAAGTCCTAAGTACAAACTAGTCTATCTTATATATTACAGACTATAGTTTATGCTTGTACTACAACTGACTTATTCTAAAGTACATATACTTTCTATAAGACCAACATGTTGTTGCTATGCTGTTGTCATATGCCAAGTCCACCCATCTGGAAAACACATCTCCATGGTGATACTCCTTGTCAACATCTAATCTAAAAAATCCTGCCTTCTATAGCAGCCATCTTCCTTACAACATGCCTGCACAGCAGTGGTGCAACAATCCAGAGATTCTATCTTCCATGACAGAGATACTGCTATCTGACTCAGTCTTCCATGGAAAAGTTGTACTCCTGTCAGTGTCTCCACACTGAAACCTTTGCTTAGAACAATAAGGGCTATACCACTAAAACTCTAAGCATCTCCTATAGTTCTTTCTTGTATATAAGACTAGTAGTTACACTGTAATTCACTAGTCTGATAATCGACAAAGATAACTTCTATTGAACTTGATCCCCAGTGTTCAATGATGACACACCAATTAGTACTCACTTCTATTTCAGACTTCTTCCTTCCATCAGAAATTGCAATCATGTGACAGACAGATGGTACAGCACATAAGCTGAAGCCAAGGTTGTTCCACAAGTCTGCACATCTCTGAGTTCATCTTGCAGACTTTCACCCCTGGTATGAACTGTGCCTGACAGCTATATAATATCATTTGTTCCAGAATCTTTTATAACCTTATCTATATCATATAATGGTGTGACTATGACTATGACATATGTAACAATACTGTAACAGGTGTCATATCTCTGTCACATGTGATGTCATGCTATTTCTTCTACCTAAGTTCAAAATAAAGAAAGAGAAAATAAAACTCAAAATAAAATAAAGGAAAATGAGAAAAAAAAAGAAAACCAAAAGAAAAATATAATAGAGTCCAGTCCATTGTTCACAACTCTGACATCATCCCCCTTTTTAAGATTTCTTCTCTAGAGAAACTAACTTTCATCTTTGTTAGTTTCTTTCTAATTTCCTCAAACTTTCTATTATCCCATCTATATAATATTTATGCTATATATTTTCCTGGTAATTCTCCTCTTCTAAAATCTCTTTCCTCCAACTTATCTAAATTTTCTTGTCTTCTTACTCCTGTATTCATCCTCCTCTTGAGTTTATTTACTAATTCCTTCACATTTTCCAAATCTTCCTCTTTTTCTCACATATCATTTTCTGCTATAAACCTCTTCCAGCACACCAAATACTTTGTTACTTTCCTTAATTTTCTTTTATTCAAAATTTCCTTTACTTCTTATTTTTCTACTCTATTGACTTCAACTGGTTTTGATTTCTCTACCCTCTGTTTCTTCACCAGTTTCCTATATCTTACAATTCTACTAAATTAACTACTGGATGGATCCTCATAGAGGCTGGTAGTTTTACTAGTTTTCCTTTGAAAACTAAGTCTTTTGTACTCAGCATTACTTTTTCAATGTTACTCTTGTTTCCTCCTGAATTTTTCTCATTCTTTCTGCAAACTCTGTCACTTTCTCTACTTTTCCCTTCCTCCTAATATCTGCCCCTATTCCCAACTCTCTTCCATAAATTGCTGTAAATGGTGATATCTTTGTTGCTGAATGAACTTTGTTATTTACTATAAACTCTGCTGTTGCTAACCACTCTAACCAATCTTTCTGCCTATACTCTATAAAGAATCTCAAGTACTATTCCAACTCTTAGTTCATTCATTCCATCTGCCCATTGTTACAATTCAAACCTCAAAGAGTTAAGGTTAGAAAGGAAATCTTATATTAGGTTAATATAAGAGAATTTGATAGAGAGCTCTGTACAGAATTGTCTATCTTATATATGCTAGACTACTGGTTCATGCTACAGTACCATTAGCCTACCCTAAAGGTCATGTGTTAACTATAAGGTCAATATGTGTCAAACACATTATTGTTATGATCAATGCCTCATTAATATAACATGGACTAGGGTCAAGAGTGATAATGACATGATTGGCTGCACCACAATAGTCTCAGTCAGCACCACATGTAGTAGGTGCTATATCCTTACTTCATCCTTATGTTCTGTGACTTATTTATCTTTAACTTATATATAATGAACTATTTCCTCATTGCTTGTATGTATATATAGCATAGATACACTCTTGTATCCTTATGCTTTACCACTTGAATCAATTACTTATCTTCTCTCAAGTCTTTGCCTAAGTGCAACCTGAGCTCTAAGCTAAGGTCATAATATTTGGTAAAGTGTCGACAAGCTCACCTTGTAAAAGCAGAGGTACATAGTAGTTAGTCCACAGACAAATTAGGTGAAGTTACCACAGGACAAAGAACAAAACAAATGTGGCATAAACCATGAGAAGAACCAAAATAAGTTCAAGACAAACAAACAATATTGAGGCATTATCAGAAATACTAGGATCCTTACAGATCATGAACAAAGCTTTGGAAGAAACATATGAATGATTAGACAAAGAAATGTCTGTAAAACCAGCACCAGTAATGACAAACAAAAATGGACAGGCTGTTATGCTGAAGAATATAGTCTCAGATCCAGAATGGTTCAATGGGGATAGGACAAAATTTGAAGACTGATGGAGGAGAATTTGATTATTTCTCAAGAGTAACAGAGTTATGGAGACCAAAAATAGGATCATGGCAATTTTGGCTCACCTCAGAGGAGGTGTAGCAGGTATCTACACTTAGAAGAAGCTAGATGAATTGGACAAAGAACTAGGAATCTAGGATTGGGAAGAATTTATTAAAGAGATCAAAACCACATTCAGTGACAAGATAAAGGTAGCAGATGCTGAATGGAGGATAGAATCCTTCGAATAAGGAAAAAAGAATATAGTGGACTTTATGATTGAGTTCGAAGCATTAGCTATGAAGGTAGACACAGACAAACTACATGCTATTTTCTTGCTGAAAAAGAATATATAACAAGATATTATCAAGATGATACTGGGATACCTACTCATTATGGCACTAGAGATACTCAAGAAGTAGAAGGTGGCGATCACCTCAGTTAGACAAGGATACGAATCTACAGAAGGAAGACAAGACTATAAAACAAGAACAGGAACAATATATAGAGAGCAAGAACAGCTCATGGACATTGGAAAAAGCAATAACAATTTCAAAGATGGGAAGCTGAAATGCTTCAACTGCAACAAGTATAGGCATATGGCCAAGGAATGTTGGAAAAAGAAAGAGAAAAAGATGAGAAAATGTTTCAAATGCGACAAAGAAGGGCACATTGCCAAAGATTGCAAAGAAAAGCAATTGATGAAGAAACAAAAGATTTAAGAGGAATCAGATGATGAAGACAATGAAGAGAAGGTTAAGAAACAGGGTTTTGGAAAAGATCTCGAGTAGGCATAGTATAAGAGGTCTCCTCTGTAAATTCTCAAAATAAATATGTTATTCCAAACCAATGGAGTAATGTTGAAAGATAATTAAATATGCGAGCAAATGTGAAGACAAAAAATAGCAAAAATCTCAAAGTCAAGGCACTGGTGAACTCCAGGTGCACACATACAGGGATCGATGAAAAGCTAGTCAAGGACAAAAGAATACAAACAAAGCTAATAAACTTTTCATTTGAAGTTTTTAACACAGATGGAACAAAGAACAAAGAAGTGACCAAGGTAGTATCTCTGGAAATCAAAATCAATGAACACAAAGAGCAGCTGGAAGCTGCAGTAACAGATTTAAACAGAATGGACATGTTTCTGGGATATGACTGGTTAGTCAAATATAATCCAGAAGTCAACTGGAAAAATGGAATGATACAGTTTACAAAATGTCCAGGAAGTTGCAAGATAAAACATCAAGATATCGAGTTCAAAACCAGAAGAACACAGGCAACAAAAAGCAAAGAACAGAACAACAGCAAAATTGGCAAAGAACCTGATGTGACAAACTCAGAAGATTTACCTGAGTACATTTGACCATTCATATACTTTTCAACAAGAAGAAGTTTGAAAAACTACCAGAATGAAGAGAGTAGGATCATGAAATAAACCTTACAGAAGAAGCACCAAAGGAACTGAATGCAAAAGTCTATGCAATGACAATAAAGGAGGAAGAAATACTAAACCAATGGTTGGACAAACAACTAAAAGCTGGTTTAATTGTGGAATCAAAGTCAAGATATGTAGTATTATGCTTTTATATTCCCAAGAAAGACAGTTTATTACAATTGGTTCAAGACTATAGGAAGCTAAACCAAGTCATGATAAAGAACAAGACACCACTACTTCTAATTGAAGAAGTAATTGACAAGTTGAAGGAGGCCAAATACTTCAATAAACTCGATCTTATCTAGGGTTACAATAACATTCAGATTAAAGAAGGTGACAAATGGAAGGCAGCTTTCCTAACAAAAAAGGGGTTATTTGAACTGCAAGTGATATATTTTGGACTATGCAACTTGCTAGAAACATTCCAGAGAATGATGAACAGCATTTTCCAAGAGCTACTCCATGAAGGATTGTTGGCAAATTACATGGATGGCTTCATTATACTGGCCAAAACTATAAAGGAACTCAAGGAATGAACAATTATGTTTTTGAAGATTGCAGAAAAACACAATTTGTGTTTTAAATGGTCAAAATATGACTTCAACATGGAGGAAATTCTGATATTAGGGGTAATAGTCAGCAAAGGACAAGTACATATAGAACAAGACAAGGTCAAGGCAGTCAAAAAATGGAAAACGCCAATGAAAATCAAAGAAGTAGAAAGCTTCTTAGGATTTGCAAATTTCTATTAGAGGTTCATTCAGAACTTCAGTTATATAGCAAAGCCATTAAACGATCTAAAAGGAAAGAAGAAATGGAAATGGGAAGAAGAACATCAATGAGCTTTCAATGAGCTAAAAGACAAGATTACAAGTCAACTAGTACTCTCTCTCCCAAAAAGAAAGGGAAAATCCAGAGTAGAAACAGATGCTTCAGGACACACCATTGGAAGGGTGTTATCTCAAGAATAGGAATGGAAATGGAAACCAATAGCCTTCCTATCCAGGACAATGCAACCAGTGGAAAGAAACTATGAAATCTACAATAAAGAGCTACTAGCAATTGTGGAAGCCTTAACAAAGTAGAAACAATATCTACTAGACATGATGGAACCATTTGAAATCTGGACGGATCACAAAAACCTCAAATACTTCAGAAAGCCTTACAAGTTAAATAGATGACAGGCTAGATGGTATCTCAAATTGCAAGATTATGATTTCATATTACAACACATACCTGGAAAGACAAACACAAAGGTAGATATCTTGTTAAAAAAATATCAGGTATATACAAAGGAGGATAACAAAAACATTTGAATTTTGAAGGAAGAACTTTGGACAAGAAGAACAACAGTAGAAATAACAATGCTAAAAAGAAATAAGACAACAGAAAACTCAGATCTATTGGAGGAAATACAAAGAAATAACACAAAAGAGCATGAAGTGGAACAAGAGTTAAAGAAAGGAGATAGCCTAGCTTGGGAGCAAAATGGAATCACTTACATGGATGGATAGATATATATACCAAACAACAGAAAACTCAAGGAACAAATTTTACAGGAAAACCATGATCCTATAGATATAGGCCAACTGGGAAAACAAATGATGATAGAATTAATCAAAAGAAACTATTGGTGGCCAGGACTCAAAGAAAACATCAAGAAATATGTGTAGGGGTACATAAAATATCAACAAAATAAAGTCCAACATCAGAAGTAATCTGGAGAACTTTACCCACTCAATATACCACAGGGACTATGTTATGAAACACTTTGGACACTAACATTTGTCTCTTTCTTTTATCTATTTTTCTTGATTTTATATTTCTTTTATTTTGAATTTCTTTTTCTTTTTTTTAGTGCCATTGCAGTCACATGATGTGATGTCATAGGCCTAGAACGTAGTAGAAGGATCTGGAAGATGACGTCAGGACACATGTATACAACATGGTAGCCTTGAGTAAGAAATAAGATGGATATGAGGATGTAGTACAGACCATGTGTATTCTGTATATATAGGACTCTAATTTAGCAGAGACTCCTTGTCGAGTTCTCTTGTGAACTTCTTACTCTATATCCTATTGAGAGATTTACTCGTTTGTGTTATTATTTGTCATTGTGATAAGTAGTTGCCACAACAGACCATGGCAAGAGATCAGTATTGATATTATTGGACCATTACCAAAATCAAATGGAATGGATACAATTGTGGTAATAGTAGACAGATTTACAAAGATGATTAGGCTAAAGGCAATGACAATTAACATATCCTTAGAAGGCATAGTAAAAATCTACAGAGATGAAATATAGAAGCTTCATGGAATTCCAAGGAAAATCCTTGGTAACAGGAGACTACAATTTGTGTCAAAATTCATGGAAGAATTCATGAAAGCACTAGGAACTACAAGACAATTGTCAATAGCATATCATTGTCAAACAGATGGACAAATGGAGAGGATTAATCAGGAAGTGGAAATGTTTTTATGACACTATAACAACTACTAACAAGATAATTGGACAGAATGGCTAGCAGCTGCAGGATTCCAATATAATGACAAGAAACATGTGGCAACAGGATGGACTCCATTTAAACTCAACTTTGAAAGATACCCATGGAAAGGCAACCTGGTGGCACAAATAGAGTTTCCAAAATTAGAAGAATTTCTTATAGGTCTACAAAGAAGTTGGAAAGAGGCCACAAAGTCAATGGAAGCAGCTTAGAAGAGTATGAAGAAGCAATTCGACAAGAAACAAAGGAATCCTTAAGGATTGAAGGTTGGAGACAATGTGTGGCTGGAGAACAAAAATATCCATTTGAACAGACCCTAGAAGAAGTTGGACTAAAAAAGATATAGACCTTTTAGGATCTCAAAGGATATTGGTCTAGGAGTGTTTCAACTGAAACTTCCAGAAGAATGGATGATACATAACATGTTCAATGAAGACCTGCTGACAAGATGTAAAGAACTGCAGTTTAAAGGACAACACATAGAACTGGCATCTCTACCTACAATTATTAATGAAGAAGAGGAATATGAAGTTGAAGAAGTACAAAAGCATAGGAAATGAGGCAAAGAAATGCAGTATCTCATACATTGGAAGGGTTATAGAGATGAGCATGATCAATGGATTGCAAAATCAGAGTTGCCTCATGCAAAAGAGGCAATTGAAGACTATTAGACAAGGATTTTGAGTTGAAACCTATAAAGAGGAGGGTAAAATCCCATTTTGACAGTCCATAACAATACTTAATAATACAAAATATCTTCTCAAATTAGCAACAACTTCATGACTGTACTGACCTCTCCAAATTCCTACATCTCTAGACAACTCAACAATATGGATGAAGCCAGAATATTCAAGAAAGAATGAGATGATTGGACCAGATTATACCATAAGATGTTGAAAGAGTTAGAAGTGATGACAGATATGCAGAAGCAAGTATAAGACATAATAAAGATAGCTAGAGAAGCCGATACAACAATCACAGAAATGGAGAAAACAATTTTGAAAGCTAGCATTAATAACAGGACAACAAACACTACAAACATCCTGGAGATATCAGAAGATCTACAGTATCTTATCCAAAGCAATATGGAAGATTGGGTGTATCAAATTCAAAGGATGTTGGCTGACAAATTGGACATACATAGTAGACAAGGAAATCAATATGTGGATGACAATATTTGGGAAATACAAGAACTATACAAAGATATGGAACAGAAAAAGGAATCAAACAAAGAAAGAGTTGAGGATGAAGAATTTATCATAATCAAGCCATACAAGGTATCTGAATCCACATCATCAACAACAAAGTCAAGCTTCATAAATGATAAAGTTGACAATCTGATGAAGTATATGAAATTCATCCATTTCCCTACACAAATGAGATTATTCAGACCACCCTCACATTACCAATCACTTTGATCCAGAGGAGAACAAGATCCTGATTTTTGGAAAGAAGTAGTGACCATATTGGTGGATAACAAACACAACACTAAAACATCATGAAATGGTTATCCAATAACCATGTTTCAAGGAGGACTGCCACATGAACCATACTTTATAGCCATTGACAATTGAGGTCAAGTCATAATTGGACCTAACAAGAAAACAGTGGCAACATATGTGGTAGGAGAACTCGAGGTGTTGATATGATTCATGGAGATATGAATGCTAAAAACAGGGTATTGTTATGATCGATGCCTCATTAATGCAACATGGACTAGGGTCAAGAGTGATGATGACATGATCAGCTATGCTGCAATAGTCTTAGTCAGCACCTCATGTAGTAGGTACTATATCCTTGCTTCATCCTTATGTTCTGTGACTCATTTACCTTATGTACAATGGATTATTTCCTCATTGCTTATATGTATATATAGCATAGATACACTCCTGTATTCTTATGCTTTACCACTTGAATCAATCACTTATCTTCTCTCAAGTCTTTGCCTAAGTACAACCTGAGCTCTAAGCTAAGGTTATAACAATTATAGTAACATCATTTTTTTCAGAACCTTCTATCACTTTTTATTATGACTGTTGTAGCAACCACTTGCCAGAATGGCACTCATAGTATGCTTACTTCAGCAAAGCTCACAGAAGGCTATCTAGTAGTGGGGATTACAAGAGAACTCAATAAGGAGCCCTTGCTACATTGCTATCCTATTTATATAAGTTACAAGTGGTCTGTGCTACAACAATGTGTCTACCTCATGTCTACTCTGCAGTGATTGTGCAAGACTGTGCATTCTACCCTAACATCCATGTGTCCTACATATGGTAGCAATGTGGTGTACATACTCCCTGATGTTATTGTCTAGGCTCTTCTAGCCTTGTAAACCCTTCTAGACCACTCTAGGCCTATGACATCATCTCACATGACTTCCAGGTCA
>Ga0157363_1004924_pt1 | contig 12402 bp, 5 predicted proteins | sample AttsexASBM1_FD_111477 | JGI IMG/M metagenome (GOLD analysis project Ga0157363, IMG submission 111477) | Fungus gardens microbial communities from leaf cutter ant in Ribeirão Preto, State of São Paulo, Brazil - Atta sexdens ASBM1 | ecosystem: Host-associated > Fungi > Mycelium > Unclassified ...
AAGTTTTGCTAACATTCATCATCACGATCTTATTTTTAACGCGATTGATAATCTCTTGAGCACAAGCATTCGAGAAATGAGTGAAATGTTGTTCAATCTTATAAAATATATACATTAGGAACTATTATTTCAAAGTTCAGATCGTAGAGAACGTATATTAATATATTGTTTATTATACATTGATAAAGATCAACCATTGATTTTCCCTTTTCATATAAATAACACCTACAGTGTTTGAAAAATTGCAGAATTGAAGAATAGCATCTTTTCTAATTCTAGATAATAAATAAATAATAAATAAATAAAGAATTGTTATATTTTTTATAATAAATATTTTACAAATTATCGAAAATTATAAATATAATGTAATTTCAAAATATATTTTGTAATGTGTTTACTTTCTGAAAAACTCAAAAAATATAAAATTAAAATATAAAATTAAATTTATCATTATATTGTCATATCAACTTGAATAAAAAGTATAATATTTAGAGTAAATATATGTTTAAATATAATATAATATATAGAATAAATAGTAAAATACATATAAATTAATTTGACAACATCTGATATTATTACATCAACAGATATTACTAAATGTAAAATACTATTCTATTAAATTAAATAATGATAGTTTAATTAATTCTATATGTAATTCTATATGTAATTCAATATTGATATTCCGAGATTTCAAACAAATTAGCAAACATCTTTTAAAATAATGCGAAAGTAGAAGAATATGCATAATCGCGGGTAATATCCATAACTTTTGCAATTGGAAAAGAGATTAAATACCGTTATCTTCTCAAAAGTTATCTTGTTGGGATGACTCTCCATAAGTAAAAAAAATATTGCAAAAAGTTCACAAGTTTGTTAATAATATCTTTCATCATTTCGACATTCTAATGATGATATACAGTTAAATGGTACATAAAGTGCGCGCAATATTACGATAGGTTTCGTAAAAACTTAAAATAACATAGCTTTAAAACTTCTGCCAATATAGTATTTTCCGATAATACCGGACATTAAATACATAATTTAAGATCAGAGAGTTGCTTCAGTTGCTCCTTCATAGTGTCGCTGCAGCAATTAAATAAAAATAAGTAAATTATTAATTATAGCGCTAAATTGACATTTATTAATTTTTATATTATCATGTAATTATGTACAATATAATAATTTCATGTAACTTGCGGTAAATATCGATACAATCTATTAAAAAATTATATTTTTCAGCATCGAAATCATGTCGCAAATGATTATATTATGACATTACAGTAACTGCAAGCGGAAATTATCGATAATATAATTCTTGTAAGAACGATAGTTACATAAGAGCAGGCGTGAACGCGTGTCTGTAGAAAATAGAGCCGAAGGCGGAAGAAGGGTGGAAGACATGATGAAGTGTAATTACGTACAGCGCAGTGAGTCCAATCAGACGGCTGAGCAAACAGAAGAAAATTTCGCCGAAAAGACTATGAGAGAGTGCGAATCAGAACGGATTTTTTATATGAACTTCAACGAGACAAAAAGAGCAATTTTTAAACTATTTATTAACGATGACTTTCTTTCATACGTTGTAAACCGATACAATCGATCGAATGTTTCTATTTATAATGTCACATTGTTTAACATACTTTATAATTATTATTTAGACAACACAGAATTCATTCGGTAATTAGTATAATTACTATTTATTGTAACTTGAATACAAAAACAGATCGTATTTTCCAATAAAAGATTATGATGCATTTCCACTAACAAGATATACACAAATCTAGGTTTATGTACATCTTTCTTGTAAAAGCTGAGTTTTCCATTTTTTACAAAATTGAATATTTTTTAAAAATCTAACGTAAATGCTTCTTCTCAAGCGAGTGACAACTCTTCTGACAGATTCAATTCGACTCATTCTATTCATATGACGCATACATAACTCACTGAAGACTGTAGTCTGTGGTTCGCTTAAAAAACATTTCAATAAATAAAAAAGATAGGAAAAGCGAGGGTTACTGTTAGAAGGATTCAACGCATACAGAGAATGTAGGAAGACGAATCACCGGTATTTCGAACACGTTGCTGCGTTATTTAATTAAAACACCAGTCTCTGGTACAATTTGCTAAAAGAGAAAACAGAGACGCCGTCGGAACGACGGGGACAAGAGAGAGGGAACGCGTGGTAGCATAAGAAGGATTGAATGAGGTGAAAACGAATAAGTAAAAAACATATAGACGTGGAGAGACCGTAGGAAGGATGATGGAGGGATGAACCGACCGGAGAGAACGACTTATACGTGGCTGGAAGAACGAAGATGAACAAAATAGCACAATTCGAAAGTTATAAAGAACTTCTTTCTGCTACTTAAAGGAAAGGCGCCGGAGAAGGTCCTGTGAAGGAAATGGGAGAAGGAGAATGGGACAGACAGCTGAAATGGAGGAACGGCAGCTCTTGTATCAAAAAGAGAGCAAACTACTCGTCAGACCGCTGGACTTGGTCATTCGGCCCGGCCAAGAACGTGTAAAGATTCTTGACCATTGAAAAAAAGGAAGAGCAAGAGAGGATATAGAACGAAGGGGAAGAGGAAACGAGACTGATGCAAGTGCTCGCACAAAAGAAAAACTGTATAGTTGGGAAAAACGATGAGAGAGATGAGAAGGGAAAAAGATGGTCGCTTAGTCACGGGAATATTCTGAGACCAATTTCTATATCATAAGACTCGCGATTGGACGACGCACATTGACAACGATTTCAATGGAAAACAAAACGAAGTTTTTTAATTTGAAAAAACTTCTACGTTTACGTGCTCTTGCACTTTCACGGGCGAACAAAATGATAATGTATATATACATTATTTATTTATTTATACCAAAATGGTTGTATAAATAGATATATTGTATGCTAAAAGTAATTTTGATCAATTAACTCCGGCAAATTCCGATTTACTTAATCGGTGACTAATTTTTTTATCAAGAAATATCTAATATTTTGTTAATATGGAATGAAATCTACAGTACATTTACATTACAATAGATATCTCGCATTTAGAGGTCGTGTTTAAATACAAATTTCTTTTTTTCTTTCCTTTTTAAATTAAATTTTTATGATTTAATTAAATTTAATTAAAATTTAATTAAATTTAAATGATTTATTTATTTCTGTATTTGCATCGCTATCTTGGTTTCCACAAGATATAAATATGCTTATAATGAATAGAGATTGAGAACTTATTGAGGGATTACACGAATTTTGTTGTTTCTTTAGCATTTTATACCAAATTGATAGCTAGTTTCTGTTCAAAATGAGAACGTGCTAATTATTGTAGCACAAAACAATCGGATCTAATAAATAATAGCTATTCAGTGGAAGAGACCTTTAAGTACAGTTGGAAATTTTTAATAAAGTAATAAATAAGAAAAAATATAAACTATAATTTTTTTAATATTTAATTTATTTTTTATTTTAAAATAAAATAGAATTCTAATATGTATTTCCTATATTGAGAAAATCTAGTTTTATTTAAAAAATGTCAGTGTTTTATTTGAAAAAGATTTATGCTCTCTATTTTATGTTTAAGCATAATAACGAAAAAAACATTTTGTCTATAAATAACATATTATCATTTATAAATAAATATCCCTCTTTTTAATAAAAGCAAGCGCGAATGAAATAGAAAAATGTAAAAATTTGTAATTCTACAAACACAGGTGAAATGGAACAGTGCCAACATTTTCGCCGCGCTCCAATTAAGTCGAACGATTGTTCCTATTTATTTTCCATCAATTATCGAATACATGCCAATTACAAATAAACGTATAATCTTGTTTGCTCGCAGTTAGTAACAAAAGTGAACGAGTTATTTGTCGTATGCATTTTGCACAGTCACAAAATACTCTGATTGTGATAAACAATGATAAAGATATATTTTTTACAAGATACACAAATATATTTTTGTAAAATATAATTAATAATAAAGGCAAATTGATAAAATAAATAAGATGTAAAGAAAGATTAAAGAAAAATTATAAAAATTAATAAAATTATAAAATTAATAAAATTTTTTTTTTTTATTTTCCATTGATTTTCCGTGATGTACTGATTGTGAATCTGTATAAAAAATGAAATAGAGAATAAATGTGTGTATGTATGTTGTGATTATTCCTAAAAATATTAATAAAGATTACCCGTTCGTTGCTTGTGCAATAAACCTGTAAAATTACCTTTAGATGATCTAAAATTAACGTCATATATATTGTAAATATATTCTGATAATCAAATGTAATTTTAAAATAAAAAATGTATAAAATTCGATCCTGAAGTCTAACAAGAATTAGAAATCTAATATAAGCTTTAGATTCAAAGAGAAGAAGCTGAGAAGAGAAGATGAAATTGCTTATTTTGATTACCGTATGAAATCTAACTCATCTCCAACGAGGAAGAAATATTAGCGCATCTCAGAATGAAGATTTAGCGAACAAACAACCGACCCAGACCTGCACCCAGTTTTAGGAATTGATTTTAATTGCGCAAACATCATGAGAATTTTGCGTCCGACGTAGCACGGCGACGTCGACGGGGCAGGAGCGAATAGAGAGAAGGGAGATGGGAATTTGCACCCTCTGCAGTGTGAGTGCTACGCATGAGAACTCCTGGAACTTTTGTGGACCAAGACATAAACGCAGCTCGATTTGCATATTTAACTTGACGAGCGTACGGAAGTGCTAATTTCGAATCCAACTCGCCGCCAGCTCGCTAACAGCCCGGCCGTATTTGATTTGCTTGCATTTGCCGTACCGGCCACGGATTAATTAGCTCGCCTTGCATAAGTGCGTGCCGTAAGGGGCATGCATCGCCCTTCCAATGCTTCGTGAGTAGCAGATGTTTACGCGTGGTTCGCGGAGTGTTCCCGATCAGCCTTGCTTGCATATTGATCTTCTCATCATCGGTGATCTCGAGATTAATCATTTGGTTAGCTGTAGAATTGCTTGCGGTGCGGACTGAACGTTTCGCGTGAGTCTTGTAGTTTGCTTCATTGCAAAATTAGGTTCTGCCATAGTCGTAGGCTAAAAGCAATGGGTTTAATATAAGGAGAATCGAGAAATACAACGAAAATATTAATTCTTCTTATAATATTACATACATGGACATTTTTACTGTAAGACCTCACGCATAGGATACCGGATAAGATAATAAGAGATGTAATTTTTTTTTAATATTAATTTATTTGAAAAGATATTGATAAAAACTAAAAATATTGATAATAAAAATATGTTTGAATAATGGATATTTAATTTAATTTATAATGTCTTTTAACTTATAATATTTAATTTTTCTATTTAGAATTTTTATGTGTTTAATTTATGTATGTGACTCATTGTAAGAACAATGACTCTAAATTATAAAAATAATATGATTTTTTTAGTTTCAAAAATGTAAATATCTCGTGTTGCCATATATTTTTCATCTTTTTTAATTGAATTGATATAATAATTAATACATTTGTTAAATCAACAAGAGACAATACATATATAAGAAATATATTAGAGATAGTTTCCAATTGACTAAAAGTTTCTGAAAATAATACAACAAAAGAAGGAAAAATTTGTGTGTATCTTTTTGTACGTTTCAGACGAGATAAAAATAAATAAATGACTTAAGTGCAAAAATAGAAATACAATCTGACGCGAGACAACTTCCGCGCGGAATTTTATGATGGTTTCCTTAAGTAAAAAACTACCATTATTACGGTTCTTGCAATGAAAGTAGAATTTTGGTAGTATATTGCAAGTTTTTTTGAAACAATTAAGATCGAGAAACATTTACTTTGCGGATGTGAATTATACAAAAAATCGAAAATCAAGAAATAATTATTTAAATTAGTAAACATATAAATAAAGCACACAGAAATAAATTTTTTAATATTATTAATAAAACAGAAGTATGCTTATTCTTTTTTAGCCCAAGGATTTCAGCCTTCAAAAGGTGGCTCAATACCATATAGAAGGTTCGTATGCTTTTAAATAGAGCAGGCGATAAGAGCAAAGTTTAAAGATTCTTTAAAGTTTAAGTTAAACATACAAAATGCGCTAATTAGAAACTTTCCATTTATATATACATCTTTATTTATATTTACTGTTAATTTGTTGTCGATGAGGAACATATTATTCAGGAGCTCCTCTTTTAAATCTTCAGTTTATAATAAATGTAAATTGTAACAAAAATTAAATTAATTTATATGCTGTTAAAATATTCGATATTAAGATATTAGTTATTATTAAAATATTATTAGGTATTATTAAAATTATCAAAGAAAAAGATACAAATGAGAAACTGTCCTTTTGTAAGAAATTTCTTTAGCACACGTCATGGCAAAAGAACAATTTCTTCAAGTTTAAGCAGAAATATCACAAGAAGGCCTTTTTGAGCTCTCAAAGGCATACCTTTACCTCTTTACCTTTATCGAAATTTAGTTCCCGTCAGCCTTAATTCGCGCTCGATGCTCTTGGCGTAGAAGCAGAGGAGGAAGGGATGCGGTAGCGAAGCATGCAAAGTAAATTGAGAAAGTGCTATGGAGGGAAGTTGTACGTCTAGGACAAAACGCGACTGTCATAAATTTCTTCGGCAACATTGGCCTGGCCCCATCCGCCACTTCGCTAATGAAACGGAGCAACGGCTAATGAGGCTAACGAGGTAGTTTCCCTGGCAAGGTTTATTCACTACCTCCGGTTACAGCCTTCGCGAGAAAAGGTATACAAGTCGCATAGTCAGGGGTATGTGCGCCGTACAGAGATCGTCAGGATATAATAGCTCGGGGGTGCCTCGGGGTAATTTAGTTGTGCCTTATTATTATTAAAATATATCGTTCGAACGCGACGAAGTTTCTTGCATGATAACACGACGATTCATACCGGCGAGTAATGGCTCCCTTAGGGCCTGTCTTGTTATGCATTACGCAGGACATTTAAAAATTGACTTTTAACGTCCCCCGTGGAAGTTGTCGCCATCCTTCCCCGTTGTACGTTTATGCTCGAGCTCGAAAAAGCTTCTTTTCTCCGAATTCCGAACTGGCGTCGTTTCGCAACGCCAGCTTCTGAATGGGTTAGTGTGAATGATCGATCTCCGGAGCGTTGCATACTCTCTCTCTCTCTCTCTCTCTCTCTCTCTCTCTCTCTCTTCACCGTTGATAACGCAGCTCGCATTTGCTATTTTCCGGGAAAATGATAAATTTCGCAGTCTGCGGCGTGCAGCGGACGTGCGCGGGTGCCGCTAAAAATGCTTTCCATCAACGACTTCTGAGTAGTTTTCACGACGGAGAAGAAAGACGCATCCCCAAGACGGTTCCTTGATACGCAGAGAGAGAGTGAGTGGAGAATTAAGACGAGGGAAAGATGAAAACGCGCGTGAGATGAGGACGTCGTGAAAGGAAAAGCGGATCAACGTCGGAGGAATTAGTGAAGTGCCACGGCCAGGTGGGATCATTTGTCAAACTCGAGTTTCTCCGCGATCGACACGTGCGTGAGTAGAACATAGTCTGGCATATCGTTTAGATTCTATACCTGAACGATTTGGTAGAGACGTGGCGCGTTTGAGCAATCGGCCCGATCTCGTTCGAACCAATTCTTGACGAACGTGATCTTTGCCGGCGGAAAAATAACCGGCGACATCGGAGGAATTTAATAATGTCCTCGCAATTTGGATGCCACTGCATTTCTGACAAAGGTTTAATGATTATAAAACTAGTTCACTAGCAATAGATCATTGTAAACTTTCAGAATTCATTCAATTTAACAAAGATCTTTGGATTTCTTCGCGTTTCTCCGAATGGAATGTTTCAAACATTTTAAGAAAATTTAAGAAATGACTTTTTCTCTCCAAAAATAATAAAAAAGATTTTCAGAATTCATTTTTATGGCATCTCAAGAAATAAAAATGTAAAACTTTGCAGAAGTGAAGAATATAAATCTAATTACATAGCATCTTTCGATAATGATTTTAGTTCTAAAAGTAAAGAAACCCCTTTCAAAGAGAAAGATTTTCTATATTTCTAAATTTAATATCTTAGAAATTATAAAAGATATTGAAAAAATATTTAATACGAAAACATATGTTTAATTTTTTTATGATCTACAATATAATAAAGTTAAAAAAATTTTTTTTTTACATTTCGCTTATTATTTAATTTTTCTTAATCAAATTTATTATAGCTAATAAATTTTTATATTTAAAAGCTAAGATGTAAGATAAAAAGCCAGAAACGCTGAACATTTCTCGTACTGATGAAAGTTTACATTTTTATTTCTTGAGATGCCATAAAAATTCTTGAATGTTATCCAACATTTTGTATAATGAAATTAAGTTAAATGTTGATTTTTTATTATTTAAAAATGTTGATATTATTTATGATTTATGTTGAACACTTATTGTTTGTTGAGGATCTTAATAGAAATATTTGAAAATCAAATTTTCTTTGAAAGTTTACCCTTAACTTTCCGGACGTCAAATCTAAAATTACTAACAATAGATCTGAGACCCATTTAATATATGTATTTTAAAAGACACTAATTAATTTTAAGGACTCAAAATAATATTTAAAAAATGCTAGTACTTATATTTTAATAAGAATAATCCAAATTTGCAAATGCAACATAAGAAATTGAATTATTTGACATTTTTTTATCAAGATTTATAACTGACATAGCTCCAAAGAATTAAAATTGTTTATCAGCCAAAATAAAACATGTGTATAAAATTATAAATTTTATTTTTGCAAAGTTTACAATTTTTAGGAATTTTTGAATTGTCGAACTTTTTTTGTAAAAAATCATATTTTAATTAATTTCTTTACTCAATTAGCCGAATTATTGAAAATTAAGAAAGTTTCAGCGATTGATTTAATTTAAAAAAAAAACATCCCAGGATAAAGCGCATTTATTTAGCAATCATTTTTATTTTAGGCGCGATGAATAAATCAGCAAATTAATCAGAAAAGGCGAAATAATCACAAATTAATTAACAAATTCTATCATGACGCCTCTAGCCGTCTTTTCGTGACCATGCTTCGACATTATACGTAGCGGAGAAGAGCTTCTGATGGGGCCACATGTAAATAATCTTAAACTGTCATGTACACATGTGCTGCAAGCAATTTCTGCGTATCTCGCGCCATATACACGTCACGTGTAGGTATATATACGTCGATATACGTTTATTATCAATAGGTCGAGGAATGTGGTTGAAAGTTCTATATAATAACGCAGAAAACATAAATCCGAATAACCATAACAAAGCTAGAAACTTTATCAAAGCTTCGATAATATATCACAAATAAAAAATTTTGTGTTTGAAAGATTTTATACAAGTTGTTTCCTCTTCTAATAAATATAGGATTAATTTTTCGTTTTATTATTTTTTACAATTTCTTGAAGGTTTGCTTTATAATGTAAATTTCAGAGTTTCTTATTACTATAAAAAATTACGATAAAAATTTATTATTTTATGATATATTTTATTTTTTCTTTTAATAAACATTTATATTTAACATTAATTTTATTATTGTAATAACAAAATATAAATAACATTATAAAAATTTGTGATTTCAATTAAAGAATATATATGTGGCAATCAAAATTGTTACATGATTTGTTACATACTATGTATTGTGTTATGATTTCAGTTTCTGTTAATATTAATGAAATTATTGTGAGTTGAATCGATTTGTCACTGTATTAAGTAGCCATTATAAATTATAATCTACATAAAATGATTACTGTAGAAAGATTATTAATTAATGATTACTGTAGAACGTGCACTTAATGGTTATTTCATGACACATGAATGAGGAATAGTGAAGTATGTTGTATAACAAAATATAAGTAATTTGCTCTTGTATTCTTTGTTTAGTTTGTTGTCTTGTATATCCCATCTGTTTGGGATATACGGCATTTTTAGCGAGCGAGGATTTATGTTCAAAGCATACAAAGTGTGCAGATTGCACTAAATGCAATAAATGCATTACATGAAATATGTATCTCATGTCATAATACTTGCAATATATGTAGGAAGATTGTATTATTACTTTATACATATTTATCATTCTTATTCCTTAATAAAATTTTATATACACATTTTATAAGTTATTGTGTCATTTTACGTATTTATATGCATTATTATTTGCATTATTTGTAAATTTTTCATAAGTACATACTCCCCCCTTTCTCTATGAAGAGGGATATATCTCGCCATATATCTCGCCCTTATGGGATATACGGCAAAAATGCAAGGGTTTAAAAAAATTCATTTTTTAATACAAAATATAAATATTTCAGATTTCTAATATTTTTTTTATAATAGTAGACAGTACAAAATTTTTACTAATATTCGTTTACTTTAAACATAGTAAATAATACTTAATAAATTAAATTTTTGATAGGCGTATATATCGGAGTTAATCTAATCAGTTTTATGATAAACTTTTGCAGAAATTTAATGGAAAAAATGATAATACATATAGATTCATTATTATAAAAAAAATATATTCGATTACATTCTCAATTCAGATTTGATGCTAATTTAGCCCTTTAATATTTGGCATTAACATAACATTTTATAAGATATTTACATAATGCAAAAACATCTTAAAACAACTGGAGCTATTAAAGTAAGAAACATATCTAGCACAAATACGGATCTCTTTTATAAATTATGTAGATTTCTCTTCAAAAAGAGATTTAAAAAAATTAATCAATATATATTAGGTGTAGTAAAAAGAAATCCATTATTTTTCCATTCAATTTCATGCAAAATTAATGGATTTTTTTTTTACTACACCTAATATAATTCATTATAATTTAATTGGTATTTCGCGGTATTCTCTCCAACGATTAACAACGATGATTAACAACGACTCACTTAATTATTAGCTGCTCACGAATCAAACGAAATTTCGCATGTTCGCGGAATAATCTCACATATATCATTGATGAGCCGCTTCCAATAAACTGTAGCAGCCGCTCTTGTCACGTCATTAATCACCGCGCGAGCGGTGTACTGTAACAGTAACACCGAACAACAACGAAGAGAAATGTCACGAATGACTTGGGAGCCGAAAATTCGTATCCTATCATTCAAATTTCTTTTCAAAATTAGATCATTATAAAGAAGTGCTTTATACGCAATGCTCACGAACCAAGTCATCTGTATTTCGATGTGGAGGCTCGTACAATTCTAGAACCTCAGACCAAACCACGCGCTAATAGATAGGATTAATCAATTGAAGACGTTATCGATTATGTCCTACCGCCTCTAAGTCAATAAAGGGATGGAATTTAGCTTAGCCCTTATCTATAGAGGTTGAGAGACAATCGTCTCAATCATATTAGATTTAGAGCATGATGTTGATTATCCTTTGTTTCAGTATATGTATATATCACAATAGAATATTGCAATTTACAACTCTAAAGATTGTTTAACCAAATTTAATATTAACATTAAATTTAATATTAACATGATTATAATCAGTTATTGAAAAATTTATTTATAATTTATAATTTAATTTAATTTATTGTCCACAAAACCTACCAGATAATATTCATACACACACAGGCGCGCACGCACGCGCAGTATAAAAACAATTCGTGCATTGAATTTTCTGCTAACGTAACAACACTGTAGGGCAGGTTATTATGCTCAACGTTACTGCTTACCGAAAAAGGCTCACAAGTAATATCTCTAGAATGAAAATTTTCAAAGCCATGAAGGAAAAGCACTAACATTATTACCTATATCCGCATGTACCCACACGAGAATTATATTGGTACAAAGGAACAATCACAATATAATACATCATTCACATATCTATCAGGTGTATAAGCTTAAATCCGCTGTTTGCTCATAGGTGACATTAGTGAGCGTACAAAGTTACCCTGGGCACACAACACACTTTTTTTTATGTGTTTGACATCTGTCAACATTAACCAGTGCACATCATCAGCAATTTCATACAACAACGTAGATTTTTTCTTTCGTAATCATGCTAGCTTTTACTAAAAAAAAAACATATGCGGAAAGCTTTGCTTTTCTGTTTCAATTTGAAGAAATCGGCTGCCGAATCGCAACGAATGCTTGTGGAGGCCTATGGCGACAATGCTTTATCGGAAACAACGTGCAGAGATTGGTTTCGCCGATTCAATGACGATAACCTGACTGACAAGAAGCGTGAAAATCGGCCCAGGAAGGTTGAGGACTGTCAATTGCAGGCTCTTTTGGACGAGGACAATACCCAATCGCAAAAAATGTTTACCGAGCAATTGAGTGTTTCTCAAGCAGTCATTTTCATGCGGTTACATGCCATGGGGAAGGTTCAAAAGATTAGAAAATGGGTGCCGCATGAACTGAACGAGACA
>Ga0157363_1004926_pt1 | contig 12400 bp, 14 predicted proteins | sample AttsexASBM1_FD_111477 | JGI IMG/M metagenome (GOLD analysis project Ga0157363, IMG submission 111477) | Fungus gardens microbial communities from leaf cutter ant in Ribeirão Preto, State of São Paulo, Brazil - Atta sexdens ASBM1 | ecosystem: Host-associated > Fungi > Mycelium > Unclassified ...
AGCCTTAACAAAGACTTTGTCACCTATTTTGAAATCAGAAGCAGGGGAACATTGTGCATCAGCAGATTTCTGATAATGTTGTTGGACCACAGAGATTTCAGCTTTAAGAGTACTCTATAATTTATTGAGATCTACGGCAAAGTTACAGGCTTAGGAGGAAGTAATGTCATATTCAGAGTAAACAGTGATGTTTGGATGATATTCCTTATGAGTGAAGAATATAGAGATACTAGTAGTAGTATTCAGAGCATTGTTATAAGTGAACTCTACAAGAGGTAGGAGTTCAGACTAGTTGTCTTGCTAGTAATTACAATATATATGGAAGTATTGCTCAAGAGTCTGATTTGTGCATTCAGTTTGTCCATCACCTTTGAGGTAGTAACCTAAAGTGAAGTGAAACCATATGTCCAGAGCAGCATCTAAAGAACAGAAAAAGTTTGACACAAACTTCGAGCCTCTATTAGAGATGACATAGAAAGGAACACTGTGTTTGGAAAACACATGGAGGATAAACAGATGTGCTAAGTCCACAGATGTAATGGTATTATGGGTAGGGATAAAGATTGCCTGCTTGGTGAGCCAGTCAACTATGACCAAGATAGTGTCAAATCCAGAGGATAACAGAATTTTCTCAATGAAGTTCATAGAAATGAAATTCCATGGTTGTTCAGGGATAGGAAGTTGTTTGAGAGATTTGTAGGGCTTGTGACATTGTGGCTTGGATCATATACAAGTGATACAGGACTTGCAGAATTGTTGTACATCAGTGTGGAGGCTGGGCCAGGAATATCTGTAGCAAACTAGTCCCAGTGTTTTGACCATAATGTCCAGCAAGAATATGATTATGATTATACTGGAGAACACATGTGCAGAGATTACCAGTGGATGGTACATAGATTCTGTTGTTAAGGAGAAGAAGACTGTTTAGATCCATAGACCATCAGCCATTTGTGGAGATGTGTTTTGTAGTAATTTGGTCACTAGGAAGAGCTGAAAGGATGTCTTGGTGTAGAGTGTCCAGATCAACTATTGTAGCTATACAGAGAGAAGGAAAGAGAAAGACAGTAGCTTGTATGGAGGCTGCAAGTTGTTGTTGAGTGAAGATTGGTTTGAAGTTGTAGGGTTGACTATGGCATAGCTAGTATTTCTCCCTTTAGGATAGATGTCCCATTATCTAGTGAGAGTATCTGGTTTGGTGCCAAGAAAACTAGGACAGAATCTGATGACAAGATTGAACTGAGAGAGGTACTCAGACTACCATGCTTGCCTCTAGGTCAATACCTTAGTAGTGGAAAAATACTTAAGGTTTTTATGATCCATAACAATATCAATGGGATAGGCTGGACCTTCCAGGTAGTATTGCCAAATTTTGAAAGCCTTAAAAATGGCAAGTAATTCCTTGTTATGTGTGTCATAGTTCAACTCTGCTATGGTAAAAGTGTGGGAGTGAAAAGCAACCAGATGGACTTTATTTTCTTCATTCACAATAGAAAGGATTGTAGTGAGAGCATAGTTCAAAACATCAGTTTCCATGATGAGTTGAGCATCAGGAATCCAATGAGTGAGAATGGGAGTGAAGGTGAATGCTTTCTTGAGAAAGTTGAAAGCATCATGATAGAAGGAGTTAAACTTCCAGGGAACATCCTTCTGGGTGAGGCATGTAAATGGAATAATGATGTCTGAGTAGTTGAAGATGAACTAGTGATAGAAATTAGTGAAACCTAAGAAGGATTAAATATCCTTGACTTTCTTGGGCTCCAGCCAGCCTTAAATAATCTTTACTTTGTCATTGGACATGGTAAGGCCAGAAGGAGAAAGAATGTATCCCAGATACTCTACCGACTCAGAGTGAAATTTACATTTCTCTACTTTGGCATAAAGACTAGCCTTGTAGAGATACTTGAGTACTTCTTTAACATGCCAGTGGTATTTGGACATGTTATTTGTATAGATGAGTATATTATCCAGATATATTATGACACAGACATCCAAAAGGTCAGAAAAGATGTTGTTCATGAATTGCTGAAAAGCTATAGAAGCATTGGTAAGACCAAAGGGCATTACAAACCACTTGAATGATCCATAACATGTTTTCAAAGCGGTCTTCTATTTATCACCATCAGTGATGCAAACCAAGTGGTAAGCATGGTGGAGATTTATCTTTGAATAAACCTGAGCTTTATAAGATAAGTTCAATAGATTGGAGATGAGTGGGAGTGAATAGTGATTTTTTTTGGAAATACGGTTAAGATTATGGAAGTTGACACAGAGGTGTAGTGAACCATCTTTCTTCTTAATGAATAAGACCAGTGTACTATGTAGAGAGAAAGTTGGTCAGATAAAACCTGTACTGAGGTTTTTCTCAATGAATTCCTTGAGATCCTCTTGTTCAGGTGCCAAAAGAGAGTATATAGGGCCAACCAGAGGTTGAGCACCTTCTTTCAGATTGATTTGGAGATCATAAGGACAATAAGAAGCAAGGACTTTAACTTTGATTTTGCTGAAAACATCAGTAAATTCATGATACTCAAAAGGAACATTGGAAAAATCAGGAGGCTCTGCAAGTTTTGCAGAGTTAGCCTGAATGTCCAAAGAGCAAAAACAGAGTTCAAAGTTGCTAGAGCCCAGAAGTTGTGATGCACACAAGAATGCCACAGCACTAATAATAGTGATATTAGATTGCTCAAAGGTAGACACAGAGATTTTAGATACAGATATGGAAACTGTGGGATCTGATGATTACAGAGAGGTGTCAGAAGATGACAGAGATACCAATGGTATATTGGCTGCAACATGAGAGAAAGCAAGATTTTCCCACAAAGATGGATGAAAGTTTATCAACCTATTTGCCCAGTCAATTAGTGGATTGTGTTGGGCAAGCCAGTTGTATCCAAGGACCAAAGAATAGGAAGAATTAAGTGAAGTGACATAGAAGTCCAGATTCATACAATCACCAGTGGGAAAAATTATAGGCAAGTTAGCAATTTCAGAGATAGTGCTATTTGATGAGCCATTAAACAAGCAGAGAGCAACCAGAGGAGTTCCAGATGTCTTCAGATGGTGAGTAACCACATATTTTGAGTCTACAAAGCAATGAGTAGACCCAGAGTTAATGAGAGCTCAAAACAGGATTTTATCAAGATGATCCTGACCAAGAATCAAGAGAGAAGTGAGGGAGACAAAGAGTGAATGAGGATCAGAAAGAGTAGATGTGTTGAGTTGGATAGGACTCATTGCTACACAGGGAAGTTCAACATAGCTCTTCGTCTGTGTAGAGTTCTGGAGGTCACTCTCTATTTTTCCAAGGGTTTCTCACAAGCAGTTACTGAAGCACCACAGTCCTTGGGAGTGACTGTAGTCTACTTCTTGGAACAGGAGTCTAACTTGTGGTCTTCTGCACCACAATAGAGACACAGATTGTTTTTGAGATGCTTCTTACACTCATGACTGGTCAACTTGCCATTGCCGGCCAGCTTGGAAGAGGAATCCATCTGTGGAGGATTGGATTGTTTCTTGGGAGTGGAGGATGAGAATTGTTTGGAGGGAGATGATTTGGTGAATGAGGCTGCCAGAGATGAGTTTGCCTTATTCTGGAAGGCCATGGCATTACCAGCAGTGGAAGCTTTACCTTGCTTCTAGGAGTGAGACTTAAGAGCCTCTTTTTCTGCTTGTCTGACATGGTAGCATTCATAGTCATATTACCAGTAACAATGATTAATAGTCATTGCCAAAGCATATATATGCTGGAATAAGATAGGTTTTCCTTGTTCCTAGGTGGAAATGGGATTCTGGATCTGATTGGGGAGCCCCTGGTAGTAGTGGTAGTACAGAACACAATTCCCCCAATCTAATTGGGAGGTATAGTACATGAAATCCACATTGTAAGTGGAAATATTATCACTAGGTTTCATACAGAGATTGTCCAGTATATTGGCTGCTTTACTGACAAAGTTCAAGAAACCAAAATGTTGATATAGCTTGTCGACAAAAAGATTCCAATTAGAGAGCCAGTCTTACAGAATACTCTGGTCTTTCTGGTTAAAGCTCACCTCAAACTAATCCTGGGCTACTTCAGTAAGGTAGGTCATTGTGAAGTTGATTTTTGCAATGTCTGTGTTGAATTGCACAGAATTGGAATGGAAGTAGAGATGACATTAAAACAGAAAATTATTGAGCTTGTTAGGCTCAGTACCACTGAAAGTGTTGGAGGATGCAGACTTTAGTTCTCCTTGAATTAGTATTGGGACTGGGAGTATTAAGCATATTAGTAAGTTGACTAAGTACATCAGCCAACTGTTCATTAGTATTATCACTCCGATAGGGTTTTGACTATCAGCGAGTAGAAGAAGTGAATCTATTAGCTGTTAAATTAGTAATAGGATTAGTAGTGGGAGCATCCTCCCAATTAGAATCATTGTCTACAGGGATGATACTTGGGCTAGGGATAGACAAAGCTATCCAGCTAGGTTAAATGATACTAGATGGAGACCTTGGAGATGATCAGTCTCTTTGATGAATTTATTTTGAGCATTATGGAGCATTTGGCGGATAAGTAAGATGGTCGCTAAAATGTGAAATAGTGTTGAAGGGTATCCCAAGCAGTGGGACCAGAGTTGATGTTGAAGAGTTATAGCAAGAAAAAGCCATTTGAGCTTTGAAGTACAAAGAGATTGTTTTGCAGATGGGACTGCAATAGAGGATTTAGCAGATAGAACTGCTCAGAAGTGATAGCAGACTTGGGAGTCTGATAATACTGTCAGATGTGGTTGACACTAGAGGTGAAAGTCCACTTTGTGGACTTGTAGATATGCAGACTTGTGGAACAACCTTGGCTTCAGCTTATGTGTTGCACTGTCTGTCTGTCATGTGGTCACAACTTCAGATAAGAGAAAGAAGTCCAAGATGGGAGTGAGTAGTGATTGGTGTGTTGCCATTGAACACCGGAAATTAAGTTCAATAAGAGTTATCTTCTTTGATTATTAAACTAGCAAATTATAGTGTAATTACTAGTCTTATATACAAGAACTGACTATAGGAAATGCTTGGGGTTTCAGTGGTATAGCCCCTATTGCTCTGAGCAGAGGTGGAACACTGACAGGAGTATAACTCTGCCATCAAAGACTAAGTCAAATAGGAGTATCCCTATCATGGAAGACTATCAGATGCAGTTCACACTGGAGATGAAAGTCTGCAAGATGGACTTGTTGAATAACCTTGGCTTTAGCTTATATGCTGCACTGTTTGTCTGCTGTGTGGTCACAACTTCAGATAATAGGAAGAGGTCTAAGATGGGAGTGAGTGCTGATTAGTGTGTTGCTGTTGAACACTGGGGATCGAGTTCAATAAGAATTTATCTTTGTTAATTATCAGACTAGCATATTCAGGCTAATTTTAGAATATAACTAATTATGTCACTACATTGATATGCTTGTATCTTTATGAATACTTATTGCTATGTAATATATCATATATCATTGGAAACAGTTTGATGAGCACTTTCCAACACAAGTTTGATTGTGTGAATATGTCCAGTCGTTCATGAGATATTAGCAAATGAAGATTTTACAGTTACTGATGACCTTATATCTCGGTTTTTTGTTGTTACTTTTGTACATCCCACATATGTGCAGATAGCCCTTGTCTGGAGCTTTATAGTGCAACTTAGTTTGTGAAAATCAGTCTACTGGTTGTGGAGATACAAGCTGAATGAAGTTTGTGACAACCATCATGAGGGCATGTTGCGAGAAAGGCAGGCTTGTAGATTAGATGTTGCAAAAGCAGTATCACCATAGAAATGTATTTTCTGGTCAGTTGGAATTGGCATATGACATTGTTCTATTTTCTAGAAACTATCTCTATAATGTTTTCTTAGTTATCTTTTATGCTATTATAGCCTTATCTACAGTTCTAACTACAGACTTGGTATATAAGATATAAGTTCTCAGTCTGGAAATCAACTAAGACCTGATCTATCCCCTTACTCCCAACTAAAACTAACTAAGATCCAAATCTCTCTTACTCTCTTCTTGTTAGATCTCAATCTCCTGAAATTATAACCACAACCTATAAGTTGAGGCCAAGGTTGTCATTCAGAGTCAGGTCATTTATCCTTGGATAAGCTCCAAAGCTTGATCTATAACCCAGATACTCATTCAAACTCATGGATTTCCACATCCATTTTCCAAATAAGTTCCCATACTTGATCCAACCTATTTCTATTATGGCTATTCCTGGATATTCACTTGAAGCAAGTATCTGCCTAGTTTCTTCTGTCTTCTGCTTTCTACAATCTTGATTGTACTCTTGACACTTATAAAAGAAAACTATTAAAGTGAGTATATGTGAATCTGTGAGATCTGTTCTCAGTTATGTTAGCTGAAGGTGCCTGTTATTTTATGCTCATTATGGATAAGGCATTATTATTTTGATACATAAAGTTCTAAGGGAAAAGACCACTAGAGTGATGCTAGAAGTACTGAAGAATTTCATAACTGAGACAGAGAGGCTGTCTAGACAGAAGCTGATAAAGGTGAGAGTTGACTATAAAATAACCAAATGTGGGTTTAGTCCAAGAACAAGAAAGGTTTGATACTGAAATTTATAACAGTATATGTTCACTAGCAGAATAGAGCAGCCAAATGTAGTATACAAATAATCTTGAATACTGCACAATCTATGCTTGCTAATTTAGGTTTGTCTACTAGATACTGGCCTAAAATAGTCTAAATAGTGGTATATTTTAGTGGTATATTTCTAAAATCTTGTATCTTCAAGGCAAAATCCTGATGTGGTTCCAGCAGAGACTTAGTATGAGGTTAAGCAAGATATCAGAATCAAAGATAGTGAACTTGTTTCTTTTCAGTTCTAGTCTCTTATTTTAAGTCTTGTCTATTTTTACTTGAACTCTTCTATCTTTTTTTCTCCTCTATCTCTTACTTTGAACTTAAAAGGAACAGTATAACATGACAATGTGTGACAATCATCACCAACAGGTCACACAGGTCACAGTCACAGTCACAACATCATAAAAGATATAATGACTTTATATAGACTTATAATATTTAGGGTAGGCTAGATATAGGTGCATACAGACTATGTACCAGAGGTATATAAAGTAGACACATCTGTACTAAGAACCTTACCAAGTTCTTTTGTGCTAAAACAATATCAGTTCCTTCTTTTGACCAAACTCTTGGACTTAAGTTGTAATACAAGATGTTACTCACTTTCATGTTTTTAGGGAAACTATATACATATATGTGTCTCCTGACCTACACTTGTCAAAACTAGGCCTGAGAGCTATACAATTGATGTTATTTCAGCATGGGAAGTTACAAACCTTTGGACCAGGAAACTAGTACTGTATATAGCAGAAAAAATATGTGTTTTGATGAGAGTGTGGCCAACATGATGAAGAAGCCAACTTGCACAGAGTAGAGAGAGGATAACAATCCACTGTCTTTAGGTATTTCCAGAGAGTAGTGGGGGATAGTGAGATAGATGTAGACATTGAGAGAGAGGCAATTATGGTTAAGAATAGAGCAGGAGGATGTATGGATAGTGTAGTAGTCATATTAGAGAATAAGGTGAAGGATATGATATAGAGAGAGCTAGTTAAAGAGGTTGAAATGTTAAGGAGTTAGAAACTGAGAGGTTGAGGAAAGAAGTGGAAGATGGAGTAGGGGATGTACTGGTAGCAATATGGAGGTCTAGGAGAAACTCTAAACTATTATGAAAGACATTGGAATTGAAGGAGTACTTAAAGAAGTATTTGTTTAAAAAGGAGATAGAAAAGAGAATTCTAGGTGTATTGACAGTAATAGTTGGAGGTGTAGAGAATCTGTAGAATTCTACAGTGAAAGAGTTTAACATGATGAAGATATAGGGTATAAGCTGGTAGAATGCCTGTGAAATATAAATTCTATTGGGGCAAAGTGGATGTATATACCAAAGTTTGACAGAGATAGGAGGCTGGATTCTAAAAAGATAAGAATTGTCACCTAAAGTTTCTCCCAGATTCAGAGAGTGGATTTTCAGAACATATATGCAGTTATGATGAGGCTGATGTCATGATTTCAAGACCTTAGAGTGGGTCAAGAAAAAGAACCTTGTATAAGATTTACATAAGAGAACTTAATAGAGAACTCTCTATACAGGATTGTCTACCTTATATACTAAAACTCCATGGTCTGTGCTAACTACTTCTAGCCCACTCTAAACAGCCATGTGTTTGTCCTAAGATCAACATGTGTTAAACATGCTGTATGACATCATTCTTCCAGAACCTTCTATGCTCTTCCATGTGACATGTGATCATGATCATGTGACTGTGACTGTGACATGTGACCAATGTATAACACCTAGTCATGTCATGCTAACTCTCACTCTAAGTCTCCAAAGAAAAGAAAAGAAAAATAAAAATAAAAATAAAAATAAAATAGTTAGAGTCCACTGTCTTAAACTCTGATAGCTGGAGTTCTTCTAGTTATTGTTGGTAATTGTGGCATCAAAAGAATTATACTTATAACAACTAGATTTTGTAATAGCATACTTGAATAGTGATATCAACTTTGATATGGAGTAGTTCAAGAGGTTTGTGAAGAGAGAAGCTAATATAATGTAAAAACTCCACAAAACCCTATATAGAATAACATAGGGTGACCACAACTGTTTTAAGACATTGAGCCATGCCTATAAGAAGCTAGGGTACAGATAGTTATGGACTGAACCAACAATTTGAATGAGACAAAATAAAGAGAAGTTTACTATAATGTGTATCTACATAGATGACATGATAGATAGTTTATCAGACAAGAAAGAGATAAAGAAGATAAAACAAGAGCTGGAGAAGAAATATAATATAAAAACTATAAAAGAGGTAGATCATATGTCAGAAATTGAGATAAGGAGAGTGTTATAGTACACTTAAAGCCTTATATTTTATTTTGATTTTCTTTTCTTTTTATTTATCTTCTTTGATTTGGTTTCTCTTTTTACTTTATTTTATTTTAATTTTATTTCTTGGACAATGAAGAGGCATGTGACAGCAGTCATGTGGGGGAGAGATGGCATAGTAGAAGAGCTTTCCATCTATGTATATTATGCCTACCTCAAACCTACTTTGTTACAATCACAAGACCTTAGAGTTGGTCAAGTAAAAGAACTGTTATAACTCAAAGCCCTTAGAGTTGGGTTAAGAGGTAACCTTGTATTAGGTGACACAAGAGAACTCGATGGAGAACTCTGTACAGGATAATCTATCTTTATATACCGAGTCCTCAGGGGCTGTGCTAGCTATTTCTAACCTACCCTAAACAACCATATGTTAGCCATGAGGTTCCCATGTAGTATGATGTCATCCTTCTAGAATCTTCCTCATGTCACTTGACTCATGCTGTCTCTCATCCTAGTCCTACATGCTAAAAATAGAACAAAAGAAAAGAAAATAGAGAAGGAAATAGAAAGAGGGACAGAGATGAAAAGAAGCTAAGTCTACTTCTTGCAATCCTGACAAGAACCTTGTATTGGGTTAACACAAGAGAACTCAATAGAGAACTCTGTACAAGATTGTCTACCTTATATACTAATACCCAATGGTCTGTGCAAGCTATTTCTAGCCTATCCTAAATGACCATGTGTATGCCTTAAGATTAACATGTATATCACACATTGTATGACATCATCCCTTCCAGAATGTTCTACATTCTTCTATGCATCAAGTGACTTGTGACCATGTTACCTGATGTTACCTGCTGTGTGACAGCGTGATCTTGTCGCTCTAACCTTAGTTCTAAAAATAGAATAAAGGAAAATAAATCAAAAATAAAATAAAAATGAGGAAAGAAAATAAGAAAAGTTAAGTCCACTTCTTGCATTTTTGACATACTTGAGGTTATGGGTTCAATTCCTTAGTAGTTCTTTGTATTGGGTAACTGCATAAAAAGATTAGAGTATTGATACTTTATATATAATTCCTCCTGTAGGCATAGACTGCCATCACACCTAGTGTAATAAATTGTTAACTTAAAAAAAAAAGAAAAAAAAGACAGCAGTCACATGACACATCACATGACATGATTTCATACGCCTAGAATCTAGGAGAAGGAATTGGAAAGATGATGTTAAGGTACATATTAATAGCATGTTTATCTCATGGTATATATATTGTACACTTATGGTGGATGCATAGATATTAGGGTAGGGTTATTTATCATTAGTATGGACCATGTGTTACTAGTATATATAGTGTAAGAATACATTAGGGACTCCTTGTTGAGTTCTCTTGTGATTCTCATAAAATACTTTGCTTATAAGTTTGCTTAAGTGGTCTATTGGTTGTTTTGACTAGTGGTTGCCACAACAGAGGGTGACAGAAGATACAAATATTTCAAAGAGCTTACACAGTTCAAATATTAGAAAAATTCAGAATATAGAAATACAAACTGAAATTGATTTCACTTTCTATTGGGATTTCCTTATTTTTAAACAATGATCCAAAGATAGAGGAAGAGAAGGAGGGAATAAAAAGAAATTTCAGACTATGAAGTATTTGAACTGTTAATATAGTTACAAATGGCAACTTAACTAGATATTGTGAACTTACTTTCTCAATTTGTATTAAACTCTGGAAAAGTACATTTGAAGGCAATAAAACACATAATTACATATATTAGAAATACTATTAACTATGATATTATATCCTACCACAGATCAAGCCTATAACCAATGAGATTCATTGATTCTGACTATACTAATGATCATGATACTTAAAGATTGAATAATAGGCATGTATTCTATGTTGGTGGAGGATCTGTATTATAGTTGATAAAAAGACAAGAGGCCATAGCTACTTCTATGACTGAAACCAAATACATAGTGGTATCTAGAGCAGTGTAATAAGCTATGTGGTCATTGTCATTCTTTAATAAGGTCTTCCTTTCTCAAAAATAACCAATAATACTGTTCATCATCAGCAATAGGGCAATTAATATGACAAAGACTTACTGAGGTCACAAGAGAACTAAACACATTTGATGTGCAACATTACTTTGTTAAAGAAAAGATTGAGACAGGAGAGTTCCTACCAGTTTACATTTCTAACAAGGTTAATGTAGCAGATTTGCTAATGAAGCTGTTTCCAAGAGATATCATGAGAAACTTCATAATGGACTTAAGACTCTATGAGCTGAAAGAGATGGGAGAGCAAGAGAAGCCAGTTGAGTAAACAACTATTATATCTGGTGGGATGTTGGCTGAGGTACAATAGACAAATTTTTCATTCTATTTTCTATTTCTTTTCTATCTAATATTCCTAAAATAGATCCATTTAATCACAGTTAGTTAACAGTATGACAGACTGCCAAATAATGCTTGGACCACAACTATACAGTTATATCAAGCTTGGACCTATATAGTTAAAAAAGGACTACATCTTAGAAAAACAAACCTTAGCTGTTTACACACTAGACTTAGCTGTTTACACACTAGAGTGTTGGACTGAGTACATTTTACAATAACCAGTACTAATATTTAAGACCAGTAGATACTATACTTTCTCTAGTATGATAATTAACTGAGTAACATGGTTATGAACTTGCCTCTCTTTGTTATCTCTCTTATCTGCTCTTTCCTCCATTCCTGGTTGGCACAATACATAAGTTGAAGCCAAAGTCATCATTCACACCCAGTTGTATTACTTCATGAATAAGTCCTCTTTACTGTCTCTCTTCTATGTGACATCTGCAGACATCTGCTTGAAACAGGAACTGTGCTTAACAATATTCTTGAAATGGTCTATGACCTAAAAACTCATTACAACCACAAGGTACTTGGATAATAGTGTTCTTTATTCAATTAGGCAGACTAAAGACCTCAGTTCCCCTCTGATATAAGTTATGGTTATGTTACTATACAAAGAATAGACTTACCTAGTAATGGAGGGCAGCACTGTTGCATTGATTATAGAAGTCAAAGCTTAAAAGCTGTTGGACCAACCTGCTTGTTCATACAGGCAGACCAAGGGCACAAGTGTGAGACTGCTCTCAGGGGGCTTTTTCCATATAAGATGAGGTTAAAGCATTGTCACCTCCCCAGTCAGGCTCTATTGACTCAACCTGATATGAGTAGGTCTATCAAAAGTTCTGGTTTTCAGTAGGATGTAGACAAGGATCTAAGTTCAAAATGAAAATAAATGATAACAATGACGTATGCTGCACATTGATCTCTTTGTGCCCAATGTGCAATGCCGGGGAGCAGACTTTGTCAGACAAGTCTGCTGGATCCCAGGACTCTCACTACGCTCTCCGACATTCTTTTCTGTCTCTCTGCGTTGCAATCGGAGGAAGCTGAGGTATCCAATGCGCTCACTGACCTTCTCAATGCCCGCGAGCCTATCCTTATG
>Ga0157363_1004927_pt1 | contig 12400 bp, 6 predicted proteins | sample AttsexASBM1_FD_111477 | JGI IMG/M metagenome (GOLD analysis project Ga0157363, IMG submission 111477) | Fungus gardens microbial communities from leaf cutter ant in Ribeirão Preto, State of São Paulo, Brazil - Atta sexdens ASBM1 | ecosystem: Host-associated > Fungi > Mycelium > Unclassified ...
CACACACACGCGCACACACACACACACACACACACACACACACACACACACACACACACACACACACACTTTCTATGTACAAATGCATTGAAAAAAAGATTGACTGTTGTTGCAGAGCAAATATGGCATAGCATTTTTAATTGGCTGTAGCAGCTAATTTTTGGTTGCAGCAGCCAATTTTTGATTGAGTTAGCTTATTCGCAATGTTAGTATAGGATTTCAATAGGCTAACACAACTAAAAATTGGCTGCTGCAACTAATTAAAAATGCCATATTTTACCATTTAATTTGTTGCAGTAACCAATCTTTTTTTTCAATGTGCGTATAAATTGAGATTCCGTCGCTCCAACGCATGATATAGCCTTAACGCGTTACCGTTTATGGAAACATATCTCAGCGGCGAAATACTCGTGATGCTTGACCGTATACTTTTTACAGTGCAAGTACGTGTTTTATCGGTACCGCGGTAATATGGACGTAATCGTTAGGAATCGTTATGAAATCGTGCGTTAAATCGTTGTATTCGTACAACGGCCATGTGCCGATCGCGTGCGATGAAAAACTCATTGTCCTTCGTATATAAAGTATCGGGCATGCGACATTATTATTTGTTCAAAGAGAAAATTTCATGTTTGAAAATAATTCACGAAAGCGATCAATTTAAAAAGCGTATTTCTTAATGGTAGTTGTTTGTATTGAATCGATGTAATTTATTAATTTATCAAATTATTCTATGTGGCCACAATATAAAATAAAACTTTTAGTGAATTAATATTTTTAAGAATGATACTTAGACTTTTACCAGAAAAATTATTATACGACAATAAAGACTTAATTTAGGCAAGCAAAAGTTCTTCTATCATAACGTTACGAGTTAAAAAAAGCTCCTAGTCAGATTATTTATGTAAACTGTTCGCATAATTTCGGTGGGCGGAATGCGACTGCATTTGCGAGCAGTGATCCATGGCGTTTGCTAAATAATGCATGACGTCGTTTACCACCGTGTCTTGACGAAGACCATCATGGTAGGACGAACGATGCGTGTTTCCGCGGTGCAACTTTTTGCAACTCCGATCGGCAAAACGAACGGTACATCGTTGCGCGCGCGATGCAAAAGACGATTTTCACCGGTTTCTCGTTTCTCCCATTTGGAGAACGGAGGAAAAGCCACGTTTGGGTATTCGCTTACTTCTACCTTAACGGTCTACCTTAAACGAGTAAGTCTTCTAGCACGAGCACTTCTCTATTCCGGTATAACCGGCAGAAACTGACATTTTTATAGCCTATATAACTTTTATACTTAATTATAGCGAAAAACAAGAATCATTAATAATGTACAGCAACAAGTTTTTTTTTGTACAAAACTTTCGTATCTTTCGTGCGTCTTCTTTCAGGAAATAAAGGCGACTATATCAAAATTATAAATTCACATTTAATATAGATATATATAATAAAACTAAACTAACAATAAAACTAAATATAAGATTATAAGAGATTATAAGATTATAAGAATATAAGATAATTATAATATCCTGTGCTTTGAAATTATTCTTCATTGAGAAAATATTCCAATTATAATGATTAAACCTTAAATAAAATATTTGTCAAGTTAAAATAAAACCCATTTTAAAATTAATTAGAATACAAGGCCTCTATTGCTCGTTCATATCTCTAAAGCTTGATTCACCGAAACATTTTAATTGCCGGCAATAACTCAAGAAACTTGGCGTCGAGGCAACCGTTATTCTTCTCAGTTCGGCCTCTGTAAGGCTCCGCGAAAGGAAAGGCGTTTACAAAAGCTATTAGACGCGAAAGGATTAAATAAAGGCCACACCGACGACCACGCCCGAGCGTATGTCAAATTTGGCTCGTGCATTCGAGTGCCGCATGAATCGATCACGGTCTTTATCGTATAGTTGTCTTCACGGTGACGATCTCACCTCCCACTGCGGACTCTTCGAAAAAGGACACGAGTTATTTCTGGAAGATGATACGTCCGTTACGAGCAAACATACCGCATATTTCAGCAAATCCTTCTTTAGACTTTTGCCTAAAGATGCTTTGTGACGCTACCGACGATTTTCTTCCGATATTAAGTTAAATGCAGCAATCGAGCGAAAAATTCATATTTCTTTGAACGATAATTCAGATTCACTCAGAAAAAAATTATAGAGGAAACCATATCAAAATAATTTATTTAGAGCATTCAATATATTAACTTCAAATTATAAAAGTATCAATAGTCTTTAAATTTCTCTCACTTTTTTCTTACGACATGTTTACATAGAAAGTCAAGGAAATTTTCGCAATATAACAAAATCGATAATATAAAACGATCATGTTTTCGCGCATCAAAAGCATGCTGAAAAGTCACGATCTAGCACAAGTTTCTTCCTGCCTATCGCACGGTGTTGTAATAATGATGCTAGTTGATAGGAACATAAGACAACAATTTAAATAATGAGCTCTCATTATGGCAGAATTAGCCGCATCGTGCCCATAATACTTGCATAAGGTTTCCTTCGGATGGAAGGAATTCTTAAGAATTTATATTATATCAACATAAAATCAATATGATTCTTTTTAAATCAATATTTTTATAAGAGTGAAGAAACGAGTAAATTTCAAATAAAACTATGTAATTCAGATTACTATTATATTGTAATATAAAACGTATATTAGATTAAGGAATGCAAAATTATTGAGAGAATACTCGATTAATGTCTGATAGACACTATGTAATATTTAGCATTATTTATCATATTGCAAAGTACAGAGTTGCCAAAAGAATATCCAGAACATAATGAAAGAGAATGCAGAGGTTTAGAATTCTTGAGACTTACCAGAAATGCGGCGTTTCGCCCAGAGGCTCTTCTCAGGCACCCACAAGAATCCAACCCCGAAGTAATTAGGGAGGTATCCGTTGAAGGTATTCGTTCTGAGAAGAAGCGATCTCTCTCATGCGAAACTGTCGGTACGCGTTGCACACACATCCAGGAAATCTGTGCGAAGAAGAATCTGTGAAAAGAACAGAGATAAAATAGATAATGCAGAAAAAAGAAAAGTGAGAAGAAAGAGAAGCCAGGTCGATTTCCTTCAGATTTTCTGCTCCTTTTCGGCTAATTTTCGGCGACCCGAATAAATCAAAAAGAAAAGAAGATACAAGTAAGTACGACAAGGAAGACTGAGTTCGATAAAAGCCGAGGAGGAAGAAGATGAGGAGGAAGAACGGGAAAGACAAGAGCGCGGGGTAGTCGATGGAGGACGAGGGAGGAAGAAGGACGAGAAGTGGAGGTCAGCGACCGGCAGGCAAAACTTGCTAGACCGTCGCGAAGCCTTGCAGATGTGAAATGAAACCAAACGGTTCCATCATAGACAGAAGAATGTAACAACAGGGAGTACGTAAAGATATCTATTAGATAAAGAATACAAAGTTTGTGAAAAAAAGAGCGAAGCAATATGACCATATAGAGAGTGATTTCGGATAACAATTTCTTCCGTTTGTTAAAATGATTGACTCTATTGTATGAATTGATAGTAATTAGTATGTTTTATTTATATTTTTATTAATATGCGAAATATCCATAAAGATTATATCCTCGATCTAGGATTTCTAATTTGCGATGATTCTCGATTCTGATTTAAGTTTCAAAAACGTTGCCATAGACCGCAATTTCTTGTTGCCCCTCAGGCATCATTCCCCCAATGCTATTCTCTCCATTCTGTTATATTCTTATATTCGCAGACACGTCGACCTATGCTGATCTTCGCGTGTTAGACAATAGCATTTAGAACTGTTTAGAGCTCGACCTCGTCTGAACTACGTCCGTTACGTCTTCACCTTGACGGGATGTCTCCATCGCAGTTGAAAGCTAGTTGTCAAAGACAAACACAACAAACCGGCAAGAAGAAATGATTTTATTGTGGCTTATCTGATTCGCGTTTACAGCGATTATAACTAATGTTTAATTATTACATAAATCTCTCGTTATAACATTTCGTAATATAAAATAGCATTTTTATTTCACAAGTTGAAAAAAATGGCTCTTAATTTATCTTCTATTTCATATTGTTTATTATTATTAATTAAAAATCTTTCTTATAGAATATTAATTTTGTTTTTACTTCATATTTTATCTTTAAGAGTCGATTAGCAAGATTAATCGCTAAAGATTTTTCAATAAATCTCAAATTTTTGCGTATTTGTTGCACGAAACATATGTTTAAATGGTTTTTATCAAAATAAGAATTATATGTAAAATAATTTTAACATAAAAATTATACGGAATTACACGATTGATCGACACATTGATGTAGGATGTCCGTTGTAACCCGAGGCGTCATCCCATAAAAATACGCCGAGGAAGTTGTTAAACGCAAAGTGTTTTCAGTATTCGAGAAATCGATCGATCCTTGCGTGTTAGATAATCGCGCTTGAAAAAGAACCGGTCGACCTTCTCCAAAAAAATCTTCTCTAAAGTTTTGATCGTAATGGATATTATGAAGAACATACATTTCATTAATAATGACACATAGTCGATCACTAAGAAGTAATTCCTACTAAGAAGAAGGTTTGATTGATCACTACATGTATCAATCGGTCATTTCTCGTGAAGTGTAATTTGTCCGATGTAATTTGTTATTAATGATAATACGATGATCATTTAATGTTTTGTGATCTAGATGTAATTACAAAAATTTTTAGCTCGAAGAGAAATATTTGCATATAAATAATTCTAATAACTTTTCAGTTTATTGAAATAAACATTTTTAATCTCTATAAGAAATATAGCATGATAGTAATTTTAATTCTTTTCATTTTATTAAAGTAACAAAAGTAAATAAACTGCTACGAGAGATATAGTATAATGTAGAAGTATAATATAGAATCAGTTTGAAAAAGTTAGATAAAACAAATTACTGATACTGAACATTGCAAAAAACAGGTGAAAGTATGGCGCGTATAAGTAAACGAGTTCTTAGAAAATTATTCTGATAAGAAATCAGAATGAAATGACTTGTAAAACTGAGATGATTGCGTTGAAAAATATGTTTAAATTAAAAAATGGATGTGCCGATAATAATTCTACGTTACTTCTATCAACGATAATAAGAGAAAATTGTTATTTATCGTCTTATCGAATAAAAAATGCGTATACGTATTTAACAATCTGTAAATAAAGTTATCTATGCGCGAAACATGACAGTCGATAAGAGAAACGCAAACATCAAAATAGAGCAAATCGCGACGCGATTTCAGTTTCTGATACAAAAATTCTGGTGCATAAAATGAAAATCTAGAAATATTAGATGATTTCAATTAAATAATTATTTATTATAATTTAAAAAGTTCACTGCGACAATAATTCAAATCAATTGCGTTAAAAATTTAAGAAAATTAATTTAAATTTAATTATTTGCAAAATATATTAATTTATCGAAGTTTAAGAAAAATTTATTAGATTAATATATAAAATTTCTCAGCTATAGTTATTTCTAAAAATTTTTCTTTTTATCAAATCGAAATTTGAAAAAATAAGATTGATTATCTCATAGCATACGTTATAGCTTATATAATTTTTCGCAACAATCCTTCAGTCTAGTTGGGACAGGAGAACAAATTGAAACGCGAACCAATCGCATAGCGGTGAGCAAAATCGAGTCAATTATTGCAAATATGTGTTATCGTCGATCAGCGTGCCATGTGCCCGAAGAAGATTTCGATAGCTAGCCTCTGCCCTTTTATCCAGCAAATTGCGCGTTTGGCGCGAACTCAGTCTCGTCCTTATGTATCCTCTACGTTGTTCCCACAGAATCGAATCACGCAAATTAAGAGCGTCGTTTCAAAGTATCATCCAAAACCAGTGATTACGTTAATCTTTCGTGATGGTCAGCATGGAGTATACACGACAGACATTTGATTTTCGTTACGCGATCGCATGCGTTCGATCATGATTTGCGAATGAGAAACACTAAATGTACGCAAAATTAAAAGAATTAGATCCAGATTCGAATTCTTTTTTACAATATAATGTAGTTACATGGAAAATGATTTTTCTGAAATATCTAAAAATTTAGTTAGATACAGATTTAAAAATAATTTTGTTGGATCATTAAAATAATTATGTAGAAAATTCAAGCATGCTAAAAACAATGCTGTAAAAAATTGTTATATTCCAACTAGTAGATTGAGCGTTCTATATAATTATTTTAATAATCCAACGAAATTATTTTCACATCTGTGTATCTTAGCTACAATCTTTCCGTGTAGATATTATAATATTATTATTCTCTGAGTATGCCATAATCAAAATGTTATACGATTATCGACTTCCGATAGCAGTGATTCGCAAGAATCACCGCGAAAACGGAAGCAATGAATCGTGCAAAATCGTTTTTGCCGCTATTTATGAAGCTTTGATGAAATAGATTTAAGCGGAAACTTATGAATATCATACTCCCCGAAATAACGCGTTCAAATAATGCCGCCGCATTATGATAATAAATATTCGGCGATGCATCGCTCCTGTTGCATCGTAAATCTTCAAAATAAATAAATGAAATTTGTTTTTTTCGGCAATGTGTTCTGTCTTTAAATAATAAGGTACTAAATATCGCTGCAAGTAAAAATATAAATTAACGCAATCCTTTTTTGGACTTTGCATTTGTCAAATCATCATCATTGATTATAAAATATTAATAGAGAATCTTATAGGACAATATTCTAAAACGGCTGTTAACTTCATATTTGATAATAGTTAACTGACTTACTCCAAATGATTAAATTAGCTGATTGTTATTTTCGAAACAATATATAATAGATAATAATTAACTGAATGTGCCGAAGAGCAAAATATAAGACAGATAAATTCATTATCTCTGCTGATTACATCACCTCTTTGTTTAATTTTATATTTCACTCTAGCATATTCTATGAATTATCTATACTTATTGAGAATAAAAAATGGGAGAGAAATACGACGACGATTAGAAAGATTACGAAGAGATCGAAAACATGGGTAGAAAGAGAGGTAGACGAATCGCTGGAGTGACGTGTAATCGAAATTTCCAGGATCCCGAGATGCGTTTGGCCGCCGGCGATATCGATCCCTCTTTGAAAGATGTTCGACGATCGATATCGTAAATTTGCATATGTTTCGCTTCCTTTTTCTCATGTACGATGCTGCACGCGGGCTTCCCACGTTTCTCTTTTAAGCACGTCGTCGCAGAGAAAGACTTTCTACGTGTCCTCATTCGACTACATCGATTGCGTCCACCCGCAGTTTCCCCGATTTTACGAACACCATTATAAATTCTTTCTCTTTTTCTCTCTTTCTCTTCCTCTCCCTTTTCTAGAAACTGCATCCATTTCTCATGAATCTTTACGAGACGAGCAACGGGCCCCGTAAGGATATGATACGGCCGTAAAAGCCGAGGGACGTTTCTTCTAACGGGCTCTACCTTGACCACCCCTCTGCCCGCAGCATCCCCGCGGCTGCATCATCATCCTTCGCCCGTCTCAGGCGGACACGTTGCTCAACCTTGTACTCCATAACCATTCACGGAAAGCGCAAAAGTCAACGGCGTACACGTGCACGCTCTGAGACTTGAATGACATCCAAACTCACCGGCGAAGTATGCTAACGCGAGACATCCGTCGTCAAGGATGTCTCGAAGCCAGCCGGCGGATGTAGTTCTTTCGCAGTTATTCAATTTGGGAGAAGAAACGTGCTGCTGACTATTCTTGACAGAAGTTACAAGAGTATTTTTACTACATGTAACTTTTTACTACATATATCTTATCTTCAAAGAAGCAAAGCTCTTATAATTATTAAATATGACTACTTGAAGTCATTACTACTCTGTTTAAGAACTTGATTACATACTTGACTTTTTATTACATCTTGATTTTTATTAAAATTTTTATGATTTTTCTGTCGTAACATACAATCGGAGTAACCCATCATCTGCAATCTGGAACTTTTTTGACACAAGAAAATTCATTCTTAAATTTCACTTTTATTTTTATTCAAATTTTAATTTTTATTAAATAATATTTGAGTTAAAAAAACTATTTGATAAAGTAATGTAATAAATTAAGTAAACCCTGAATTTTTCCATAGTTTTTCAAAACCTATAACAGTAAATAAACTTGAGCTAAACAAAAAAGACTTAGATTGCAAACAGAAGCAAATTCTGTTACAAATAAATACATCTCAATTTTGGAAAAAACTGAAAGCGATGATAACAGATGTAATAATAATTAACGTAAGTAAATTTTTTAACTGAATTGAAATTCTGAAGGAACAATTCAATTATTCCATTTATTTAAGTGATAGAATTTTCAACATATTAAATCTTTATAATATGATGCCTGATTGTAACATCAAATTATTAAAATTGCTTGTCAATTTAATTCGTGATTATTTATTAGAATAGTTTAATTACATATATAATAATTATGTATATAATAATAATCCGGAAAAACAATTCGACGCGCAATTCGATTGTTAGACTACAATATGGTATATATATATACCATATTGTAGTCTACATATATTGTAATTCAAAATTGAATTATTTAAGAAATAAAAATTCACCGTTATAGGCATTTTAATTTGTAATATTGATTGTGTTCTCATATGCAATCTAAAATAAAGATTCTTAACATTGTTTAAGATAGATACCAAGATCAGTAGATTTAGGATCATGTCACTTTTCTCTCCACAACTCGAAGTGATTACGAGATTCCTCCAGCAAGGCGTGCTGTGGTAATAGAACGAAAGATAGCGACGTAATCGGCTTTTTTTATTACCTCGAATTTTATTGTAGCATAAATCTAACACGCGGCACATGTATCGAAGTCGCGGCAATCGTCGGAAATCTCTTTCCGAGAGCTTCATTAACCCACTTAGACGGAGCAGCCGAGAGTTTCGCAGGATTAATTCCGCGCGTTTTCTCGAAACGATGACGAAATACACCGAGAATCTCATGGCTGAATGTAAGTTAGGGAGCGGGATTACCTTTTCCAGATGTCATTCTTGCGTGCCTACGATCGACATTCCGTAGCCCTGCCAAGAATGCGCGGTCAGCTGCCATAGGAAAACCGCTACACGGCCCCCGACCCGTCCCGACCGACTAACACTTTCCCGGCTACTCTTGAGAATAGAAATAATCTTTTAATCCCAAATTTGTTATCTTTTTTTAAAGTTATCCTTAAGAAAAAGGTGTTTCAATATAATGATTAACTAACTACTCAAACAACACGAAATCAACTAAAAGTCGACTATAAGTTGACTGAATGTCGGCTAATAATCGACTAATATTTGACGAATGTCTCAAAAAAAGTCAACTAACAGTCAACATTCTAATGTCGACTTACGACTTGGAATGTCGACTTACTCTATGTTAACTGGGAACAGTTGATAATATATGCCGATTGGAAAACAGTCGACAACACTATAAGCCAACAAACAGTCATTCGTATTGTTTGGGTCATTCAGTAACTGACGATATTTCATCAGTAGTCTCATCTTAAAAGAGAAGGCTCGGAAAGGTACAATTAGTTAGGCTTTAAATCTTTTCACTTTTTATGTAAGCAAAACCTTCAGAGATTAGCAGAGACTACCTTCCTTGGTTTCTACTTACTACCTAGAAAATTAGCAAAAATCACCACTTTTCTCATAAAAGGAGATAAAAGATGGCTTAATTGAAGTCATTCATTCAAAGGAATAAAGCTTTTTTTTGGAATGACTTTAAAAAAAATATAAATTACACGGAAAGAGAATGAGACAGGAATCTATTGGCGAAGGATTGCGAATTTGCTGCCATGTCGAATGAAAATCGAGTCAAATTAACCACGTCATCTTACGAGCATTGCATTTCCACGGTGCAGTTACTGTCTTCGAGAAGCAAGTATGGTCGAGCGGGTACCTTGCACCGATCCAGTGAATGTCCGTACGTAGGAGTCACATTCCACAGTAAATGCATTAGAATTGCTATCCCCATTCCACCGATGTTACGGACCTCGCAACTGACCGCGTTACCGCAACCCCTCGCGAAATTAATTCCCGCAAATGTTTCTATTAACTCGTATAAAGTTGCGTTGCGCGGATGCATTCCTCGACACGGACGACGCCGACAAATATCCATAACTACTTCTTCCGTGAGTAACTGTGAATCGAGAGATACACGGAAAGGTTTTTCCGTTTCGCTTTGCTTCGAACAGAAAGTCACGTTCGACTTGAAGTGTTGAAGATTCTGCGAAGATTTATACGATAAGACTGTAATTTTCGTGGACATTTATTTAATTGCGAAATAATAAATAGGTGAAGAGATGGGCTAATGAAAGTGAAGCGCTATAACACGGAAGACAAATTAATTGGATGATACAACAAACTGATAACTTACTACGCGAATTCCATATCTGTAACTAAGAAGATTTAATAGTTTAACAAATCGTTAATGTTATTCAACTTTGCTACTTTAATATAAAAAATTGACTGTCTGTATTACAACTATAGATTTGCTGAATCAGTGAAGTTTTCAGCTGTGTTTTTTTTCCATGAAGCGTTGCACAAATTTTTATGTGTAAATCTTTGATTTATTTGGACATTTATTTCGACTCACGTATGAGTCATCTTCAGCAAAAATCCATAAATTACATAAATTTGAGATGAATCCTTGACGAGAGAACTTTTCCAAAATTCTCATCATGAGTTGTCATTACACATAGTTGATAATTCCAGTGGAAGTCACAACGAGCGAGATTGATCTTCGCTATTTCCTATTGGTAAAGTTGTAAAAATTAGAAATTGACAATGAGATCGTAAGTAGTTATTTTATAAAAGAAGACAAGTCTGATAACAGTAATTCAGTCCAAGGCTCCAGAACGAGAAACTAAAGTCCGCAATACATTTTCACATTAATCCGAAATTTTACGAAGTATATAGAAGTATAAAGCGGAAAAAAAATTCAAAATTTGAAATATAAATTTAGTTATAAACACAAATTCTTTCTAAGCTTTCTTATATCTAAATATCAGAATTCTGATAGAATTCTGATTGAAATCTGTTATTCCCTGTTTCTATTACCTGTGTTTTTTTAAACTGTATCTTAACCTTCCTATGTACAACTTTAATTGGGACCACCATGCACTTCGCAACGCTGGATCAAATAACGATCTGGCACTTTCCGCCTTGTGCAAAACGCCCGCGGCATTATGCAATTATCAATTGAGGCGATCGTATTTCATCGCGACGACGACGGGGTCGAGGCTCAAAAATTTAATTTACTCGATCGGGCACGCTTCAACACAATACCTCAATTAAGGGAGCCATGCGAGAGGCGCTTGGGGCGCTTTAAAATTGCGCGCAAATTGCGGTCGAGTCCCACGTTTGCAACGTGCAAAAAACGATCACCGCCGTCGCCGCTGTTGTCACCATCGCGTCGTGGAGAACAGACCCCCCCCGAACACGATCGGCCAGTTGAGTTATTTAACGCCGTTGCCCGTTATCGACGCCGCATGTCTCCCTGCACGAGTTTTAACCGTACCCCGCATTTTAGCCGACGACGCATAACAGTATCGCGTTCTCCGTTTTGCTATGCAACCACGGCGCTCATTCATTATTCATGCGCCGCTGAAACTCGACTTGCAACGTGAGTGCACGCGCCTCGGCGTGGCGAAAATTCGAAGGTTCGGGGTACCGCCCGTCTTAGTGCCCCGCTTTAATACTTGTCTCCGTCTTCGTTGACTAACGGATTGTGTTTACGTCATTGCAAAGATAAAAATGTCGCGAGAGAGATTCATCGAAAAATATCGATCTTTTACGCTATATAGTCATTTAAAAACTAGAAAGATATTAATTGTGCTATCGAGAGAGAATGTTGCAAAATGTTTGTCTATAAAATATGATAATAATTTCAATGAATCTTCAATTGTATAAACTAACATAAGAACGATAAATGCTGCAAAGTTATATTTGTAACGACGAGTGCATCGAAAATAAATTGCAACCTTCGTTATAAAACGGAAGTCAATTATTTCATCAAAGGCAGTTTTCTTAACGTGTCGTTTAGCGACTTGTCACGACTGTGCTATATTTATCTTATTCGTTTCTTCTTAGATTTCTCGGACCTCGTGGAGACGTTTAAAAATACCTCACAGTTAATTTCGCGAATTTCGCCATTCGCTGAATTACTTCGTCGTGTATGGTGAATATTAGAGAACAGTTAAATGCATACGACGGTTTTTGCTTACATATGTGAGTGTAGATTTTATTTTAGATTTAATTTATTCATTCATTTCATGTCATCCGAATGACGTGAATACTCTATATTGATTAATATAAATTATATTACGATGAAAACGTAATTATTTGTTACGGTTTGTTCATTCTTA
>Ga0157363_1004928_pt1 | contig 12399 bp, 10 predicted proteins | sample AttsexASBM1_FD_111477 | JGI IMG/M metagenome (GOLD analysis project Ga0157363, IMG submission 111477) | Fungus gardens microbial communities from leaf cutter ant in Ribeirão Preto, State of São Paulo, Brazil - Atta sexdens ASBM1 | ecosystem: Host-associated > Fungi > Mycelium > Unclassified ...
CAAGTTCAATGAAGTTAAATGATCGACTGTTACTCATACATAAATACTTAAAAATGAGAGATTATTTTAAATGATTACGATGGTACGAAAAATGTTTAAAATTAACGTCTACTATTGTAATCTAAATTATAATTATATATTACTTAGAGAAAAGGCCGTTAATTATTTGATGGGATTGGCCTCTTTTCTTTCCCAGTGACGAGCTCAAGTTCTTCCGCAGTATCTTCCTATAATAATACATAAATTTAAATAACATATTTTAAGTTCATATTTATTCAATATGTAATTTATAATGTATGGTCTAATTTTACATTATTTGTAATAAAAAGATAATAATTATACATTTCGTCCATATTTAATTTTAGTAATAAATTTTTCAATGTGCCTCTTCCAGCTTTTCGAGCTTTTTACTGGATTATTATTAATTATAATTATAACATCAAATTCGATAATTCTATTTCTTTTTTTTGAGTTCTGATTTGTCAGATAGACAATTCAACCTACGCATAAGGCGAGAGTAGGGCAGAAATCAATTTCCGTCCTTGTAGGGCGTGGTTTTGATAGATTCTGAGAGCCATCTTATCGAGGGAGAAGTTTCAGTCACAAATCAGATTTAGGCAAGACGGAATTTGAAATAAGCCGCGATGATAAAATACGCCGTTTATTCCTTACTTCTATCATCGCGAATATAAAATATATTTTACATCTAAGGTGTGACGAAAGAGAGAGGCCTGCGAGAGAGCATATGAAATTGGGAGAAGTACCTTTTGAAATGCACGATGTGTGACATAATAATAACGTTGTTTCTCGGGGAAGGTTACTGATATAGGCCACGGAAACGTTGGATCCTCTCTGCCTTCACTCAATTTAAGAAATAACGAAGTCACTATCACAAACGGTAGCGACAACACTGGTAACTGCATCTAAAATATCGATAAAATGTTAAAAGTGAGCAAAATATTATTAATTAATCGAGTAGAAGGAAAGAGAGGCTTCAGTCACTTTTACAAATATCGATTCTATGGCGTACTGCAGGAGTGGAGTGTAAATAATCGCCATGATGGTGGCGGCGGCCGTTTGGCCGTTCAGTACCAACAGATTTCCACCCAAAGCAGCTCCGGTCAAGAGACTGTTGTACCCCCACATTCCGCTGTAGGTTTTGTGTTTATCCGCTCCGAGTTCCAGACCTAACGAAAAATTTATGACAACGATAATTTATCTCTTCACGCTTTTATTTAAAAACAAATGCTCTTGCTTTCAGCCCCTTCCTGCCTTCATGAAAGCATTGACTCAGCGAATTTTAATCACTCTCTAAGCTTCATTAAACGTACATTAAAAATGTGCAAAGTCAACAATTTTCTTTCTCATCTCTCCTCTTCTCCTCTTCTCATATAAAGAACGATTTCGCTGAAAAATTTAAAATTCTGAAAATAATTTTGTTGGAAACTAAATGATGAGCATATTGTAAAAAGTTTTGATATTCTAACAATCAGTTTGAGTTTCTGACAAAATTATATTGATACTCCAAAATTACTGTCCGCTAAAATTTGACCTTTTTTGCAATACGAATATATAATTTAATATATACATATATATTTTATGTACATTTTAATAAACTAAATAATCATTTTCGACGTAATTTTGCCTGTTAAATACGTTCATTAAAACGTCCATATAGGAAAAGAACTATTTTTAAATTGAAATGAAAATATCTTGAAAAATTATATCGGAACGAATTAAAACATTTTAAAGCTAAAAGTTGATATTTTTGTAATAAAATTTAAAGAAAAATTCAATACCGATGCTATATGAAATCCTCAAAATCGTCATTTTTGCCTCATTTTTTTTTTACATTAATATACTAGCTAAATTTTATTAACGGATTTGTGTTCAGCAGGCAAAGATACATTGATTATTTACATTTGTATTGCAAAATCATATTTCAGATTTGTATCCAGTAAAACTTTAGATCTTTCAACAAAATCGTTCTCATCGTACATATACTTTCCTGCCTCTTTTTGTGTATAAATATTGTACAATTATTTAAATACCTGCGAATGTTCCACAAAGAGCGCCGAAATACGAAAATGCGGTTGTTACAGGCGAGTATATTAGTATTGCCAGGTACATGATAGCTCCAACGATCACATTATCGACTCCGAACAGCTGTGATGCAGAGACAACACTGCCTCGTACAACCTGAAACACAATTTAACTTTGAGAACAAGCAATAGATTGATATCACAATTTATATATCTTTTACATTTCCCTCGAGCAACAGAAGATATGGATATATTTATTTCCATTTTACTTTTATACGTCTCACAAACACACAGTTATTCCGAGTAGCTATAAAAGAGATTCTGTTCCAACAAATGTTTCTCAATATTGTAACAATATTCAATAAATCTAAAGTTACAAATATCGTCTATCTATAAGTAACTGTATCAATATATAAAGAATGCTGTGCCTTGACGTATGCACGTACAACATTATCCGTTACAATCACAGCATTGTGTCAATATATATGGCTTTCATTGTAGCGAAATGCAAAGAAATTAAACGTTGAGAAATTAAAAATTGTTTTCAAAAAATTTGTTAAAATATGTTAAGATTAATACGTAATAAGATTTGACTATAATGTATTATATAAGCATATTAACAATTGGCAAAGTAAACAGGTTCTGACGTACGAAACTGTGTAACTAATGAAGCTTTGTAGTACTTCTTAAGACCCTCGAGATGCTAATGTATATGCAAAGTTAAGAATATAAAGTTTCAAAAAGTAGAACATGAGTAAACTCTACCATTCCCCAGTCGATGTAAACGCTAGTCGCATTCTGCTCGTAGAATCCGGCGACATCCGTTGTCGTTGTCTCACTTGTTGCATTGTCCTGAAAACAATGAGAAAGTCTTGCACAATAACCTGCGTATGATAGAGAAATATACGCGGCAGTCATTCGACGTATGTAGAGAAGGTTCAAACTATTTTATGATGAAATATGCCTCACGGAGAAGTAATTTATGTTCCACCACGCGCGCATCCAGTTCGACCATAAATTTTTGTAATACGAGGAAGAAACTTCACTTTTTAGATGAGAAAGGAAGTACACGCAATTGCGATTTTTGTAAATTTCCTCATTTACCATTAAATTTTCTGTACATGAGCTTATCATAAAGTCTACGAGAGTACAAAGTTAATTTTTCTCATTATCGCGAGGATCCTGGTGGATGGCAAAAGTAATGGCAATGAGATGTATGAGAAGTTAATATATTTACATATAAGTGAAGAGAACCACCCAACTGAGCAATATTTTCAAATATTCCATTGTTGTAGAGCTGTTCGTTAACGGGAAACAGGCTGCGAAAAAGAGAAATGCGAAGAAAACTTGCCCAATATTTAACTGAAACAAACAACCGGTGACTAGTTAGAACGAAATAAATCCGAGCCGAGGTAAGTTATAGTCGACGGAGTTGTTCGTGCTGGAGTTTGATCAATACGGAGAAAAGCCATGCTCCGATCCACGGAGGATAGCATTCTCCCTCGTGAAGGCACGTCAAATATGTATGGTCTGAATACTGAGAGCGAATTTTCCAAGCGAATTTTATTTCGCGCCGAAGTCTCCGTCCTATTCTCATTAAATTTACTTTCGCTCGGGACCGATACTCTCTAAAATTGTGATTTTTATCTCAATCATTTATTTGCTGTTGTTTTAAATGAGAATATGAAATAAAATGTTTTTTGTATGTTTCATAAGTCTTATGTTTCTCCTCTTTCTTTCTTATTAAATTGTGTGTGTGTGCGCGCGCGCGCGCGTGTGTGTGTGTGTGTGTGTATGTGTACATATATTTAATTCAGAGTTGACACCAAAAAATTTGTAAGACAATTATTGACACTAGATCTCATTAAAGCTCATTTAATTTATGCTAATTAAAAGACACTAATTAATATTAAGATCTTAAAATGACACTCGTATACAAAAAAGAATGAATATTAAGTATATTTTAATAAAAATAAAATTTGCAAATGTAATATAAAAAAATGGAATCATTTTGACAAAAATTTTACAATTAAATGAGTTTAATAGATTCACTGTTAGCTTCAGAGAAATACGAAGATTATCATTAAACGATTTTTATTATATTATATTATATTATTTTATTATATTATTATATTAGCTTTAATTTTCTTTAGATAAAAAAGCATTAGTCTTTATTGAAAAATTATAACATTTCATATTTATTGGTTTTATCTAAAATTAGTAATTTTTAATAAAATTTATTAAAACTTTTTAATAAAATTTACCTACTGTTAATTCTATATAATAATGCATATGTCTAACTAATAAATATATCAAGTATGTAAAATTGCTTTACCATTTCAAACATTGGTTCCACAGATTTAGCTACCGTGTCCACGCCATTCTGCGTTGAGAGGGCGAAAATCAACGCAAATTCTACCAAGTTAAATGGCCACGCTATGCACAAGAATTTATCGCTTCTCAGGGACCGCGAGAGATAAACACTGGAAAACATTAACAGGAGCTGAAATTTGCGAATGTTACTGCTCAGCCACAATGTGGATGACAAGTGAACTCCGGCTAACTCTGATAATCCAGTTTGCCGCATAATCTACCATCGCAAATTGTTCCATATATCTTGCTCGAAATCTCAAATCGAGACTGTCACGATGCGTTTAACGTTAGTTTCTGTACGTTTAACTCGGTGTCTAAACTCATAACGTTATCCGTAAATTCATAAGTTCTGGCTTAAAGCTTATTATTATGCGTGCAACTATGTATCAATGTATACAAACTGCTATTCTCTCTGACAATATAATATAATCATCAATTTACATTAATTTGCGTATATTTTAGCTTAATTAAATGTCAGTATCGCCATTAAGATGTTATTTATAAATAAATAATTTGTTATTTATATGCAGAATTATTTTACACGCATACCGATGCTATGTGTTTATTCGAACATTGTTCCCGGGAGGGTATTTATCGTTTATCATTTTCGCGGTATATTTCGAGTTCACTTAATCGATAGAATTTACAATTAAAGTATCGTATTTATGGTTTATCCGTATTATTATATAATAATATAATATTTTAAATACTCCATAGAATATGAAATAATCAGATGTACCTGAGTATCGTCGCCAGGAGCAGAAGCAAAAAGCTGAAGGAATCGAAACTTCCATAAATCTGCGGTATCAGAGCATACGATATCGCTCCAACTAATAAAGGATTGAAGACGCTTAATCCGTTTTCTACAATATTGTCAGGTTCTCGTATGAGCTGCAAAAAAAAATGGAGGATCCTTAAATCGTGTTAAGATCGTAACGAGAATTCCACGCTGGAACTCTTCCTCGGGTCAGATGAAAAGCGGTGCCGCATTGCAGTGATTTTTCCTCGTGTGCACGCAAACGGTCCATTAGGTCCGAAAGAGATGAAAAAGAGATAGCGAGCGTTCGTCACGATGCATCGTCGCGTATGAATAGCGAAATAGAAACAAGCCATCCGTCTCTTGGGCGCAATGCGGCAAAAAGTGTAGTTGCATTTTTTGGCAAGAACAGACCGTTTGACATTGCGACTAATGATTAATAAAACATACCACGGACAGTAAGAGGCCAAGGCCGGCGGTGGCCGCAGACAACGCCAATGTACCTGGTGCTACCGCAGCCAAGGTAACTATTATCAACAGCCCGCTGAGAGGATTATTCGCAAAAACAATCTGCAACGTTAATTAAAGCCAATTGACGTTAATTAAAGATATGTCTGGCGATTCCTGTGTGACATTTCAGCAGTAACGCATAAAAAGGTAACGATCTTACTGCTAATACTGAATTCTTTTCATCGCGAAGAATCATTTTCAAAGAATCATTTTTGAAGAATCAACTTTCATAAGACTCGGTTTTCACATACATTCTTTAAACTTCCATATAACATGCTTTAATAATAATGAAGCAATTTTTTTGTAAAAATATGAGATATTATTTCTTTGTTCTTTTATTAATAAGAATTACAAAGAATTTTCTGTATTCCTTTCTGTGTCTTTATCCCATGCGATTATAATAATACCTCAAATGTTGTGATAAAGATACATAATTATCTCAAAAGAATACTTATAAAAGTTAGAATTAGGTCATATTAGGGCGTATAAAAAAAATATATCAATAATGTAAACTTTTCAATCCTCAATTTAAGTTATTTTCAGTACATAAAATTCAAATAAAATAATAAAAGTTATTCGATCACATTATATAGTTATCTTTCTATTAGCTTTTCATTCAAAAATAGCCACAAGTTACGCGAATTGTAACATTATAAAAAATAATATATATACAATACGTTCAGTTTTATCACTCACCTGTCCAAATCCACGTAGAAAAGCATCAAGTAATTGCACTGCGTGCCAAATTCGCCGTCTTTTGTGTGCAAAGAATTCCTTCAAAATCGCAAAGTCGCCTACGCACGCTACCCATGTTTTTTCCTGTTGATTTATTTCATCTCTTTCATACATTTTTTATGTACATAACAACTTTCACACACAATAAAAAAAAATTAAATTCTTTTATTAATAAGAGGAAAATTTTGTTTAATAAACAATATATGTCACACTTTTATTACAAATTTTAAACCAATTTTAAAATTTGCAACTAAAAAAATACGATTTGTAAGAAACAATAATGCAATTTAAATGTTTTTAACTAAAGGATTTTTAACTAAAAGGATATTTTATATTCAAAATAAAAATAAATTATGAAATATAAACTTATTTTTCATTTTATTTAATAATGATATTTATATAAAAATAATGATATTTTATGGATACTTTTCGTATATAACTGAAATAACATCAAGCACAAACAACAGTTACAGCACAACAGAAGTTATCAGGAGAGATATGATACATCTAGTACGCTATCATGGATTTACGTCCTTACGAAATTCACATTTTCACACTTAAATATATTAAACTTCCACTAATACTCACTTGTCGCAATTTTGTTATCGGTATCTCTTGCACAGACATCGCGCAACATCAAATGGCAAAGTGACGTTCCTAATTACTGCACAGAACACTTCTATATAAACAGTTAAGACATTTGTTACATACTTTATTGCTTTGTGTACATTTAAACAGCGATAAAGCACGTGCTATATATCTTCATCGCATAAAACTGATGAATGTATAGAAGCAATAATTTGCCAATCAATTTGCCAATCGTTAAGCTACAAATAATTAAACTTCAATACAAATTGCTACAAACGTGATAAAAGATTTTCAAGATAATTTACAAATTTTCATTATTGATTTTGTAAATGTCTTTTTAATAAAAATGTAAAATGTATTTTACATTTTACATTATATTTATAAACTTTATATTTAAAATAGATAAAGTATTGTAAACATCTCCTTTGATATCGTAAGTGTACTTAAAATAATCCGAATCTGTTGAAGTTACTGAAGCTGCTGTTGATTTCAACGTTCAATCTAGAACAGATTCGTTTTCAAGCTTTGAAATGTGTGTTAATTAACGCATCATAGCAAATCGTCATACGTTAATTACTATGACTTATAACCATGTTAATTGATGTATTCTTGAAACAGATACAAGACGAGATTACTCTGTATATTTTATGGTATCTGATTTATAAATAAGTATTTAAATAAACAACATTTATTATTTTATTATTTTATTATTTTAATTTTGACACCATGAAAAAACAGATCTATCCTTGTTAAAAAAAGATATTGTTCATATCTCGGCATAATTAGATTGAATTATTTCAGGTATCAGTAATGTTAAATACGGCAAAGATAGCAAACAAGTTATTTATATACCCTCCCAAGTTAAAGTGTTTAAGTAGATAACAAGGAATGAATGAATGTTTTATCGATGCTAAAAATGTTTTTTATTATCGTCACAGTAGTTGAAAATACTATAATTCCGTAAAATTTATAACATTTACAGAATTCAGGTAAAAAAATATAATATTAATACATTACATACATATATAAGATAAAATAATATTTTTAAAACATATGCTTTTCTTTATAAAATAATAAACGTTTTTTATCTAGGCACATCAATTCTTAAAATTACATATCCATGACATAATTAGGATGAACAACAAGTAAAGGATTCTCATCTTCATCTCTACTGCTTAAGCTGGTCGTTGTTAAAGGTATTATAATTTGATCCTAAAAATAAAATTTTGCAATAAATTATTATAAAGTATAAATATATCAGCTATAAAATATATGAAAATATTGATACATACATGGTATGTTAGTCTATCAATAATCTTTTCAATAAAGTTTTTCTGATCTAGTAACTCTTTTTCTGACTCTAGTTGATCTGGTATTTGATCAAGATACCAAGCAATTAATTCGGATTTCCGTATGCCACCTCTAGTGTCATCTATTAAAAAAATATTAATTTAACAGATGTTACAGGATATACAATAAAAAGTGTGGTAATAGTGATTCTTATTTCAATATAATAAAAATACCTTCGCTCTCTTCCACGCTTCTCATATGAAGAACCAGCATATTCGATAAATTTTTATATTCTTCAAAGGTCATAGTCAATTTTTTCTTTGGCGGTTCGTGCGACGTTCCGTTAGACACTAATCAATTAATAAAAGTAAATATTAACTTAAATATATGTAATAAGTATGTCGCTTGCGTTATGTACAGTAAAAGAATTATGCAGACGTACGTGTTGAGGGTGGTGCATCACCATCTCCTGCGTTACCTCCTGCGTTAAATGCTGCCATGAGTGGTGGTGGCTCATCAATATCCATACCTAAGTTTTCATTGTTCATGCCTTCTTCGAGATCTATATCAGGCTGTTCTACCGTAATTATACTTTTCTGTAATAATCGTTTCGCTTCTTTCACATGCTTCACTGTTACTTCGTCCATACATTCTATTTTCGCCAATGCTTCAGATAATCTAATCATGCTCTCTAACTGCCTCACGGTGACCCTCCATTTGCCGCTTCCACTACCTGTTCTTTGTCTGAGAACTGTGTAATTTTCGACTAAAAGTTCAGCAGCTTCCTAAAAATGGAACAAAATTAGCTTAATGTAACTTTTGATATCGCCAAATAATTTACTCCAATGTATCTTACCTGACTTAAAATGGGTTTAAATTGTTTAGCAAAATTGATATATCTGATAATCTCATCTTGTTGGTATATCACTTGAAGATCATTCAAGTTATCACAATGTAAATCTATAATTCTTTTGGCAATTGCGTTATCAACAATTTCGTTACATTCATCCAGCACCACAAAGAATAAATCAAATCTTGACATAATAGGTGCGGTTAATTGTACATTCTGCTGCAATGATTTTCTCCTGTCATATCGTCCACCGATAGGGTTTGCTGCTGCTAGTATAGAAGTTCGAGCATTTAAAGTTGCTCTTACACCAGCCTAGAAACGTGGAATCTAATAAATCAAAGTTTCTTGTATATTATGTAAACTTTAAATACCTTAGTTATTGAAATTGTCTGCTGTTCCATAGCTTCGTGAATCGCGACTTGATCCTTTGGATCCATTTTATCGAATTCATCAATGCAGCAGATACCATGATCCGCGAGCATCAACGCCCCAGCTTCTATGACAAAGTCCGAAGATTCTTCATCTCGTACAACTGCAGCCGTCAAACCAGCTGCGCTTGATGCCTTTCCAGACGTGTAAACTGCTCTGGGCGAAAGATCGGATACACATTTGAGGAATTGGGATTTGGCGGTACTGGGATCGCCGACAATGCAAACATTGATATCTCCTCTCAGCGACGTGCCCTCCTCTGTAGTTTTTGCTACACCACCAAAAAACATCAGTGTAATTCCCTTCTTAATTTCGTCATTGCCATGTATAGCGGGAAAGAGGCTAGAAACTATGTTTTTGTATAAATTTCTATCGCGACTCATTTCATAGATGCGATTCCATTCTGCTTCTGTCATCCGTTTCTTCATCGCTTCTTGCGAAATTTCTTCCATTGCATCTGTACCTCCGAACTGGAACAATATAAGATCAATCAAATATATATTATTTTTCTTAAAACATGGACATATATTTTATTTCATGTGCTTGCTTTTGTTTACCCTTGCACTCGTATTAGTAACACTGCAGGCAAGAAATGCCATTTTATATGTCAGTTCTCTAACACCAAGCGCCTTAAGACCAGTTACACCTTCCCTCTGCTCATTATTCCTGGTTCTTGGTCCAATTTCAGCCTTAGCACTTGGCAAAGCTAATGCTCCTACGTCTGGTACCACTATAAGAGTTCCAGTGAAATCATATCTGCAAAAATATGAATGATTTTATTAGTTCTCAATTTTAATTTTGCATACATTAAAACATTTGTATTTTTAAACTTACCTGTCACCAGCTTGCACTGTCTCAACTATCTCAGATCTCAGAATAATTTCAAGAGAGCGAGGTATAGAACCTCGAGGAAGTTCAGCTTGCGTTTCTTGAATTCTCACTTTTTGAAAGTCGACAAATATTGAATTATCTACATCCAAGAGAAAACGGCGTCTGTTGCTACAAACTGGATTAGAACAGATTGTTGGATTTGTAAACTGAAAACAATGAAAATTGAAAATAATTGAATCAAAGATGTGTTGATTCAGATATGTTTTATACATATAATATAAATATATTTAAACCTTCATATTTATTTATTTTTTTATATATACCTTAAATTGCTGTTCTACATTTTTAATATACGCATTACAGTCCATACAAATAAATGTACCAAGAACTAATTCTGGATGAACAGGATGAGTTCGTACCACCTGTCCAGATATACGAGTCAAAGTGCCAAACAGCGATGTGTTTAATTCTCTTAATTTATGCCTAATAGGTACGTCAGTAAAACTGACATAACATTCCTTATCTTTTGGTAAATTTCCCACATCTTTAACAAAGTTGCTTACGGCTTGACATAAATATGGATATACTCTACAACAAGAAAATTTTTATTTCTATTTCTCATAAATAAAAAAAGATAGTAATTACTGATTATAAACCTGTAATTATAAACCTGTAATATTCCTCAATTATAGTTGTAGCAAGCATTTGATTATATGCTTCTGTATCATCGAAAGACACCTCTAGTGTACACCGTTCTGGACTGATAAGTTCTTTAGCTGGCTCCAGGTATTTAACAACCTCAAATTCCTTAAATCTGTGATAGAAAAACGATCAATAAAGAGAAAATTAATTATTAATTTTCAGCTTTAAACAAGTTAAATTAAGTTGAAAATATATCCTAAAATTTATATCATTTATGATATGAAAGATATTCAATCTACATGAGAAATTACCTCTCCAGAAAATCTTGAAACAATTTTTGACACTTGACGCCAACCTCATCTCGCACACGTGCTAAAATAGCTTGTTGAGGAGCAGCATCCATTTCATCAATGAATTACAATACAACACGTTATATATATATATCTAGAAAAGTACAATAAACTGAAGTGAATAATACGAAAAGTGAAGCTGATATTATAAACAAGTGTGATGGAAATTTGGCGGGAAGACGAGCTTTAAGTACATTCTCTCTGACGTTTCCATTAAGGCGAGTATCTATGTTATTAGGTCTGTTCGTTTTAGCTAAAGTTCTTGCACGATTTGGGAATGTTCCATCGATACAATACGCATTCACTGGATTACTCATCCATTTGACGCAAGGGACAGCGATGGGAGTCTTTGCATAAAATAATAAATTAATCACTAAGATATACTTGTAATTCTCTGTAATGTTAAAAATATAAATCAAAAAACAAGAAGTTAATATTTAACCATTACGTTAGTCAAAGCTCTAATCTTTACAGACTACTTATTTAAATAATAAATTTATACTAAATATACAAAGAAAAATTGACGATTATTCTAAACATCAAATTTTTAGAAATCATCAAAATTATTAATAACTTTTTGATATTCAAAATAAAATCCAAATTATAAAAAGTATTAAAATTAAATATTTATTAAACTTAAATCAAAAAACAATTTTTGTTATCATATATTTCGTCGATTTCATATAATTATCTATAAAGCATTTATAAAACAACAATAAATTTGATTTACTATGACAAGATAAATGCTATCTGTATTGAATAGATATATTCAGTATAGATATAAACATTCTAACAAATGTATAATTTTACTAATAATTATTTTGCAAATTACAAAAGTAAATATGATGGCATTTATCTGGTTTACATAAATTTTATATTACATATCTAATACTATTATATATATATATATATATATATGTATATATAAAATATATATATATATATAATATATATATATGTTTATAATAAACATTTATAATAAAATTAATTACAATATTAACA
>Ga0157363_1004930_pt1 | contig 12397 bp, 11 predicted proteins | sample AttsexASBM1_FD_111477 | JGI IMG/M metagenome (GOLD analysis project Ga0157363, IMG submission 111477) | Fungus gardens microbial communities from leaf cutter ant in Ribeirão Preto, State of São Paulo, Brazil - Atta sexdens ASBM1 | ecosystem: Host-associated > Fungi > Mycelium > Unclassified ...
GAAAACGCAAGCCAGGCGGCTGAAAATGTGAATAGTGTTTATGGTCCTGATACTGTAACAGCCAATCACGCGCAATTTTGGTTTCGTCGATTCCGTTCCGGTAATTTTGATGTCAAAGATGCACCACGCTCTGAAAGGCCAATTGTCGAAAATGGCGATAAAATAATGGAAATCGTCGAGTCCGGCCGTCATGTAAGCACTGTTTCAATTGCCCTAGGAGCTAAACATTGCACAAAAAACCGTTTGAAACCACTTGAATAAGGCTAGATACAAAAAGAAGCTCGATGTATGAGTGCCACACGAGTTAACGCAAAAAAACCTCATGGACCGAATTTCTATCGAATCGCTGCTGAATCGCAACAAAATCGATCCATTTCTGAAGCGGATAGTGACTGGTGATGAAAAGTGGGTATTTACGACAACGTTAAGCGAAAACGGTCGAATCGCGGTGAGCTGGCGCAAACGGTGGTCAAGCCAGGATTGACGGCCAGGAAGATTTTGCTGTTTGGTGGGATTGGGAATCATGTATTATGAGCTGCTCATACGGCCAAACTCTTAATTCGGACCTGTATTGTCAACAATTAGACTGTCTGAAGGAAGCAATCGCCCAGAAGCGGCCAGCGTTCGCCAATAGGAGAGGAATTGTGTTCCATCAGGACAACGCAAGGCCACATCGATAATGATTCGCCAGAAGCTTGGTTGGGAGATTCTTATCCACCTTATAGTCCGGACCTGGCTCCAAGTGATTACCACCTGTTCCATCTATGGCGAATAATTTTGCTGGTGAAAAATTCGCCTCAAGAGAAGCTTGTGAAAATCGACTGTCCCAGTTTTTTGCCAATAGGGACGAAGAGATTTTTATGAGAGAAGTAATTCCACAATAGAATTACCTTCAAAATGGCAACAAGTTATCGAATAAAACGGTGCATATTTGACCTAAATCGGATCATTCTAATTATACTAAATAAAGCCTTCAATTTCATGCAAAAATAATGGATTTCTTTTTACTATACCTTATATATTAACGAGTTTATTTATTACAAACTAATTTATACATTAATTGATATGATTATTATAAAAAAAAAAAAAATTTACAGATCGACGCGACAATCTTTATTAACTAATTAATATTTGACGACTATTTAACAATTATATAAATTTTATGCATGTTAGTTGGATTAAATCGCCAGAGAATGAGGGTTTGGAGCGAACAGAGTACACAGGTTTTATTCAGTCTATTTCATGGATAATAGACGGAGGAAGAAGAAAAAAGATTGAAAAAGAATTCCACTGAAACTAAATAAGGGTTGGAATTCGGAATAAATATCGGAATACAGAAACGAGATTGGCCGCTAAATCCATGTCGGATTTCATCTGGATCAAAATAATGAGGGCCGACCGTAAAGGTCCCTCGGGAATAGGTGCAGTAGTCCGAAAGAATTGTCTGACGAATGAAATGAGTCATTCTCTTGGATGCGGAAGTAGAATCTTGGTGGTGATGGAAGAATTTCTTCTAAAAACTTCACGCTGTCCGTGGAGTTCGGAGACGAAGTTCCTTTGGGGGAAAATGGGATGGAGATGATGGATAAATCGGATGTTAGCGGAGAGATGTCAGGGAAAATTCGTTCCATTAGAGCGTCCGAAAACGCTAATGGAAATCGAGGAGGAGGTTAAGGAATTCGAGGAGGAAGAAGTATCATGCCTAATGCGTTTAAGTGAGCAAGTAGAGCGGACGAATCCGAGTGGTAAAGGTGGTGGAGATAATGCGTCCTCGACTGGACAACTCCGATCTCGAGAACCCTCAAGGTTCTCCTGGTACGTTTGGTCTCCGCGCTTCACGGAAGGTCCGGATTCTAAACCAACTCTTATAAGGTTTAAGCGTGGTTTAGCGTGGGTTAAGTTTCGCGGTGAGTATACATATATATATATATATATATATATATATATATATATATGGTTGCGTGCGTGCGTGCGTGCGTGTGTGCGTGCATGCGTGCGCGCGCGCGCGCGCGTGTGTGTGTGTGTGTGTGTGTGTGGTCAAACAGGTGGGACTTACTGCTGCTCTGTAAGGTTAGGCTTTTGAGGATGACTGTCAAAAATCCGATCTCTGTGATTGTCGAAGGATTTCAAGGAGAAGATTGACCCAACGATTTGGAGGTTTCAGTCGAGCCACTTGAGTCACGTAATAAATGAGTAAGATTGCTCGATCGAACTTGCTCGAACGCGATTCACCACTGAAATCGATGGAGCGATATGGGCCGGTAGAATTTCATGTCGAAGATGGAGCTTCACTGCCTGATTGTTCATGAAGGAACTCCTTTTTATATTCGCGAACTAGTGATTGCCGAGTGCAGGCCTCGCGTATGTTACTGGTCTAATCTAGGATTAAGATTAGGATTAAGATAAGGATATTGGTTGTGAAATGGGATACTGAGATATGTATCTAAGACAACTTTCGTCATTGACCATTTGCCAGATGTTCAATAGTTTAGAGGTACATGTGTCATTTATTACTGACAATTGCTGTTTCAGTTTGTAATTCTTAATCTATTTACTTCTTCTGTTCCTCTATAAAAAAGGATAAAGTTCGTCTATTCGACACTTGGTTTAAGTTTTTAATCAAACAATTTCATCTCGAGTATTAGTTTTAAAAAGATGAATGTTATTTAGCTCGTCACTATTATAACTCCCTATGGTAGAAACAGATGGTCTACCGATTTTGCTTGTTAATATCCTTTATGATGATGACGAAAATTCTAATCGAAGAAAAGAACTGTTGAGTTTGGACGTTATATTTTTATAAATGTAAAAAAATTTTTAAATTAAAAAGATTAAAAATAAAAAAAAAGAAAAACGGAACCAAAGTTCCGTCACGCCCTCGTCGTGATTCTGGATTTAACCAAAAGCGGACAAAATAAATGTTAAAATTTTTTATGGTAAAAAAAAACAAAGTCATAATAATAATGCGAAATGGAATAACATTGCATTATGTTGTAATCGCGAAGTAAGTTCTTTTGATTCCGTGATGTGTGGCTTCTGCGACGTAGGTACAAAATGTTAATTAATTATCTAAATAAAAAATAAGATCTGTCGCTTCGATCGCTATAGCATCGTTTCATACTAAAAGATGGACTTGTGACTTTTCCCAAGTCTTCTTGTATGATTATGCATTCAGTCTGGCTGCTGAATAGTTTATAAACGTTAATTTTTTTTGTTAATAACAATTGCCATCATTGGTCAAATCGTCGTGTTATCGTCTTGTATTAGTCTTGTAGAGTATGTGTGATTTTTTTCAAGACTCTACGTGTATGCGTTTGGTCTGACTACTGAATAATTTATAAATACTTAATAGTTTATAAATACTTAATAAGAATGAATATGCGATGGTACCATCGAATGTGATGCTGTCGGCACGTGATAAGAACACGGTCGGCGCGCGATGCTGTGCTCGTAATACGATACCGCTGTGATCGGAGGAAGAAAGCAAATGAATATTGACAACGAAGTAATCTACATATGTATATTTATTTATTTACTTATGTGGCTTTGTGAACCCGACTTGCAATTTCTATCATAGATGTATTCAACGAGATGTTGCAATAGATTGAACGGCAATCATTCCTGCGTGCTCAATCACATTTACGTGTCTTTAATGTGTCTTGTGTTTTTGATTTGTGTTTTTGAATTGTGTTTTTAATGTAGATTCGACTTACCCATTCTACTTACCCATATAGTTTACTGTCAGATTTTGATCTGCCCTAAGTGACGAATGTCAAAAAGAAGAGCCTTACAATTCCGTTCTCAGCATTACCCAAAACCGACGACGAGGATGTGATGGAAACCGATTTCATTATTTTTTTATATTTTTTTTCATGATTTTTTTATTTAAAAAATTTTTTTAATTTTTTTTAGTTTTTAATTTTTTTATTTTCTTTGGTAATAGCAAAATATATATTTAAAAAATTGTTTTTATTACACAACTGACTTGATAAAAGTAAGAGATTTATTTCGATTTGATTTTAGAGATTCTAACATAAAATAATATGTGGATATAGTATTTTTGTAATAGCGCAGTGACTGTCGTGATTCGTTGTTGCAGATCATGCAGATCATTATGGTTTTCCCACTTGCGAGTAATTCGTTTAATGATTGCAAAATAATATTTGTCAATATAAATAATTGCAGAAACAAATTTATATATATATATTTATCGTAAACTAGTTTACTTGATATTTCCTCAATGGTAAACTATCTTCTGCAATTTAAATAATCGTGTCGTGTTAAGTAGAGAATTTCCAGAACATCTTCGATATCAAGTATAATGTAATTGCCTTCTGTGAAAAACTTTTAGTAATGTTAGTACCTTTGCATTTAAAGCATGTGTTTATACTTTTGAGTTTATAAGTTTCATTCACGGCTTCTTATAAACCTGTTATGTCGTATTTATATATTGAATTAATATATGAAACTGGCAAAGTTCAAAGCGAAATCTCGAATAAGCAATCGGCGCATTGGATTTTTCAAGAAACGGCACATCACGGAGAATTTTTCTTGCAGATATGAAATATTAATCATACAATCTAATATTCCATCTTTCATTGTTTTAATAGTACTTAAAATCCGTCCTCGCTCTTTATACCATGCTGTTACATCCTTTTGTGTTATTGATTGAATAAATTTAGTTAGATAAAAGTTACTGTTTGTAAAATATTGGCCTATAATGTAAAATCGTGATATGCAACTAACACTAATTTTAAATAATGGAATCAAATGGAATCGCACATGTGTTTCGTATGCTAATGAATTATTTATTATTATTGGTTTAATAGTTTCAAACAATTTCCATTTATGGTAAGATTGGAATAAATTTCGGATGTTTATAATATCTATATCAGGACATGCAGTGAGATATTTGTCTCGTTTATTCATACGTGATCTCGATTTAATCATTTGACTTTTGTCCTTTCCAGTCCTCAACTTCATTTAGAAAGGATGAAGTCTCTCTGAAGAGACATAATCAATAGTAGACTATTTTGATTGAAATGTAATTTTTGTCTTTTTTTAAATCTTTCGAATTATCAATGTGAGATTCGTCACGTATATCATTGTTTTCTGATTGCATCTGACTGATGATTTCGAATTCTCTAGTGTCAATTCCTACTGCTTCAGCCAGTTTTACTGCGAAAGATTGGCTGATGAATCCCTGATTTCATTGTGACATCTTATAGGAACTCCAATTATCAATAAAATCATCATTAAGTTCAAGTTATTCTTGAATAGGATCCATTAGATGTTGTTCGTACAATTTTATTTTCTTTCTTAGTTTTTTTTCCTAAGGCACATAACTATTTATTCATTCCCATTATAAACCTAAAGTGGATAACGAGATATTTGTCCATTCTGATAGACTTTTCCTTTTTGAATACTAAATGTTTTAATTCCCAAAAATATTCTTCGCTACGAGTCGAACTCAACGTATTGATCTCCTAACTCTACGAGAGTAGATTTTAATTGATTATTGACTGTTATTATAGCCATCCATGAAACGAAATGTTTAGACAATTTATAAAGACACGAAATCAGCACAATAATATGGATTCAATCGTTCGTTCTTCATGTTATCAGTGCTGCCTATTTTTATTTTTTCAATAATTATATCGATTACACTGCTTGATTGTAAAGGTTCCTTGTCGAAATCGTCGTGACGTAAAAAATTCTAGCAAATCGGGATCACTGTTTTCGGATTTTTTCAATATATCGTTAGGAAGATTATAAGATTTTAAACGATTCATGACTCTATTATGAGCAGCGACGCAATGGCTTTCTTTATCTTCAGTAGAAAAAGCTATTGATAGGACATCCGTGCATATTTGAATAAATTCATCAATCTCCGTGCACATACTCAAAAGACCAATACAACGTAAATACAATGTAAATACAACGTAAATACAACGTAAATACAACGTAAATAAAAATCCTTTTTGTAAATAGATTCGTGATCGAAGCAACTCCAACACGCAACTAATTTAATTAAATGCGCAATATCAACACGAATAACACATTGAATACGCACAGATAATGAATTGTTATCAAAAAAGATATAATTTTCAATATATCTTAAGATCTTTATTGTTAAATGCTAAAGAAGTCACATTCAGGAGTACTAATGAATAATCCATGTCTGTTTGTTTCGGAAATGATCCTCCACAACGCAACCACTCTCGCAATACGTTAATGTATTAGTGCTTTTCAGAAATCAATTGAAACAAAGACAAAATTTTTTTGCGATAACTATAAACAGCCTGATAAAAATAAACGACTCGTTTCAATCGTCCTGGAATTTGGAATTTGTTTTATCAATCCGCTCATTGCATCAATGCTAATACTACTCAGCGTCTTCATTTTGAAATTTTTTTGCAATTTTTTTACAAAAAAGCTGCGTGAGACTCCATAATAAAATCTCGATAATAAAATCTCGATAATAAATCTCCATAATAAAATCTCGAAAATTTATCGAGATCGATCTCATGAATACAGTTATTGAATTCTTGACTATACTTTATGTTCCATATTGAAGCAAGAGCCGCTTTAACTTTGAATAATTGTATCTCTTTATCTCGTTCCTGCTTCGCTTTGCGAGCGACATCTTCAGAAGGTAGATTGGCTGGTACAATATCTCTAAAGTTCATTAATCTGTTAGCTTTATTTCGTCGCCACGCATAAATCATTGTACCTTGCAATTCTTTGCCAATATGCATAAGTCTATTATCCACGTACTTGTTGCTTTTTATCATGTGCTATTTCACGAGAATCGAAAGTGGAAATATATAAAGTCGGATCGTCAATCGATTCATTTTGATAATAAATATGAATTTTCGATTTACATTCCGAGCAACTTTCTTTAATTGATAAAAATATTTCGCCAGAATTTCTGTTTGTGTGTTTTGTTTTAATAGAGACAGGGCAATTTCAAATGATTCCATAAGATATCGTAAAGCACGTCAATCTAACCAATAACAAGTACTTCGTATTTAGCGTTGCTTATAATTTACAACATGCGATTTGAGAGAATTCCATTCGCTTTTTGAAATCATGTTTATTTTGCGTAAAGCAAATATGCAACTTATTGAACCATTGAACCAATTTAAATCATCTCGTGTAATATCCAATGTTGTATTATTCAATGTCGATACTACTTTCGTTTTTGATAGATTTACATGTATTAACTCCATATATTCGATTGAAAACATCATTCCTATTTTTTGATAAATAAAGATAAATATAGTCTTTTGATATTTTATTTTGCATCGCATTAATTGTTTTTTGCCAAATGTCGTCTATTCATGGTAAAAATTTACCTATATTATCAAGAAATCATAGTTCCTTTAAAGCTTCATAAATTTCATTAGGCGAATTCGTTGGTATTCGAGGCATTTTCGTATTATTCGCAAAGTTAAATCAATGCGAACTGCTAGCTAAAAAGGTTAGGAGAATAATAAAAGGTAGCAGCCGCAACGTTTATCTCCTTTATATAGTACTGTGGCCTCCTTGTTTTCACACCGCATATCAATAGCAAAGCCTCGTCTACCCCACTTCGCTAAGCAGCAGCTGCGCTACTCTACTAGTGTACTAAGAGCATATCAGTGATAGTACTCGGCGTCCTATAGTATCACTTATAGTACAATTGTTTAAATAACTATATCTCGCGAATGGTGTTCGATGAACAATTACAAATGAAAGCATTATCATTCAATATTGTCTTAAAAGGTACATCTATGATATAATAACTAATTAATATATATTTAAACAGCTAATTAGCAACTAAATAAAACAAATAAATAAATAAATTATACAAAAATAATTGCAAATGTAAAACTTAATAGTTTTATTTACAATTTGTACAAAATTAAAAAGTACTATTGTATTTAATACTACCTGTATTTAGTATTGTATTTAGTACTGTACTACCTGTATTTATTAAATCAGAAAATTGATTAAATTCGAAATATTGCAATCAAATATCTCCTTCTCAAATACTGGTTGCTATTGATGAAAGACTAAGATCATTAATTTCGATACTTGAATTTGTTTGAGTCATTTGTATCATTATTAATCAAAGCTGTGTTTGTATTCTCATCTGAAATAGGAAAGATATTACATACAATGTTTATACTATACTAAAGTTATACTATACTAAATACACTATAACCGAAGTTTATTTTATACGTTAACTTATATGTTAACTATTGTAATTAAATAAAAATGATAATAAAAGTAGAATAAAAGTAAATTAACACATTAATAAAATCAAACTTATGACATAAAGCTCGTATTTAGAATACATTTTTAATGCAATAAAAGTGCATTTTGAATATAGGCTTAAATGCCAAAGGACACAAACTTAATGTCAACTTAAACGAATCTATTTATACCTTTTTGTTAAAACCATGACATAAAGAGAAAAGTGTAACATTGAACATAATGGTAACAGCAATACTGGAAATAATTAAATTAAATTAAATTTTCCCAATAAAATTTTAAAGAAATGAATTTTCCTGCGTATAATAGGATACTGAAACAACCAATCAAATTTGATTCGAAGTTCATTCTCTTACTGCGCATTCACAGGAAAGGTTCATCTTTCCTTTTATATCATGTATTACGTTTTACGTGACCCGATTTATAATAAAATTATAACATTAGTATTATAACTATCCGGTGTTAGGAATCGGGTTAACACTATTTTACAAATTATTACATCAATGTAGGCTCACTTGACATTACAAATATTTTGAAACATTTGATCAATTAGACTGATCAATTAGAACAAAAAAATTTACTAACTAACCAACATGCAATTAATGCATTGACGTATTTGTAGTGTTAAGTAAACTGTAGTGCAATTAGCAATGTAGGCACAAGAAGAGCCAGTAATGTAGCGAAAAATTTTAATTAAAATTAAATCATAAAATTCATATAACAAACTCATGATAAGTCTAAATCTCGTATTCTTCATTTCGTGTAGTAGGCTGCGAGTCAATTATATCAGAATATTGTTTTCTGACTACTTTGATTTCCGATATAATTGCATTTACAGCATACTACATGAAATGAAGGATACGGGATTTAGACTTATAATGAGTTTTATAATATCATATATAGTTTTGGTTTATAGTTTAAATATTACTGAAACATTGAAAATGAATCGAGCGGAACCGAAATATTTGTTTCTGTCCTTTATAATTGTTATATGAATTTTATGATTTAAATTAAAGTTCTTCGCTACATTACTGGCTCTTTGCCCTTCTTTTGTACATTGTTTTATACTTACAGAACCTTACTATTATTTATGACAATTAGCAATATTATTTTTAAAATTAACCTCTTCTATAGATTTTTTTTTTCTAAAATATTGGGTTGTTCAAAAAGTTATTGCGTTTTTTTCATTTGATTTTCAGATGTGTTTATTTAATATACGTAATGAACATTAATCAATGATATATTGGCCGTTTTGTTCGATGACCTTCTGCCATCTCCCGGACAACTTCATAATACCACATTAATAAAACTTCCCATCCTTCTCTGCGAGAAACTTGTCTAGGTGCTGTTTGATGAGGTCTTCAGAAGCAAACATTTTACCATTCAAGGAGTTTTGCAAGGAGCGAAAGAGATGGAAGTCTGATGGTGCAAGATCTGAGCTAAGGTGGTTATGGTAACACATCCCAACTATGTTGCAACAATTTTGTGACCGAGTGACCAAACTTGTGTGTCTCGCATCGTAGTGAATCGCATCACACCCTTACGATTGATTAGCTCGGGACGTTTCTGTGCACATCACTTAATTTCTGCAGCTGCTCACAGTAGACATCGGAATTAATTGTTTTGTTCTTTGGAAATAGCTCATAGAAGACTAATCTCTTCCAATTCCACCACATTGACAGCATTATCTTCTTTTGGTGAATCTCCGCCTTTGCATGTCTTTCCGGTACTTCACCTCACCTACTCTAACTTTTTTTTCGGCTGACATTGTTGTAAACAATCCATTTTTCATCGCCCATGATCATATGTTTCAAGAACGGATCGTTTTCTTCGCGTTTGATGAATTGATCGCAGACGCTCATGCGATTCGTCGGATGAATTTCTTTCAACTCATATGGTACCCAAACATCGAGCTTCTTTACGAAGCCTAGCGATTTAAAATGGCCGTGAACACTTCCAACGGACACTGTTAGAGTGGTAGCAAGCTCCCGAACCGTTGAATGTTTATTTGCTTGCATCAATGCTTTCATTTCATCATCGTCAATCTTGGAAGGCCTACTGGAGCGATAAGCGTCTTTAACTGAAAAATCATCATCACGAAATCGGGCAAACTAGTTCTGGCACTGGCGTTTTTTGACAACATTTCTGTCGTAAACTCGAGTTGTTCTGCCGAACAACTTTTCCTTGCTTCAGTTGCTTTCTTCCCTTTTTTGAAGTAATAAAACAGAATATGGCGAATATGTTCTTCAAAATTCTCCATGTTCGAACCACAATTACAAGCACAAAACTTGACCGAATCGCGTCAACTTTTTTTTTTGATTTTTAGGTTGAGTGTCAACAACAAAACGCGCGTAAACATTTGATATTCATGTTACTCGCATACAAATAAACGTGGACAACGCCATCTATTGGAAAAAACGCAATGATTTTTTGATCAATATGATGAGTCGTTTTTTAGAAATATTTAGAATATTTTTAGAAATATAAATACTAATATTTATTTACGTATGTAAATGGTGTTATAATTTTAAACAGTTACAGATTTAAAAGAAGAAAAGATTTTCATTTGAATAATTACTATGTTAGTAATAATCATATTTTATTATTTTTCTTAAAGTTATCTCTTTTAAAAATAATTTCATTCTTCTATAATATAGTTTCATCCTCAGAAACAGTATTTTTCAAACAAACTTTTTGTTTGCTTTTGGAAGATTTGGATTAAAGATATTTACCATTATCTGTTGTTTTAATATTTTCCTCTTTATCATACATTTTGTAACGTGTTAATACAACTCGCAGCATTATATCTTGAAATGATAAATATAAATTATGTTTTTTCGTATATAAAATTTTAATGTGTTCTTTACAAATAAAATGTTTTAAATAAAAACATACATAGAAAATATAATATAACACAATATCCAAGATATACTTACTAGTTGATCTCAATGTTTTGCTCTTCTTTCGTTTTTCGGATATCATATTTCCTTAACGAATATATTTTAATTAAGTATTCAAAAGATTTATTTTTGTATAATATAATTATCATTAACCCTTATTGTCAACAATCCTATCATTTAAAACTATAGAAATATAGATAAAATTACAGCTTAAGCAGGAATAGTATTAGAATAGCGCCAAAGGTTTGTTCGCGTCGCATGCTCCAACATGCCCCTGTCATCATAGGATCATACAATAGTTGCTACTCTAGGCTACGTTCGGAAAACATCATCTAGATGTCTTCGTGTTACCCTTGTTTAATAACATGAACATTTACCTTGATCAAAAAGTTCCCGAAATTCATTCAGAAAATTTAAAATACAAGTTTTATTCATCAACAGTGATATTGTCCCCTTCAAAGTACTCCCCATTGACTACAACGCACTTATGCCAGCGCTTGATCCAACTTTCGAAACATTTCTGGAATTCTATTGTCGGTATAGCCATCAGAGCCGTCTTCGATTTTTTCATTACCTCCTTTCAGCTGTTAAAACGCGTTCCCCATAATGGTTTTTTGACTCGATCGAATAGAAAAAAATTGCAGGGAGCCATATCAGGTGAATTCGATGGCTGTTGGATGATATTCGTTTCGTTCTTGATCCAAAATTCACGGATAATGATGGCACTGTGCGATGGTGCGTTATCATGGTGCAAAATCCACGAGTTGTAAAAAATCGAAAATATGTGCAGAGGTAGATGTACTCAAGACGGCATAACTTTTAAAAATTTCAAGCTATGGTGATAAAATTTGGTGAGAATGTCAATGATAGATGTGTCAACCTAAAAAACAGAACTCAAATCAGCTGACTCAGAGCATCACCTGGTGATAATTCCGGGAACTTTTTGATCAAGGTGGTATGCTTGTTGGATGAACAACAAGGATAAAATGATACTTGAGTGATGTTTTCGAACGCAGTCCTAATGAGTGCATTGAAGTGAGTAGGAGCTATGATAAGAAACACGTTTATACTTCTTCACACCACACACACACACACACACACACACACACACACACACACACACACCCACACACACACACACACACACACACCCACACACACACACACACACACACACACACACACACACACACACACACACACACACACACACACACACACACACACACACACACACA
>Ga0157363_1004931_pt1 | contig 12396 bp, 10 predicted proteins | sample AttsexASBM1_FD_111477 | JGI IMG/M metagenome (GOLD analysis project Ga0157363, IMG submission 111477) | Fungus gardens microbial communities from leaf cutter ant in Ribeirão Preto, State of São Paulo, Brazil - Atta sexdens ASBM1 | ecosystem: Host-associated > Fungi > Mycelium > Unclassified ...
CTCACGACACGTTCTTTCACTAATAGCGGCCTCACCATAAGTATTTGAGAGCATTCGATGAGCCTCAGCCACAGATTTCTTCATATTGAAGCAAAAAATTAAAACCTCCCGCAAATGACGAGACTTTGGCTTGTAAACTGACATTTTCAATCGAGAATAACTTTATGATGCAGACACAAATTGACTAATGTTTCTATGGGGTTATGTTGACAGATGCCCAAGTTTATTGTATGTACGTCTATGATCTATTTATTTCGACCACGGAAACGGCGGAAACAAAGTTGTACACCTAATAAAACCTGTCGATACATTTTTGTTCTTAAAGCTAAAATAAATTTTGATATCAACAATCGACTTTGTAAATTAAACGACTGCTTGCTATTTACTAAATTTTGATAATCAAAATTTATAAGTCAATATAGTACTTTAATTACAATCTCACAGCCTTAGGAACCTCACATAAATATGTCTTTAAGTAGGTATAAATCTAATTGTAAATCAATCTTTATCTAATTGATTCTTAATAAGTAAATCAGTTGCAATTAATACAAATAAATGAGTAAACGTCTCCCACCACACATTTGATATGTGCCTACATTTTACACTATATACATTCTATTCAATCTTCTTTGTTAGAAGTCCTATAAGCATCGCTGCAAACTAACTAACAATACCACTTTTTAGTTTCGGAGTCTGAATCAGAACTCAATATTTTTTTTCTTTAATCTTATCAACTTTTTCTTTAATCATTTTCGTCGACTTTCTTTTTCCCTTTATTTTCCTCTTTCCTTTATTTTTATCATCATTTCTTGCTCATTTTTTCTTCATGCTCTCTTGCTAAAGCATCTTTTTCTGGCACGTCAGTCAAGACAGCTAATTTTCTTTTGCAATGACTGTAGGTAGTTCGTTTTCGGGGTGGAATCTTAAGGAGGGATCTGACCTTTGATGGTGAAAAGTTTTTGAATTTATTCTGCTGATGAACTTGGAATCAGTAACGCAACTTCACATTCTTTATTTAGCAAGGTAGAGGAATCTGGAGTCATTAATGCAGTTGCAATTGTATCCGTTGTTGTCTCCGTTGTTATCTCGCTTATATTCAGTTCAGGAACAGATTCTAATAATTTTGGGTTTTCAAGGTCCAGTGTCAAATTGGAAACATTTTGTGTGAAATTTATGATATCTTTCTCTGGGTCAATAGGCTTTGGACGATCAGTGACATAAGACGGTGCAAAGTCACTGTGAAGAACCATAAATCAGATGTTTTAAATCCATTCATAATGTTTGCAAGGTTTAAAGCCTGTGGTAATGAATCCTTAATCACATGGGACGTCATAGACTGTCATAGTTTTTCCTGGATGATTATTCTGTGCTCGGTTTATGTAGTTTTTAAATGATCACAGACCATCCACTCTAATGGCTGCAGATTGTGGGGGCGGTACGACGAAAATGACAACATGATTATGTTGTCTTTCTTCCTTCTCATTTGAATATTGACATATGAGTTGTGATTGTCGAGCAAAAGAATGGGCTTTTCGGCGGAAGGTTTAACATATTTAATAAAATGATCTATGTGTATGAATATGATAAATTCTTTTTCTGGCATCCATCCCGAAGAATTGTTAGCGCCGATAAAATCTGGTGGACCATGGAGAAATATTTCTGTGTCTAATTCTTGGGAACACAAACATTGGGATAGAGTTTCCAATTGCATGCGAGCGTCACGAGTGTTCCTCTTTCGATAGAAGTAATTGCAATCTACTGTTTCTGACCACGAACAGCCACTATCTTTTTAGGTTTTTGCACAGTGACCCCTGTTTCGTCAACGTTTCATATGCGAGAAGAAGTGAATTCGTATTTTTAGAGTAATACCTTTAACACTTTCCAAAAAAATTATTAATATTGATTTTATTGAAAGATGTTGTTCGACTTAATGACATTGTTTTTAATGTTCTTAACGATAGTGATTTCTGCGCATGAAATTTTGAAAGACCAGTTCGGTCTAACTATGTTATTCTCATATGTGCAAGGGGAGATATTTTTTATTTCAAGTATTATAGCGTATTAGCTAGCTTTCTAACTTCCATAGGCAATAGCTCAAAATATATATCTGAACATTTGAGTAAATAGGAAGCCAACTTATCTTCTGCTTCTTGCATAAATATCAATCTAGATTTGATATAGCCAATTGTAGGACATTCATTGTTTTTCTTTTTCTTAATATATCTATATAATGTCATATAGCACAAATCAAAAATTTTACTAGCTTTTCGTATGCTCGTATTATTTTGTAGAACGTTGACTGCAGCCAACTCATAGACATCTTGGTTTTTCGAAGCCCTCACCATTTTTCTTTTGTAGTCTCTTATACTAAAAAAGACATACGATAATGAAATACATTAAAAAATAAACAAATTCATCCACGCAAATATCAGGGGCATGTTTAAATTAGTTTTAATTTTGTATGTCAAAAAGTATTATGTTTTCGTTTACAACATTGATATTATAATTAATAAATTTCACAAATTTAATCAGGGCTCACGCTATAGTGTATGTTGTTAACCTAAGTTGCCTCCTATGTTGCCTTCTCATAAGTGGGGGATAGACTAGTAAAAACTTTATAAAATATTTTTAATTCAATTTTTTCACATAAATTAAAAATAATTAATAAAACTTTTGCAATTGCTAGTATGTGTACAAGCGATCTAAAATATATTTCAAAAATAATACAATTGCTGTTTTATGTCTTAATTTTTTTACATGAGCATTCAATGAAATTTATGCGGATATCCAAACTTCCATGAACGTATATGAATAGTGTAGAAAAATGCAGAAAAATATTATTATTTTTTTATTTTTCTTTTTTTGAATAACGATTATATCATTAAAAAAAGAATATTTTCTTGATAATGTAATTTTTAATTGTAATTTTAAAATGCTCTTATTATTTACTTGAAACAAATAGTATTTAAGTAACATTTTTTTGTATGTACATGTGCACGCTTCAGAACGAATTAAACTAAGTTTTTTCCAACAGTTCTTAATCATTTCCCAATTTTTGCAATCGAGATATTATTTCTAAAGCGCCGAATATCCGCCATCGATAGCTTGGCATGCAGGGAATGGGGCAAGTGCTCCGCTCACCGCTACGAGCCTCTAAGTTCGAGACGAAAGGCGCGGCGCACCTATTAGGCCATGCCCGCTTCTCGTGCGCCGTGCGCTCGGTACGACAATAATAGTAGATCGGGCGGACGCACGTATTCGGCTATCTTTAAACGTTAATATCTCGTTAATTATTACAAGCAAAATGGTAGAAGACTTTTTGACTCAATTTAATCCGCTCTACCTACTCGGGATGAGGGAGGCCGTATATTCATGACATCCTGTATATATACATATATATATATATATATATATATATACGTATACAAATATGTAATTATTTTAAGTTATCAAAATAATAAAAATAAGTTCAAGTATTAGAATAATTTCTGTATTTCCGTTGTTATTAATGAAATTATTGTGGAAGAACATGGAACATTATAACAAATATAACGACAACATTTATAACAGTTACAATTAATGCAAATCTGTAAAAATAAAAGAAATAAAAGAAATCAATTAATGTTATAGACTGATTCAATAATTGAAGCCTTGAAAGATTAAGTTTCTTACTTACTTCAATTTTATTCGAAATTCGACAAAATTCTTAATTTATTACATAAACACAGAGATTATATGTCGAGATTCTTTTTAATTTCAGGCACAATCTGGAAACTTGATAGAATTCTCAATTTATCAATATAAAAATTAAAAGTATGTCTTTAGTCCAAAAACACAGAGATTATTGTTAAGGTTCGAATTTCGACTTTCTAGCTTCAATCATTTCAGATGTCACTGGCCTTATCGTTTAAACTTATCGACCATTGAGAATGAAAACTCCCAACGCCCAAAGCTAACATAACCAGCCAAACATAATTTCTTATAAATTTATGAATATAATATATATTGAATTTATTATTTATAAATTTATAATATTAAATAATAATTTTTAAAATTTTGTCTCATTTTTCATAAAAGAGTAAGTGAACAGTAAAAGTACAATAAGTGAAAAGTAAAAGTACGCTGTTTTCCTCAAAGAGAGCACACTGTACTTTTTAAAGCGTACGGTTAATAACCCTAATTTTATCGTTGTCATGTCATGATTCAATAAGAGATATCCTGATTGCTATTTAGTTAAACAGAGTGTGAAATCTGTAGAACCACTTGCGATTTGGTTCTGGAAAGAACCGTGATATTGATGACATGTCGTTACATATTAAAAAAAGCGCCAATGTTATGGTTGTTAAACGAAGTGCGGTCCAATGGAGGACAGAGAAAAGGACAATGAAGTTGCAAATTAAATATATAATGGGTAATAAATGTTCAGTATCACAGTTAATGTCTTGGAAGATTATCGAATCAGTCGCAATAAGAGTAATGAGAAAAGTATGGCTGACCATCGTGCGAACGTCGAGAACATAGCGGACGTAGTATTTGAGAATATTGGAAACGTGGATCTGGAACAGCTCGCAAATATTAAAAGGAAGCATTTGAAGGAATGGAAATAGACTTTGAAAATGTATTAGACAAAGAGCCGTTCAATGAAGAGACGTCCGAAGAATTATTCGACAATACTGATTGGATCAGTTTGAGTGAGTATAATGCGGACCGTGTAAAAAAACGCTTGTCGTCTCTCAAAATCCGTGCGCTAAACTTTTGTGTTAAACACTGCATGATTCACTGTTATTACTGTTACACAATGAGTGGTGTTTTAGCAGTATATTATGCATGATTCGTTTGTCAGACAGTGACATTGGAGGAATATATCTCATCGAGAAGCACGATATCGATTCTTTGGATGTGCTAGACAGTCGGTTTTGTTCTAATTAGAGTAGAGAGCCGATATATACTGTATGAGGGCAAATCAATAAATTTTTAGAAACATAGTAAAACACATTTTTTTTGATCAATTCATTTTTATTTCTCAACATAATTTACTTTCAGCTCATACTTGATTAAGATGTTTTCTCCAACTTTTTCAAGCCATCCGAATAATATGATTTGTCCAAACCCTTCAAAATAAGTCTTTGTTTCGGCAATGAGCTGCTCTCTGGTGGTGAATCTCTTTCCTCCGAACCATTTCTTCAGGTTTGGAAACAGGAAATAGTCGCAGGGGGCTAAATCTGGCGAATATGCTGGATGGGGAAGCAATTCTTAGCGGAAAATTCATTGAATTTGGATTACGTTGAAACATCTCCAAACATTGTTTTGAAATCGTCACACGGTCGCGCTTATGATCCACAACAAACGCGGCATCCATCTTGTTGATCTTTTTCATACCCAATTCGTACAAAATTGATCAAGCATATCACTGTGCCATGTAATATGTCTGTGGCTTCAACAAGCTCGCGCACTTTCGTCGATCAGTCAAAACAATATCGTAGACTTCATTGATGATTTCTGGCGTAGCAGAAATTGGACATCGCGAACGAGGTGCATCACATGTAGATGTACGATCATGTTTAAATTCATTCACCCAATTGTATACAGTCGCAAACGCTGGTGCAAATGTGCTAACATTGTCCAACTCGATTTTAATTTCTTTTGGCGTAAAATTAAACTTTTCACATGTAGATGTTTGATTACTGCACAAAACTCATTTTTTTTTATTTTGCAAAAAATACAAAGGTTGTTCGCTTCAATCGTCCATGAAACTACGCGATGAATTCCGTTCAAAATTTGAGTAATCAGCTGAGAGCTGCTATTTGTCAAAAAGTAATGTGACATGACACTGCGAGTGCCCTCTGATAGATTTTCTAAGAACTTATTGATTTGCTCTCGTATTTCCGTATAACACTCACTCTGCACATATTGAAAAACACTATTGTGAACAGTATTGCGAACGAAATATGAACGCGAAAAGTATATGAAGACTATGATCCACAAGGAGACACAAATGTGCGAATACTACTGATGCGAATATCGCCGATGCAGTTCCCATGCAGTTGAGAATTAGGTATCCATGGTGGGCGCGTTGTAAAACAGGGAATCGTTATCAATGGTGATGAAAATAAAAATAAATTTCGATTTATGCAGTTAGGAGAAGGATGACATTGACTGTGAAGATACTTGGTACAAATCTTGCGATTCAATAAAGGATGAGTGTTATTCGGCAACGAAAATTGCAAATAAGATTCAATACAGCTACATGGGACAGATCCGGAAAAACTCAATCGGTCATATCCGATTACGGGTAGCCTTATCCTAAGGTAGAGTAAATGGGGATGACTCTCTTCGCCGTTCTCCAATCCCCATTTGACTGCAAGGGTAAGAATCCATTGCCCAGCGGGAATTTCGAGGAGATGGAGTCATCGGCTCCAAGCGAAGCACTTGGCCTTTTTGTTATTTTTGTGACTTCATGTTAGCCTCTCCTTAGCCTTCAAGACTTTAATATATAGTCTGCGAACAATGGAAATATTTCTTTGTCTAAAAGTGACCTTTTATATGGCGGCCAATTCAATCCCATTTTAATTAATTCAGCCTTAAATTCTACTCTAATTGACTCGAAACTATATCATAGACAAATAGTATATGCTCCAGAGAATCCAGCAGCCCACACTCACAATTAGGAGACTCCACCAATCCGAAGGAATGCAATTTTTCTGCGAAGTTTCCGTGTCCTGTCAAGCGCTGTGTAATATCCAAAAGCTGCTATAGCATCATATAAAATTGCGATCACATACTTTTGGTTCGCACAAGCCATCACCCGCTGCACTTCCGAGACAGCGTCAATTGTTGAGCCTTAGCCGTACTGCCTGGAAGAAGAAAAATTCGGATCTAAAAGAAACGGTTTCAGCTTAAGTTTGATTAGTCTTTCCAAGAGCTTATTCAGGAACAAGAGCAAACATATGGATCTGTAAGACCTAGGATTCATCCTTATCTTAGAATTTCAGAAAAACTCTAATTAAGCTTCCATACAGACGGAAAAACTTCGAACTCAAGACATATATTGTACAGGTCCGTTAGCCCATCAAACAAGAAATTTGCGTCTCTGCCCAACCGCTTTACCATCAGAGATTCTATGAAGTCAATCCCAGCCTTCAAAATAGAAAGGCTCCGTATTGCCTTGCCTACCTCTGACGGACCATTCGCTTACACCTTCCTCCGTTTCTATCTGTTCTTTCGCAATGACACAACTGTATCCGCGCCAGGCTCGCAGTTAGGAATCAGTCTAGGAGAACTCGCACAGTTGAACACAAATCTTCCATTCTACTCATTTCAACCTGTATACAACTTAACGCCTCATCAGTGATGACACGCTTAGTGTCATCGCGAAATTCTATATGCTAGACCGTACGTCTCCCGGTTACCTTCTTTGGTGATGAACTCTCTCCAACTGCGACTCTTTGCCCTGACATCTCCGCGGTATAGCCCTTCCTAGCATGCATGTATTCTTTTTTTAGAACAGATTTTATCTCACTGTTGGCTTGTCTTTAAAATGTCCTCCTGGCCCTATTAACATCATGCTTTAAACTTTTCGTTCTACCAAGGGACATACTTCTTTCCTTCCTCGGAATGGAATCCTTACATGCACGTCGTATCATCTCAGTAAATTATACGGTCTTTTCCTCCACATGGGATCGATCAGTGACCGATCACACTATGCAGTCTGCTTCTTTGAGAAATTTCTCGCAGAAGAGCCTCCCCCACAGTCGCTCTTTTAATCTGATTAAACTATAGCAAATTGCGCTACTTAGACGTATGGTTAACATAGTCACTCTGTGGTCACTATCAGTCCACCCTCTACTCTCCAATCTCCGATCAAGGGGCAGAGGATTTAGGATTCGCAAAGGTTACATCGATATTGCTAGAATCGTTAATTGTCGCAAAAATGTGACTATTGCCCGCCTTGTTTAATACGTGCCACCCCGATACAGCAAGGAATCTTTCGAGCGCGAGTCCCCTCATCAGAGACTCCGTCCTGTCACAGAGATAAATGTGCGTTCGAGTCTATTTCCACGAGGAGGAGTTTGTACTCTCGTAATTCGTCATGTATCTGTTTCAATTGCTCGATGTGCAGTTCCCTCGACGAGGGAGGACAATACAGAGATATCACATAAAATTCTCCTAGACGACAGGATATATATGAGCACACATGTAGGAGCACTTAAGTGCCTCAGGACCATTATATCGAGCGTATTATCTAGGACAATACATGCCCGGATAACCTCATCAGATCTGGATTCGATCAGAATTCTATTGGATATCGATCGCAGACGTAACTTTTACTATCCATGGTTCTTATACAAGGAGAACAAAAATTCGCCTCATCGTCGCTATCTCCCTTAACTCAGCTGACGAAACCTTTCCTTTACCAAGATTGTGCTGAAAAATGGTCATTATTATCCATAATCAATTGACTGTTATACCTGCTCTTAGCTATTCTATATGGACAGTTCTTATCATGTGTTGCGTGATCATACTTCCTATCTTTTTTCTTGCAGAGTCCGCAGGCTTCAGGTTTATTAAAATTTGGGCATCATCTTTGTGATGCTCGTCTACAGTGCGAGCAAGTCTCATTCCGCTCTACAATGCTTTACTATGTGTCCCAGACAAGTTAAGATATCTATAACATCTTATCAAAGAAATAAAATCCAGCACCTTACATCTCGCCTATCCTACGTACACTCTAACTGAAAACCTCAACCTATTCCTAATTAAAGAAGATGTCTTAAGAAGTTGATTGTCTTCTGGTTTCTCTTGCCTATCTTGAAACACAAGCTATAGTCCCTTTCGAACGTCTCAGAGTTCAAGCTACGGAAGATCTCCGAGTTCTGTCCGAAGATCGCTCTCTTAAAGTCATCCATCAAATCATCCAAGACATCATAAATAATAAGCCTCAGTTTCTTAGATATCGGCCATTTCATATTAAGGCTTCTCTCCTTGAGCTTTTGGTTTTCTAAGATCTTTCCTAGGTCATTCCTCATTCGAGTGCGTCTCCACAAGTACTTTTCCGTCTTTTGTTTTCCTCATATTCTTGATTCTGATTTGATCAATCACACGGTTAATTGTGCCCAAGAGTTTTAACTTAACCCTTTTTAACTTCTTCAGCAGAGGATAATTCAGATCTGATTTCGATTTCTTTCACTAGAGACCACTAAAGTGTGACTCACCCTAGGCTCACTTTAGGACGCTTGATGTTGTCCACCATGACCACAGATGACGCATCACGCCTCTTCGAATTCTGAGATTTTGTAATCTCCAAGAGCAGGATCTTTTTGACAACTTTATTAGCCAATTTCTCAGGCACATGATCCTTCCCAACGCTAGCATGCTCATTACAAACCGCCTGCAGTCTTTCTTTAGCCATTTCCTGTAATAACTTACCCTCCACATTTGATTATCTGGACAGGTCATAAACTTGATAGCAGTTTTACTAATTTTACTTTCGTTGAAAAGGAACTTTTCAAATTCGTCATTTATTAAATTCATTGTGTTTATGTTTACAATATCACTTATTTTATTTCTCGTGCTCTTTGTCCTCAAGATCAGCTTGTTTTTTTCTGTTCACTAGAATATACTCCGTGGAATAACAGGAGAACGTGCTATTACGACCACTGAGCACTTTCTGCCGTCTCTTCACGGCAACGGTTCATGCGTCAGCAGGCTCTACCACTGTTTTTAAATCCAGATCCACAGACAGATCCATCAGATCCACAGACTCCCAGAGGAAGCAAGTGGTGATCTGCTCACCGAACTCTTTTTCTCGAAAGGATTTCCTACCAATTCCGAGAAATCGCTATTCTTTAACTTAATCTTATTCGTCTTGACTTTCTCCAATAGTTTGGTTTTTAATTTATCATTTTTGTTCATGGTTTGTATCTGGAGTAAACACGTTATGACATCCCTCCAATCGGGGTCAAGTCAACTACTCTGGGGATGATCATACACAGCTTTTCGACCTCAATCAGAAATTACACCTGACTTATCGCTGCACTCTGCAGCATCATACCCCTCTCATAACATCCTGGATCAGACGACTCGTCACGCCGATTGCTTATATCAAGAATGGTTCTAGATCGAATCATATCTTACATCTCTGACGAGCAGAATCAACAAACCGAACTCCTTGTCCTGTGACCCATCGCATTAATCTCATTAACCCTTTTTCAAAGTATCAATATACTTCTACTCAAGATTTCCAGCAGGTATCGCTAGGAGGTTCAACTTAGCTATGAGAGGCTCATTTTCAGACTACGTTGCGTATCAATAGCCCCGCAACCATGACTCTTACATACCATCAAGCCCTTATTTGAATCCAATGTGGTATAACTAATATACCTAACTAATTCGCCGGGCGGCGATGCATTGTTGCATATGAGAAAAAGGTGCCAAAACTCATTTATATGATATTTTATGCCACACTCTCCGCAGCGTGTTGCTTAGATCGTTCGCGGCGTGTTCTTTGGCCATTGTAAAGCCCGCTCGCGGCATGTTGCTTTTTCCAACTTACAAAACCTATCGCGGCGTGTTGCTTTCTCCAACTTACAAGACCTATCGCGGCGTATTGCTTTATCATGTCACTACAGAAGCTGGTGGCGCATTGCTTTGGGTCTCATATAAGACCGCTCGCGGCGTGTTGCTTTCACAATCGAGCGACTCTACCATCTACCGGGCTATGGTGTATTGCCTTCGCCAATTGCATTAAGGGTGCCCTCTTACTTACTTAGTCGTAGCTGTCGAGCATATCTCCGGCGCTTACGGATCCGATCCTAGTCAGAATAGAGTCGTGCCCGTCACTAGCCTTTTCATCTCTATACTGTGGACGACATCCCACAGCAAGGAGCTATTCGCTCTCTTAGACCGACTCCTTGCATGTGGAGGTGCAGAGGCGAATGATCAAGAGAACACGTCATGTCCCATAGGAATGTTCTTCCAGCATTAAAGTCATATTACCTGAATAAATTAGTCCACCATACACCACCACATGCACGCCCTAGAGACGGCCCGTTAAGATCGAGTGCCACCGGCTGCAGCGAGCAGAAGGCGAGCTCAGCACAGTCAGCGCATGATAGGCACCGATCGAATATTTATTAGGTTATCAGTTTGAGCTGTGTAGTTGTCAATTTGACAAAGCTGTTGCAATGGCGATAGAAATCGCTGCGCAGACCCAGGCTATTCGACACTATGCGTTTTCCACCAACTCCAATGTGTACGACCACTTTACTTCCCTCCCTCCCTAGAGTTCACTAATAATAAGAGAGTCATGGTTGCATCTGTCCGAAGGGAGAGGGCAATGCAAAGAGAATCCCCGGTCGATGGTATCGGTGTTTCCATAAACATTGACTGTTTCATAAACATTAATGTTAATGATAATTGAATTGAATGGCATGCCACCATTGGGGCATAGCCGCCGCCGCTGCTGCCGCGAACTCTAGACGCGTTAGAGAAACGATGGCTGTTATTTATATAAACGGAATATGATAACGTAGCATAGCATAGATATCGAAGCATAGAATATGGATGGGAAGTAAAGACAGTACAAATATAGTGATGTGAACGAAAAAAATTTTATTTACATTTTATTACATTATTGTCTTTTCATACATATTAAAAACTAAAGTTAATAGCTCACAATCAACGAGCTGATGCTTGTTAAATGTATCGCTATCGCGTTCTCAGACGCAATATTGGGGAAACGCGTCTAACTAATCATTTAAATGTTACATTAATACACTCGTCAAACTCAAACATATGTTGTAGTGTCATTTCGATCATTGTCATGCATACGAATGAAGAATCGAGATGTACAAGTGTAGCATCGTTCAGCATGCAAACTCTAACGATTAACGGTCTAACGGTCTAAATCTCGAAGGATCCACTCTTCGAACTCCTTCAAGCCAAATTTCAGCCAGAAAGGACGCAGTTCACGTTTGGTAGTTATTTGAAGTAGGCTGTCTCAAAGTCTGCAAAATACTCATTGACGGCGACAATGACTTCCTCATTTGACGAGAATTTCTTCCCATCGAGCCAAGTTTTTGGGAACAGAAAGAAGTCACACGGGGCCAAATCCGGAGAATAGTGTGGATGAGGAATCAATTCATAGTCCAATTCGTAGTTTTGTCATTGCAACGGTTGACTTGTGGGACGGCGCGTTGTCTTGATGGAAGAGCACTTTTTGCGCGCCAATCTTGCTTCAAATGACTACCAAACGTGAACTCCTTTTTGACTGAATTTTGGCCTGAAGAGGTTCGAAAAGTGGATCTTTAGAGATGTCGCGTCATCAAATGGATTGTAGCGCCATTTCATGGAAATTTACCAAACTTATCAAACGATCCATGTATATATATATATATA
>Ga0157363_1004932_pt1 | contig 12394 bp, 6 predicted proteins | sample AttsexASBM1_FD_111477 | JGI IMG/M metagenome (GOLD analysis project Ga0157363, IMG submission 111477) | Fungus gardens microbial communities from leaf cutter ant in Ribeirão Preto, State of São Paulo, Brazil - Atta sexdens ASBM1 | ecosystem: Host-associated > Fungi > Mycelium > Unclassified ...
ATTTTCTTACAAATGCCCTTTCATATTCCCTATTACGATAATAGATCATTTCAATGAATCTTAGAATGATAGAGAATAAAAGATATTTTAATAAGTTAAATGAAATATGTTAATAATTCCTGTCTACAAACTGGAATTTAATAACGTAGGACTTAAACAATTTATCGCATATTGTTAATCACAACTGTTTCTCGAGCGTAAAACTTGAAGTCCTGTTCAGCATCAGTATAATTGCACGGTAGATTGGTCTCATCATAATCTAATTAGTGACATCTGATAAATTGTTCTTATGTGCTCGTACAATGTGCAATTATACCAGTGTGCAGAGAGCTTAATGCGGCTGAGGCTCGAAAGGCGCCATGTTACGTTTCGTTACGTTACATGGAGTGGTCCACTGATTATAGTTCGTTAATTATTGGTGGCCGCCAACAGAAATTAGAGGATTCAGAGTCGCCACTCTTGTTCGCGCATATTAAGCCAGAGTGAGAATAAAAGCATAAAGATTGTCTTTCTTCGCATTGCGTCCAAAAAAAAAATATCAATCGGTTCCGATCCATGATTTGCATATAGTATAAGGATAAAAGGAATAGTTTATGCATGTTTACTTTATGATCAGTTATGTTTCAAAAGTCACAATTAAACTTTGCAACGCTTAAATCGATAGAATAGTAAAATAATTATATTATGAATTGTCACTACGTATAATAGATATACAAATAACGTTATACTGAAGTATAAAATAGTAAAAAATACGAAAAGGTAAGATTATTAAAACACACTCAATCCATCTAGAATTTGCTACATTATTATTTCTTCTCCATGAACTGTGTCTTTCACTTACGGAGACGTTATGTTATCCTACAAAAGACTCTTGCTTATCCTATCCAGATCTGCATCGCAAAGGAGAAGAAGCAAAGAAGAAAGAACGCGGCAAACAGAAAGAAGGGCGTAGTGCGGGAGATTCTTGCCAGTCCTTCCGCCGTTTTTCGAGGCGTATCCTATCTGCTACACCCGGGGCACGAATACGAATTAGGACCAAGTCGCAGCGGGATCGGGGCACGGCCGATTTCGTGTATGCTGGTGCCTTGGGCAACGGTAAGTTGTTGCAGTGGGTCTAGCCACTGCTCTGCCCTCTGTAATTATACCGTGTACAGCCCACCGCCGCTTTACTCTTTCTCCGAGAGCCTTACTTCTTTCCCTTCGCTCCCTCGTACATTTCCTCGGCGATACCTCGTGTTGTTCAATGTGCGTCTCGCCGGCCGTGGTCCCGCCGGGAGCGAAGGTTGTGCTGAAACAGCCGTCTTCGAGTACCTCCCTTGCTATCTCCCACAAGTTCTTGTTTGACTCCAATATGTCGATTTTTTTACTTTCAATCATTAACTATCTCTGTTCCTAGTGTTGGCAGCTAAATGTGTATTTAACAAAATAATGATTTTGGAAAAGAAAAAATGTTATAATCATTAATTTTTATTTGCAAGAGCAAAGCTCGTGTGTGTTGTGTAGCCTTATTTTTTTACATAATTACACGATATGACATTATATTCACTAATTATTAAAATATAAATTGTAATATATAGACGATGTTGTAGACGATTTTAATTATTACTAGTTATTAAAATATAAATTGCAGTAGTTGTTGTAAATTATTTTTACAAGTGCTTCAACAAGGTAAAGACGGCTCTATTGATATGTAACTGACGATAAGTCATCGCACGTCCAACCTTTTACTATGACACTTCTGAAGCATGACTATCAGATTATATATCGTTATTGCTTTCTTATCATCGTATCGAGATTGACTTTACGCGGCACGTAATTAGCATCGAGGAATTATTACAAGTAGCGCGCGCCTTTGATTTACGTAGGATGCGCTTAGCTGCGCGCTGCTGCGCTCCATGAAGCGCTTTTCTGATCTCGTGATTTCGCAATCTTGTATCTACCGCATTACGCAAAATCGTGCGAGCAATTATCTCACACACGCACGTTGACGCGTACCCTCCATTCATTGCGTCGGACATCGTCGCGGCCAATACTCAACGAGCGCATCATCTACATCTCCGGTCGCCCGGAGCAGTCGGTGCTCCGTTGTGGATATTGAAGAGAAGGATAATTGGTTCGGGAGCGCCATTTCATTCGCGCGATCATCCCGATATGTATCTCGATACGTATCTAGCAACGTTGTTCGGCGCGATGGCGGCGCGATGGCCATTCCAAGCCGATTTAATATTCGTGAAAAACGCACCGGGCGCCTACTGACGGACGATTGGTACGCAATCCCCTCGGGTGTCTTCATCTTTGTTTTTCCATCGGCTTATTTATTCTGTAAAATTATCGAGATCATCTGCGTATGTCATACCACCGTGTATAATCACAGGGAGAAAAGAAAGAGAATGACTGGGTCATTGCGCTGTGCGACAGCACGGATTTGCATCGAGTTTACCTTTTGCTCTATTTCTTTCTGTTGTTATATAAATTGCTAATTATTGTTATTTTCATGATTAATTTGCAGATAAAAACGAGCCATGTTTAAGATAATTTTATTGTGGCTTATACATATGTGAAAAGAATAGCTTCGCTAAAGTATTTAAAAAAATTACTAAATATAAATCTGAATATAATATTGTTATTTTCAGATTTAACTATTTCACTATCAGATTTCTAACTAAATTTTTAGATATTTCAGCAAAACTATTCTTTTCATGTATATGTATAAGTCACAATATATCAAAATTAGAATACATATAAGAAAATAATCAAGATATTACCGATTCAATTAACATTATTTTTATTTTTATTATTTTTATTATAAATTATGAGATTATTTCCTTTACTCACAGCAGTGTGCAACAAACAGATGTAACTATCTATAATTAGTAAGTTCAGTGAATAAAACTGATTTTTTTTATTTAAATATCTTATGTTTTTATATTATAACATGAGAAGAGTCTCGCTAGATTGTCGATGTAAAAGTCAATCACGCCAAGTCAAACGCCAATCCGACATGACAAGGACTGCTCGATTTACGAGAGTCCATGACAGTCTTGATAAATTGCCGTAATCTCAGTTAAACGTTATGATTCATATCTGTGATATAATCAACGAACGCTAGCACGGGTCTGAATACGCAGCAATCTGTGTGTATGATACTTACGTATCTGTGTGATGCGTATGAATATGAATATTCTCACTTACAATAATGATTATTAATGGATTGTAAAAAAAATATGTCATCTTGACAATAATATTAATCTGTATGCCAAAAAATTCAATGTTCTCAAAAGTATTTATAACAATAACAGTTTAATGAGTAAACTATAGTTAAAAAGTAATATAATATACTGAATAAATCAAGTAATTAGATTCCCTATATTTGCATATAAAAATTAATTATAAAAGAGCTATTATGGAGTCAACGCTATAAATGATGCGCAAATTCTTTATATAATATTATTTAATAGATGATATACAAATAAATATAAATTAATTTCGGCTATTGAGCTATCTTCAGAATAAAATTAAATCCTATCCTGATACATGCATATTTTCTCCCTATGATAGTACTCTTGAATCTAAGAATAATAATTCATGGTACACGAAACCATGGAGAAGCACGATCTTCGATCCACGAAGTTATCTAACTCCTTGGTCGAGATATCAAACATGAGCTCCGTGCTATCGCTCAGTCACAAAAATCCATTAATGATGGAAATCGTCAGATTGTTACAGTAAATTAAAACGAGATTAGAAACGTCAATGCTCTTTGATGGTCCATTTTATAACGTTGTTAAATTCATTATAAAATTCACCGTCAAAGAGTGTTGACGTCTCTATTCTCGTTTTAATTTACTGTAACGATTTGAAGCCGAAACGTCAATTTATATTATTTATATATCATCTATTAAATAATATTATATAAAGAATTTGCGCATCATTTACAGCATTGACTCCATGATAGCTCTTTGTAATTAATTTTTGTAAACTATAACTATTTATATTTAAAATCTAGGTAAAATTTGGACATTGAGATTTTTATTTTCCAAAATTACGAAATTCCATGAAAATGTAAATTAATTTCAATTTTATTTAATTTAATTTAAAATTTCTGAAATTTTTACATTTCACTTGTAAATAATTCACGGATTAGCTGCTAGGAAGATTTGAGATAGGATTAATAAATGATAATGTATGTAAAGAACATATAAATATATACATATATGCATGCATTCTTGTGCAAGCTACTGTACTATCTTGGTTCTCCATTTGGTATATGTTTGCTGGTACATTTATGTTTTATTATACATGTTTAAGATTCCGCGTGCAGACAGTGCTTCATAACGTACCTACATAATCGTTTTACTAATAAACTAACGCTACCCGAGACACCTGATAAAAGATAACGTGCAATGTCTACCACCGCTATAAAATATTGCCTGTTAACACGAATCTAATGATGAATTAAAGAATTAACGGGAATCTCTTGCCTATATAATCTTATCATAAATCTGACGTCGATTTATTTTCGTTTTGATTTTTTTTATCTGTTTTCTTTTATCTAGTTATTTATTTACACATATCAGAATCTGTGCAAATGACTTGCGACTTATATTTTTACAAGTTCCTTAATTAACCATAATTCTGTGAGAAACATTCCCTTGGCTTATAGACTTTATTTTCTTGCACGTGTACAGAAGGATGATGGTGTTATTATTTATGTATACATATGAGATATTTTTAAATACATCGTCCCTTTAGGCATGTAGGTAATTAATTAATTGACTGTTTGCTAATTATGTGAATTAGATAATTATTCACACGTGATATATTACGTAAATGCAATAAATTGAGGTCTGAGATCTCAATGATAAAATATTTATCAAACCTAATTTATGTTATTATAATTACTGTACCTTGTCTAATTAATCAGTTATTTAACTATATTTACGCACATTTCAATACACTCATTAAAGAAACGAACATACATGTGTATGTCAAACAATTTTCACAATTATTATTGTGCATCATCTTTTGAGCGTTCACTAAAAAGTTTCACTCGAAAGCTAGTTTTCTATGGAAAGAGCATAAAAACATCTCTATTTTACTTTCAAGCTGTGTTCCGGCGTTTCACTGTTCGGCTGGCATCGCTGACAATACCCGTAAAAATAGACTATCAAGAGTACCGATTTAGAAGGATCGTAAAAGTCATCATATTGAAAGTCACTTGCTCGGCAAGATAGCTCGGTGATCATCGGCTCGATATACATAATTGCAGGCATATGGCATCATGTCGAGCGACGCGTTTTTGATCCGAGTCGCGTGCGCGCAGATCGATCATGAGTGTTAAGACCGAGCGTGATACCGCTCTTTGCTGATTAACCAACGATGGTACCATCGTACCATGCGACGTACCAGATCGTACATCTATATTTACGTGTTTCTGAGAATCGCCGTAGCTTCATTTAGTTCTTATCAGCAGAAGACCATCATTGTAAATTACGCAACGCTTTAATCGTGGAGATATAGGGAATTATGAGGGAATTCTTAACCTTTTGCGAACCGATGATCCCATTTGGGGTCATCTCCTTTTATTATGTAAACTGTTCGCTTGATTTATACTATGAGATAACTTAATAATATTTTATTCAAAAATGAGATCAAAAATTTTTAAATGACAGATTCAATATAATAGGACGGACAGAATTTTTTAAAAATAATTTGATTATCATAAAACTTGATTTTAGGGAATTTTTAATTGCAAAAATATAATATCAAGTTTTCAATTTCGTTTTATTTGCAAAATTAATACGCATAAATAGTTAGTATTGATTTTCAAATTGACTTTTAAACTCTAATTATGAGCTACTAGATTTTCTTTCATAGAGGCTACCTTTAAACTCAGTGAGATCAAGAATTTCTAAAAACTAAGTTCTACAATAATTAAACTATTTCTTTAAAATTTGATAGAATTCTGAGGTCAGAATTGAAATCGGTAACCTCGAAAATATTTAGATCTTCTATAAATTACTTTGTCAGACAATTCCGCTCCTCAAAGAATCAAATGTGTGTTTAATAATAATAATAATAACGCATGTTTGCAGTGTTAAGCGTAATCAATAATAATTTATTTAAATTTCCCTAAAATGCAATTTGCTTGTTTATATAGACAGTCCGTAAAATCATTTACGTATATCTATCTCATTTACTATACACACATTGATAGAAATATTCTGGCGTGTAATATCATTAGAGCTGAAAACATATAATAGCACACATTAGACATATGTCAAAACGCCCTTTTTTCCATCTCAAATAATTCACTGATATCAATGGGTATTTTCCAGTAAGAGACATAGATGACACAGTATAACACAATGAATCGTTGTATCTTTATTTGCCAATGTTAAATAAAGATAAAATGATCACTGTGTTACGCTGTGTCTTTTGCTAGAAAGCACCAAATATCTATCCATAACCATTGTCCATATTTTGCAATTATCGGATAATTTATTAGAAGAGAAGATGATAGATGACTAGTATGGATATATAATAACTTCTTTTGATATTTCCACTATTAGATAGCAAATTCTAGTAATTACTTATGGAATTATTTGCTCAATAATTCACCGTTATACTATGATATTAATATATTAATACACAAGAGCCAGCATTTATTATAACGCATTTTTACTTTCAAAAATTTCGAAATGTGTTTAAGATACATTTTAACATTTAATTACATATACTTTCTCATTTTTCTTAAATTTTAGAGTATTATCATACAAATATATGTTTGAGTGTATTGTTTGTTATTTAACATTTTATTTAGCTGTATAAACATTTAAACGAATTAAATAATAGTATGGAATTTTGCTAATGTAACTTCCTGTAAGTGTATTGATTGCTGACCTCTTTTCCGAGATTTTCAAAGCAAAATAATTATCAATCAAAATAAATCAATTATAATTCTATCATTAATTTATAATTTATGTTATAAGTACTATAAATTTTTAATTAGCAGTCTATGGAAAAGAAATTACATATACATTTGTACATATGCATTTGCCTACATTTTACTCTCTTATTATTTTTGTGTAACAAATATTGCTTTTTAAAAAAAAAACTGACTTTTTAAATTTATTTTTGTGAAAAGCCACGTTATCCCCAGCCCATGTTTCTCTTCGAACCATTATATTAATATAATCTCACATTTTTATAAATAATATCTTAAGTAACATTTTATAACTTTGAGCTAGAATCGATTAAACAACATTTCGACGAATATAACCATTAAGTTTTAAATTTAAATATTGATTATTAAACCAAGTTATTATATAACATATAAATGGACTGCCATGATATCACCTTCTCCTCGAATATCTCCCGCGCGACTCCCTGAAAAGTCTCTTGTTTGTGGCAAGTCTGAGAAGGTGTGAGTAGTAATTCACTTTATATTCATCACACCTCGCGAGCTAACTCGGGCATTGATTTCGCATTAGCGCGACCGACACATCGCGCCCATTCTCATTTCCTCCTTCTTCTCATCGCCACACCATGATGCCGATATGTACATAATGCGCGCGTGTATGTACGAGCTCACGTGCCCTCGCCGCGACTCCATTCGTTCAAAAGGAGCGAAGCTTGACACGGCTGCAACACGCAACGTCGAGGGCGGTGGCGACCGCAATATTAGATTAATGGCGGATGTACTTCACTTTCGAAGGACGTCCATCTATTTCTCCGTCCACCATAGAATTTCTGAGGAAATTAAAAACTCCTCAAAGTCGTTACAACTAGCAGACCTTATGAATCATTCTCCTCTCCTCTCTCTCTCTCTCTCTCTCTCTCTCTCTCTCTCTCTCTCTTCCCCTCTCTCTTTTTCTCTCTCATCAATCTCAAATTCAATATCTTATTTCGATTCTTATATCTTATTATCAATTCGAGAGAGAGAGAGAGAGAGAGAGAGAGAGAGAGAGAGAGGGAGAGAGAATGAATGAGTGAGTGAGAGAGTGAGTGAGTGAGTGAGTGAGTGAGTGAGAGAGAGAGAGAGAGAGAGAGAGAGAGAGAGTTTTTAGTGTTACCGTTGAATGTCGGTGATACATTGAATCAATAGTGCAGGAGCCCTTGACATAAATCGCAGTTGTGTACCACAATGTTAGAAAAACGATCGATGCACCGTAAAAAAATGAAGCAACCAATTTCCATAAATATTTAAGGATGTTTTGGCTGTACAACAATATCTTTTGGCTATACAACCATCTAAAAGTATCAGTCAAACAATCAACTAAAATAAGCTAATACTAGTCAATATCATTCAAAAATGTTAATGACGTTAATCCGTGAATACGCTCTGAAATCAATTACAAAAAATAAAACAAAGAATAATTTGGCTTACATCAATTTTATGCAGCAAAATGACTATATTTTTCTCTGTAGTTTTAGATCAATAATTTTTAAACGAATAATTGGATCCAAATGAACTTTAGCACGAGTATTTATTATTGTTCGATTAGTATTAACAATTATAATTTAATGTACTTCCTTCTTAATGTTCCTCATCAAATTTGCAAATAAATTTTACAAAAAGCAATTTTACATAAAAATCAAAATTAACAAAAAAATTAAAGAACTTTTAAACCAATAAGAGAATGATGCTCAAATTTTACACACACAGATTTAAACGTTATAATGTGGAATCTCTAAAATTTTTTTATTTTTGATAATGATTTAATACGTCATTATTAAATCAATTTGATTTTTTACAATAAAAACATATCAAAGAAAATAATATTTATCGATTATAAGAGAAGATAATAAAAAAGTCTGAGATGCATTCTATCTGTTATATCGCATGCATAAAAGTGGAAAGACTGTAATTTCTCCTATCTCTAATTAAACATAAATCATCGATATTCACAGGTAGTCGAATCCATAAATATTAACCGATTTATTGCCGCTGCCGAATACAATTAACCGTTCGAAAAATATCGAATATCATAAATCAGACTTGCGCCTCTATCCACGCGTATCGTATCCTCGTATGTAAATCTGGGTATCTGAACCAGTTTCCATCTCTGATCGATGCGGGATGGCGACTGCGATACCAGACGATCGGCGGGCCAGATCGCGATGTGACGGCGACGACGAAGTTGCGGCGACGTAAACCAACGTGGAAAAAACGACGCAGAGAGTTATAACCGTCGATGTAACGGGAGGAAGGAGCCCGTCTCTTCGCTTGAACAAGCGGCAGCGACAGCGATGGCCTCGAGGGCCGAACGTGGCGGAATGGGGAGATCCCCGATATATGATCGCGCGATAAGATGCAGCGGCGTTGTCGGTTGACAAAGGGTCGTAGGAACGCCTACTCAGATCGGACGCACAACCGCTTGCGGGGGCGTCCATATTAAAATCTCCTCCCGTCTCCTCCCTTCATCCCTTACCTTCATGCCCCGCCATTGGGACCCCCGGTCCCGTGATCTTGTTTATTACCCGCAACGTACCGGTTGCCAGAAAACACAGCAATCCTTTTCTAATGTGTGTTGCAACTGGCTTGACATCAAATCGACGTCAATTCGATGATTTTGACTCGATTCCATGTCTTACTAGGATTTAGACCGTTTAGATGACTACTGACTACTTTTATTATGGATTAGTATTGTTATTATAGCTTTTAATCAGTAATATTATTTATTAATGATTAGAATTTTTATAATGTTAAAAAAATACGATTTCTATTGTTAAAAAAGTTAATTTTGTTTTTTTGTATTCAGTAAAATAGCTACAAATTAATATATAAACACAAAAATATCTTAAACTATAATAATCTATTTTCTTATTTTCAAAAATTGCATAACAAAATTATACGTAATGATTAATTGTTATTTTGACATTTAATGAACTCTACATGTAAATCGTAAAATTCCAAATGCAATAAAAAATGCAATAAAAATCCATTGAAAAACATAATAAGAAATGCAATAAAGATGTAACAAAAAATAAAAACAATTTTTTTTAAATCTAACAATTATATGTATTTTTATGGAGAATTAATTTTATGTATCTATAATTTTAACTATAAAAATTTGAATGCAAATATTATACAATACTTTTCACATAAGAATTCAATGATAAAGAGGTGAAAATAATTAAATAAGGCACACAAGTTCGATCAGAAGCTCGAAAATATGACTCATGCTGCACTCTAGAACAGATCTCTTGAACTTGTTTCTGTCAGAAAATAGTATCTATCGAGCAAATAATAATGCTTTTGTTATTTTATGCAATCAAGATATTTCAATTAATTGCATATATATATATATATATATAATTACATTAATGAAATGTATACATTGTTATTATATTTAAACAAAAATTAGAATCAAATTTTAATCTTTACACTTCCATTTAATTTGACAGTTGCCGCATGGTGGAGTTGCTTGTCTTTAGTTTACAGTTGAAGAGTGTTAAATTCGTGTTACAATTCCAATAATTGATCGCAATTCGCATTTGTTTTATTTTTTCTTTTTTATTACTCGCATCGCCAAGATGTTTCCATGTAGCTCGCAAAGAAAATATTGGATGTTTAGCGATGAAAGCGATTTAACCATGTTGAGGGAGAAAACTAATGCTGATTTTATCGCAAAGCATGGTGCAAATATGACTGTGAGTCTATTTTTTCAAAACTACTCACTTAGAACTGTCGCTTTTTCAAACAACAATATCTGCGAACCTATTTCTGTACTTGTACTTGTAATTACTGAGACCAAATTATTATTGTCGATGAATTCTAGGTTATATAGGCACAAATAAACATATATATATATATATATATATATATATATATATATATATATGTATGTATAAAATATTGTTTATTATTAATATAATATAATTAAAATATAGTAACAAATGCTATAATTACAAGTTTAATTAGTTTAATTATAACACAGCCAGAAGAAAAGGAGGAATATTTTCTCTCGCATTCAGAAGAGCGTACATTACTCCGTTTTTATGAATTACAATTAAGAGACTTCTGTCGTCGATTCAATCCACCGATGCCTCGTGCTACTGTCGCCACTGCCTTACATTACTTTAAAAGATTTTATCTCAGAAACAGTGTGATGGATTATCATCCAAAAGAGATTTTGGTTACTTGTGTTTATCTAGCATGCAAAGTAATTATTAATCTCCTTGGTATATTTTTTTTCATGGTCATTTGTAATTTCAGTCTTTTCATATGAAAAATACTTTATTTTAGGTTGAAGAATTTAATGTCTCTATATCTCAATTTGTAGCAAATATTAAGGGAGATAGAGAAAAAGCATCTGACATAATTCTTAATAATGAATTACTCCTCATGCAACAGTTGAATTATAATCTTACTGTTCATAATCCATTTAGACCTGTGGAAGGATTGATGATTGACATAAAGGTTTTGATATAAGGATATTATTGATGTTTTCCTATGTATAACAGAAATAAATATATTATGTTTTTATAGACAAGGTATACATCTTTGGAAAATCCTGAAAAATTAAGGCAACATATAGATGAATTCTTGGAAAGAGTTTTTCTGACAGACAGTGTTCTTCTTTATGCTCCAAGTCAAGTTGCGTTGGCTGCGACTTTACATGCAGCATCCAGAGCTTCTGCAAACTTAGATAATTATGTTACTGATATACTTTTTTCGAGAGAACAATTGGGTGGAATTATAGAAGCTGTGCGAAGTAATTATATATGTATTGCATGATATTTGTATATATTCTAACAGTATAAGTTATTTATAATTACAAATCAATTCTTATAGAAATACGTTCGATGGCTAAATGTGTAGAACCACCTTCACGAGAAGCAGTCAAAGCTTTAGAGAAGAAATTAGATAAATGCAGAAATCAAGAAAATAATCCTGATAGTGAAATGTAAGTATATTTATATATAAATTCAATATTATTTTTTAAGATCATTCATATAAGTTTAGACAATTTTAGATATAAACAGAGAATGCAGGAAATGCTGGCTGAAGAGGATTTACAGGATAATGAAAAATATGCAAAAATTATTCAGGATCAGGCAGCTCACGATGACAAAATTTTGGGAGTTAATAAAATTTTATCTCCCTCTGTTCTGTGATAATAAACTTTGTATAATAATAAATATTTCTTATATAATCCTACACAAAAAAATTATATTCCTTGTATAGGAAAAATTGTATAAAATATTTTGAAATTTTATTTTTTCTAAATTTTATATTTTATATTTTTTTCATTCTTATACATCGGATTTTGCAGTAACATTCGTTTCTATTTAAAAATATGTAAATATTTTTTTTGTTCATTTTCCTTGAAAAAAATTACAAATATATATATATATATATACATATATGTATATATATATATGTATA
>Ga0157363_1004933_pt1 | contig 12394 bp, 4 predicted proteins | sample AttsexASBM1_FD_111477 | JGI IMG/M metagenome (GOLD analysis project Ga0157363, IMG submission 111477) | Fungus gardens microbial communities from leaf cutter ant in Ribeirão Preto, State of São Paulo, Brazil - Atta sexdens ASBM1 | ecosystem: Host-associated > Fungi > Mycelium > Unclassified ...
AGCATGGGTTCCTCATGGTGTATACATAGTGCATGCATGTATGACAGAGATTAAAGAGTATGACATCAGGGCACATGGACATGGTATACTGGTCTTGAGGTAGATGTATGGTAGATGAGTAATAGACATAAGGACAGGGCATGGACATTAGGGTAGGCATAGAGAAGTCGTAACATGGACCATAAAGACTTTATATAAATAGTAGGTAGAATACTGTTGTGGTTCCCTGTCAAGTTCTCTTGTGAATACACAACTCGTGTTCCTATTAGATATTCGCCCTTTGAGATTTACCGCTTGTGCTGCTATTGGACATTAGTCTAGTGGTTGCCACAACAGTTAGTATCATCCATTGTAAGATTCAACTTGAGGAGTGCCTTCAGAGTATGTCACCTGGGATAAATAGTGTTGTTGTAGGCTCTTAAGAAGCTTTGCAATCTATCTACTAGATTTTTCAAGTGTATTAGCTAGGAAAAGCAGCAGATGTTATTCATATATTTCTTCTTGTTTCTATCTCTTTTACAGATTTCTGATACTAATATCATCCTCATTGAATTCTTTAGTGTACAGTTAAGAGCTAGTTTTGCATAGTTCTTGTTATACCCTCTTTTCTCCTTACTCCTGTCAGTGTTACTAATATTAGACTTGTGAACAATAGACTTGGTATGTTACAATTACTATCTCATGCTCCACAGGTATTCACCTTATATCTGTCATAACTTGAATATATATTGGGATTTATTTCATCTTTGACTTATATTTACTGTATCTTGTATTCTTCTTATGGTTTATCAGTTAGTGAGTAGAGAACCACTGGAGAGTGGCAAGATATATATCATTGCTAACACTAGAAGTGGGTATTAGTTTTAGTCAATTTTTAAGATAAGCTGATACAATGTAATTACCAGATTATATACTAGTTAGCATATCTAGGGTAGTTAGTTAGAATATAAACTGCTAAGCAAGTTATCCTGGATACTGGTGATTCTCAGATATTAGGAGATAGAGTTCATGGAATTAACAATGGCCTAGTAAGAATATATAAGATAAACTAGAGATATATAATTCATACCAAAAGAGGTTGGAAAGTGTAGATGAGAAAGAGAAAGATTATTTGTGCATTGGGACAGATGTGGTCAGAACAGGATATGACAATTACTAGTAATATAACTCAGGATTTAATTGTTGGTCTGTTAGCCCTACTAGTATCTTAAGTGAAAGCTTGAAGGAGATTGTCAAGAATTATAAGACTGAGAAGATCTGGAAATATTATCCCAATTGGGATTATTATTGGTGGAAACAATACTAGAACCTGGAATAGGAGAAGTTGTCTACATACTCTGAATAGTATAGGTTAGTAATTAGAGAGAATAATGTAGAGAGAATAATGTCTCTATTAATATCTTGAGTGATATAAGACATTTAGTAGGAATGCTTAGATGAAGAGCAGAGTTGAAAGGTGTTTCTAGAAGTAAGATAGAGTTAGACCTAGAATAGGTTTAAAAATTGTGTTAAGAAAATGCCATTGAAGATGACTATAAAATAGAATTAAAAATATAAGAAGCAGATAAGATTGCACAGATGTGATAGTAGATTTATAGGTCTGATAATACTATTATGTATAGTTTATACTTAAGAGCAAAAGTCTGTGGGGTTATATGAAGTTCAAGTATATGAACTTATCTAAGAAAGTGAGGTTACAGACTTCAAGAGCAATTTCAACTTCAGCTTATATACTTGTTACAATTCAATGACCTTAGGGTTGATTAGAGAAGGGAACCTTGCATTAGGGTTAATACAAGAGAACTCAATGGAGTTCTTGGTACAATATATCTACCTTTATATAATAACTACTGATGGTCTGTGCTCTACTTCTTTTAGCCTACCCTAAATAACCATGTGTTAGCTGTGGGGTCAACATGTATTATGCATATTATATGATATCATTGTTCTCATATCTTCTACTATATTCCTTATGACTATATGATTATGTGACCATTACTATAATCATGTCATGTGAATTGTGTGACAGTGTGACAGTAATGTCACACTAAACCCTAATCCCAGTTCCATGAATAGAAAATAAAACAAAAGAAAAATTAGAAATAGAAAAGATATTAGAAAAAAGTCATGTCTAAGCTTTGCAATTCTGACAATACTGCACTACATACTTGTTGCTTGGTTACAACTTCAGATAGTGAAAAACAGAGTTAAAAATAGCAAGTGCTGATAGAAATAAGTGTGTTGCTGTTAACACTGGAGTTTAGTATTAAGAGTAATGGAAACTCTAATTCATTATCAGACTAAAGATTATAAAGTATCTACTAGTCCCAAAATATTACAAAAAGTGTCTAGGATACTTGAAATCTCAAGTAGTGGTATTACTATATAGTTCAGCAGTTTTTTACATTGAGTGAGATTAGTGTCTTTAAGTAGAGTAGATATTTGATTAGAATGATCTATAGTAAGACACTGACAGAATATAGAGTTTGGAATAGAAGTAAACTCAACCATGGAAGACTGAGTACTTGCATAGTTTAAAGAGAGAAGCTCTACTATGAAAGATGAGTTACTTGTAGATTTGAGAGTGAGAGTAAGTTTGCTATAGAAGACATCAATACTCAGGATTGGACTTTGACATATAACATATTGAATTATTCTATTAATAATATAGTGAACTTACTTATGAGCAGCTAGAACACATATATTGTTGGTCTTTCTATACAAAATTCTCTTTTTCTATAGTATTATTAATATTGTTGGAATTTACAAATTCTAACTACTAGTAAATCTTAATATTCCTTAGAGCATTCAGGTCCTCTATTAACTTCTCATATTGCTTAGTAGTTAATTACCTAACATATAACCTCATTAGACATTTATAGACTACATAGTTTGAATCTTTGTATTTGTAATAATCTTAGAATAGCACAAAATAGGTTTTTTTAATAATATTCACAACTATAGAAATATCTAAAAAAATACTAGTATTAGCTGATGTTGGTATGCTAAAATGGTGGGAAGTTATAGGTAGTGTATTTACATGGGGAAGAGACCCTAGTTAAGTGATACATAAATACTTGTGTTAGAGAATTGGATCACTTGCTAGTTTGACTAGAAGGCTTCATTGGTCTTGTAAACTTAATTAATATATCTTGTAGTTTTAAACTATGTAAAGGAGTCTATGTTCTTAAAATATCCTACTGGCAGGGATGAGAATTTTATTTTAGATAGCATCTCAAAGTCTATGTCTGAGCTTGATGACTATAATGTATAGATCTGTATATCCAGCCTTCAAGATCAAAGTTTGGAATTTGTTCAGGTAGTTTTCTATTATATAACTTTCTTGATGGTAAATCAACTCTCCAAGTTTATTAGTAGTTTCAGCTTCAGCATTGATAAGAAAAAGATGGGCATGTAATAGATTTTTGAACTCCAGCTAGGTAGTAATGAAGAAAATTCTGATATTAGCATTTTCTCTAAACAGGTTTTTAGATCACTTTGTGGCTTAACTATAAAGAGACCTGCCACTTTACCAAAAATCAAATTACAAACATTACCAATATCTGTTATCAATTTATATATTTCTCTTTTTTTAAGTCTTGAGTTTTAATCTTACCACAACTTCTAATATGTTATGAAACACTTTAGACACTAACAATTTTTATTTTATTTTATTTTATTTTACTGATTTTATATTGATTTTGTTTTCTTTTTCTTTTTTCTTTTAGATGATAAAGAGGTATGTGACACTACAGTCACATGACAGGTCACATGATGTAACGTCATAGGCCTAGAACATGGTAAAAGGATTTAGAAGATGATATTAGGGCACATGTATACAACATGGTGGCCTTGAGTAGGAAATGAGGCGAACATAAGATTGTAGCATGGACAATAGGGCAGGCTTAATTATTGGTAGCACAGACCAGGCATGTTTTGTATATATAGGACTCTAATTTAGCAGAGACTCTGTGTCGAGTTCTCTTGTGAACTTCCCACTTTATAACTATTCTAAGAGATTTGCTACCTTGTGCTGCTATTAGACTTTGTGTCTAGTGGTTGCCACAACATAATAGACCTCCACTTACATTCTTATAATTATAATGACTTACTTTCTTCTGCCATTTTTTAATAAGCTTCTACCATTATGCAACATTTAAGGTCTCTTGAGATCTCTTTATTAGAACTCCTGACTATATAGCTCCATTATGCTGTAGTTAGGTCAGTAAATATTTTACCTGATAACTGATTAGAGGCCCATTTGTTTTATGGACTCCTGAGTATTTAGAGTAGCTATTACCTCTAGGGAACTTCATCCTATTCTCTTGGGATTTTCTAGAGATGAGTTATATACCTAGTAATTGTGAATAATATAACTTAGGATTTCTTAGAGATTGTAAACTCTATATAATCCTGTAAACTTTGTCTAGTTGTCTATTATGGCAACTAGTTGAGTCTACAGAGTTTTGCAGACTTTCACAACCTCCAGAAAGTCCTAAGCATATTAAGTATAAGTAGCACTCATCTCTAGAAAGTCCTAAGAAAACAGAATAAAGACTCTTGGGAATGACCACTATTCTAAATACTACTGGAATATATTCCAATCTGACAGAATAATGCTGATGTAACCAAGTAATGGTAATAACTAGATGGTCAGTATCTAGAAGATTTACTAAGAAAAAAAAGGAGCTCTCAGTAATAATCAGAGTAAGGCAGTATCTGGACATTGAGCAGTATTTAGTAAGGATTGACTATAGAGAGCAGTAGTGTTGGCTTGAGAAATACCATGGAGTTTGGTGGGGATATATTAAGTATAGTTTACACTTAAGGGGCAAAAGTCCAAAGAAGATGTGTGGAGTTTGACAAGTATGGAAACCTATCAAAGTCTAACAGGAATATAGACTTTCAAAAATGATCTTGGCCTCAACTTATATGTTATGCCTTCTATGAGCTGTAAGGTTGCAATTTCAGAGGAAGAACTTGAAAGGAGGAATTAGAAATTATAAGAAGAAAAAGAAGTGTATTGCTATTGATACTAGAGTTTGATATCAACTTTTGTTAATTATCAGGTTAGCTATTACAGAGTAACTACCAGCTTTAAATATAAAAGTAAACTAAAGGAGTACTTAAGTGGATCTCTAAGCAGATATTTCAGTAAAATACTGAAAGGAGTTCTAGTTGGATAGGAGAAAACTCTGTATAAAAGTCCAAGTATTTTGCAGAGTTTAAGGGGAATAAATAGATAATGAGTATAAATAACTACGGAATTTGATGCAAATAAAGCCAAATAACTGTGGAGTTTTTTAATATAAATAAGTTTATTATAAAAGACCAAATTACCATATTGAAAATGGACATAGCTCAGAGTTTGGACTGTGATAGAATAGAGGAGTGCTGACTGATAAAGAACAAGAAGACTGCAGAGTTTAATAGAGTTTGAATACTTGAACATTGTATAAAGGCAGATCTTCTATTCTTATATCTTAATCTCTTTTACTATTTCTTGCTTCTTACCTGTTGCCTACTTCTAGCAAGTACTCTATAACTTCTATCAACACTGATGAAGTTCTAGAGCTTATCTAGCACCATCTATGAGAAGTAGTTGAGCACCAGTGTGTCTCAGAACATAATACCAACAATATTCTTATGAGTCTTGTAAACTAACTCTAAGACCTATATACATTAGTATCCAACCTTGCTTCTGTACTCATGAATGTACTTTATTCACTATCAACTTCAAGACTTCCATTCTCCACTAACACCCTAGTATCTGAAAACTTTCCTCACCACTCTTGACCCTATGTTTTACCTACACTGGACTTTGGTGGTAATTGACAAAAAGAATAAGTTTTTCTAAGCTTTTGTTCTTTATATATTTAGCTATCTACAGACTGGGTTCTTTGGGCTCTTTCATTCTTCAAGAATGGTTGAGCCTCCAAGTAGTCTGAAAGTATCTTTTATCAAGAATCTACTACTGACACTTTCCGTATTATTATGTGGCCAGAGTTCAAGCAGCTCTTTTATGAGCACTTCCTTTTAGTCAATGCTATTACTACAGTGTTATGACTTAAGCTTAGAAATTAGAGAAAAAGAGAAACTTTGTATAGGGTTTATATAGGATAACTTCATGGAGTTCTTGATATAATGTATCTACCTATATATATACTAGACTGGTAGTTTGTACACAACTATGTCAAATCTACTCTAAAGATTATATATCATACATGAAATTAACATATGATGAATATGCTATATGATGTTATTATTCTAAATTCTTCTATGTTATTTCATATATTACATGATTATGTGACATTCATATGTGATATCATGTTAAACCCTAATTCTAAATCCAAAATAAATAAAAATAAAAATAAAAATAAGGAAAAAAAATAACATAAACAAAGTCTATTATCTTCAATTCTAACACAAAGCTATTAAAAAGTTAGAGAGGACAATATATTACCAAGAGAGCTGTACTATGGAGGACTATTTAGATAAGTTCTAAATCCTAATCTCAAAAGCTAGCTGTACTGATCTCTGTACTATAGTAGTTAAATTCTATTAAGAACTCTGTATAGTAATCTAGAATCAGATCATAATCTTATTAGTAAGAAGACTGAAAAATAGAGATCCCCCTACATAGTTCAAGGCTACACACAAAATAAATCTAGCTAGATAAGCAACCAAAGCCTTTTTTCCAATTAACTCAATAGATTACTTCTATTTCTCCACTTATTCCTCAAACTTTGCAGATTTCTTCAGTTATCTCTGTCTCTTGACAGTCATATCCTATCTCATTAGTGCCCTCATACTAGCTACTACTAGTGCTCTCTCCAAATGTCTTTATAAACATAAACTCAACTTAGAAACTCTATCTTATACTAGTTAAAGAATGTTATTATTGTAAAGATCTAAACCATGTAATCCAATTGTGAAGATCTAAACCATGTAATCCACAAGTGCCTAGTGAGGCTAGACTTGTAGCAACTAACCATTGAGTACCAGAAAGAACTGATAGAGAATCTATACATATTAAAGAATATTAAGATTAGCTAACAGTTAAAGCCTATGGACACAGATAGTATCAATAACACCATTGATAAGTAGTATTTTGCATAGTGTTCAGTAATTTTTATACTTTAACTACTAGTAGATAAGTTTACTATACTTAAGATAAAGAAATATACTCTCAAGGATAGTGATCCATCAGATGTATTTGTTTGCTTATCCTACACAAACTCTATGATCCTTATTAGACTTTCCAAATGGGAAAAGAAACTATTCCTATATCTAATTATCAGAATTGCAAAAATAGAACTTAGGTATTTTTGAATTTTCTATTTTATTTTGGATTTTTCTTTTATTTTTTAGTTAGCTCCTTTTTTTGAACTTAGCTAAGGGTATGATATAACAGTTATCATTACTTCTTTCTTTATTTCTTACCACCATCTTGCATAATAGTGTCTAAAAGAAAATTAGTGAATATATTGAATCCTTCTACTTTTAAACCTTAGAATAACCAACTCTACCATTTCAAACAACATTTAATAGATATTGAAATTGACTTATTTAGAGGACAATCCTCTCTTCCTAGTATTAATAGTTCAAAAGAAATATCTGTTAATTCTGCTACTTCATTGATGGAATATGCAGAATGCTTACAAGCTTAGTCTAGAAACTTGATGTGAGCAGAATAAGTTAAGATTGGGGAGATACAAAATCTGACTATATCCTATGCACCATTGGGAACTGTGTCTTTGGAAACTATACCTGTTGAGCCTATAGGCAAACATATATATATATTTCATAAAACTGAGACTAATAATATGTTGTCTTCTTAAAGCCTGGATGGAACCTTTGGTTATTTCATATTAGACTAACCAACCAGTGGACCCACAACTATAGGATGGTAATTTTTGTCCAATCTTCCTGTTTGATATTGATGAATATTTAATTGGTAATGTAAAAAATATTATATATTTCCTTCTTAGGATGGCCACATTTATTAAACAGCATCTATTAGGTAACAGGATGGCTAAGAGCATTTCTCAGATTGCAGAATTTGGGTTTGCAGCCTGAGAATTTATAACTATTATATACAAATCTAAATGGAACAAGTTAATAGCTAATGATAAGATATGTCTTTTAGGTAATATGTTTTATCCCAATTCAATAGGAAACCCACAAAACCTATACTAATCCTGAAGCCTACAAAAAGTAAATAGGCCAACATTTTAAGAATTTCCCCTTCCATCTCTTTCAGGCCTAGCAAAAGTGTCTTGGCTAAATTCAAATATTTTAAGAAAAGTCAGTCATTGAATTCAAACAACTGATCATATGCTCAAGCTTCTAATCTAAACAACCACTTATATGCACAGGTCTCTAAAGGTATTATCAAAAAAATTATCAAAATTAAGAACACTTTTCCAAAATTGTTTTCTAACAAGATTATTGAAATCCATAACATCACTAACAACAAAGGGTTAAAAGATAAACTAAAATTCAACATGATTACCAAATATTCCTCTAGGAAACAGATAATTATACTCATAAATACAAACAACTCCAAGACAGTCATTTCACAAGCTAACAAACATATATCAAATATTAATAGACTTCTGAAAGATGTGAAATATGATGTTTCTGCTGATTTTATTTGCTCTGACAATAAAGAAGTTATTATCATCACTAACAAAGTAGCTAAGCTTCTTTAGATTTGAGCATAGTTGAGAAGTATATAAAAAAGTTGAACAATATCAACTTAAATAATATTACAAGCTCCCAACTTCCTCAATATAAGTTGTGCCTCAAAATCCTAGAAGTTCTCTACTTACTGGAAAACATGAATTTACCTATTGCTTTTGATGTAATAGAGATGGTAATCAAGAATGCTCACATTTTCAATGATATTATTTTAGCATCTCAACTGTATATCATCAAAGTATCTTCTAAATTAGATATAACTATTATATAAGTTGATATTTGGGATTCTCAAAATGATATGAAAGCCAAAGATCTTATTAACAGGTGTTTTAATATAGGTTGTCATATTGTAACTATAAAAGGAGCCAATATAAACCCTGGTGTTTCTTAATACAAGAATTGTTGGAAGTGGGGGCATACCATGTTTGCTTGCTGTTTACATAGTTCCAAATACCAGAAATGTAACAGTTCTCATAAACTAAAACATCATAGCGTCATATCCCAAACTCTGAAACATGTCCAAGACATGTTTAACTTCAATACAACATCAAATCCCCGCGGTTATTTGGTCTTATTTGTGTCCAAAACTCCGTCGGTAGTTTGGTACTTTATAATAGACTTAATTCTACCAAAAGTCCGTGGTTATTTTGCTTTATTTGAGTCAAAATTTGTGGTCATATTCATCTGTATCCATTGCCTAATTATCTCCTTCAAACTCCGCAAATTTACTCAGATTTTACGTGGAGTTTTCCCCTCTCCAAATCTAAACTCCTATATAGTATTTCACTAATGAAACACTCGCTCGGAGATCTGTTTTAGTTACTTCTTTTGTTATTTTATGTATTTAAGGCTAGTGACCTCTTTGTAGTGGCTAGCCTGATAATCAACTAAAATTTGACACTAAATCTCTGGTATCAATGGTAACGTGCTTTACCCCTCTTTTTACAACTCCTTACAAGACCAATCTCTGAAATTGCAACCATGCGGCTTATAGGAGACACAACACATAAGTTGAGGCTAAGATCGCTCTGGCAAGTCTACATCACTGAGCTCATTGCAGGAGTTTCTACACTCTGTGCATGTCCAAGCCAACTCTATGGACTTTCATCTTCAAGTGTGAACTGTGCCTAACACATAGGGAAACAGCATGATGTTGTAAGGCTAACTTTAAAACAAATCCTCTTAGACTTGAAATCAAAAAGGGAGAACCTTGTACTCACTTATTTAAGTATGTTAATTACAAGGACAATTATCAAGCAGATAGCAATAAGTATCCTTTTTAAAAATACAGATTCAACCAGAAGTGACATATAAAGAAGTCTCAAGAGCTCAGAGAAATCAGAGCTAAACTACAGCATAAACATATGCTCTCACAGGATCTCAAATCTTCCTCCATTCTATATGGAGCTAATCAATATATTACTTCCTACTCTCAGGACAGACAACATCATCCACTTTCTATTTTCAGAGCTAACAAAACTCTTAGAATTAATCTTAAGAATATGGAAATTTCTCTCTATTGTATCACTAGATACATTAAGACTAACAAATTATAGGATAACACTGAGACTGATGTTCCAGCTATCTCAGACTTTGGTTAAGTAGTATAAACATTCATCTCTTTTATTTATAAAGGGGGATAAGACAGATTGAAAATGAATAATCAGGACAAGTCTCTTAAACAATGTGTCACTACTCAATTATCTATAAACAAGACCTCAATGTTCCCAACAAGAAAAGAGAAATAAAGAATGAAGTTCCCAAACCAGTGGAAATTTCATATTTCCTGCTATTTATTCTATCCAGATCTACCAAAAATGAATTGGAAAAGTCTAAGTTTCATGAAAAGAAAGGTATGAAACCTGTACAAGACAATAGCAACAAAGGAAGAATATGCTCAAGCATCCTCATCTAACATCAATGAAGTTTTAAAAATCAAAGAAAACTTCCCAAATCTCTTGGTGAAAAAAATCAAAAACATTCAAAAAACTATCAACAAACTGAGAAAGGAAAAGCCTCATATCAATATAATGATGAAGGGGCCATCTAAAAGACAAGTCATTATTCTTATGAATGATAATAATACTTTAAAATTCATGATATTTTCTAGTGCATATATTGCTAACATAAATAGGACTCTCAAGAATATCAAGTCTAATATTGTGGCTGATTTTGCTTGTGCTAATCATCACAGGCTCATTATAACCACCAACAAGGTTGCATTGTCATTTAACCTCTGTACTATCAAAAACTACATCAAAAATATTGATAATATAGAATTGAATGGTATAATGACTTCTTATCTTTCACAGTTAAAATTATATTTGAAAAGTATTCCCTACTTGATAGAAAATACTAACACACTGATCAACTCTAGTATTGTTGAATTTATCATCAAGAATACATACATATTGAATAACATACTTCTTGCTTCTAAGCCATGGGTTGTCAAAGCATCACCTAAATCAGATATAGCAGTCATATGGGTGGACATATGGGATGTTCAAAGTAGTAGTAAAGCCAAATGTCTCATCAACAGATGCTTTAACATAGGCAATTTCATTGCTACCATATAAGGGGCAAATATGAACCCAGATGTTCTCTAATGCAAAAACTGCTGGAAGTGGGGTTATACTACTTTTGTGTGCCATGTTTAAGGTTTGAGATATGTCAAATATAACAGGCCACACAAAATCAAATACTATAGACACTTTGTTTGGTGTTGCAAAGCAAATTTCAAAACTGATCCCCCTTAACTTGAAACAAAACAGGGTGAACCATATCTCTATAGCTTCAAATGCTTAAATTGTAAGGGCAATCATCAGGCCAATTCCAACACTTATCTATTCTGGAGATACCACTTCAATAAGAAGTAGCACTCCAAGAAATATCAAGAACTCCATGATAACAGGAACAAATCAATTTACTCAGCTGTGGGCAGCAACAAAATATGATTGTAAAAAATCTCAAATTCTTTTCACAGAATGTTCAAAAGAACAGATTTCTCACCAATACTATCTTAGGAACTAACAAAGATTTTGACATTCTTTTCATTCAGGAACCTCCATGGTCTTTTATTTATACCATTCTGAGTTCTTCAAGCAAAGAAGGAGATAGAGTAGTAGGCACTCCAAATTACCCTAATTGGCTTACATTTTCCAGGCCTTCAACTAACAACAACTACCCAAGGGTGATCTCATACATCAATATGAGACTTTCTCATACATGTTTCTCTTTAAGAAAAGACATTTTTAACTACAAAGATATTAACTGTCTTTCATTTTTCAATAATGGTGACATTTTCTTTATTATCAATGTTTACTCTGACAATTATTAATCAGCTTTAAAGTATCTCAAGAATACTAAAGCTAATCTTTATAATGTTCTAATTATGGCTGGTAACTTTAATATTAGGGATGGTAACTGGAATTCTTCTTATCCCTTTTATTTAATTCATAGTGACACTCTACTTGATATTGCAAACTCATTTGATCTTAAAATCTCATGCTCTATCCAACAGATTCCCACTTGATACTCTAACAATGCTAATGATACAAACTTGGTTATTTGTTAGGCGCAGCTCGCACTTGAGGATGAAAGTCCGCGGAGTTGGCTCAGACATGCACAGAGTGTAGAAACTCCTGCAATGAGCTCGGTGATGCGGACTTGCCAGAACGACCTTGGCCTCAAC
>Ga0157363_1004935_pt1 | contig 12392 bp, 5 predicted proteins | sample AttsexASBM1_FD_111477 | JGI IMG/M metagenome (GOLD analysis project Ga0157363, IMG submission 111477) | Fungus gardens microbial communities from leaf cutter ant in Ribeirão Preto, State of São Paulo, Brazil - Atta sexdens ASBM1 | ecosystem: Host-associated > Fungi > Mycelium > Unclassified ...
TTCAATAAACGCCAACAAATTGATTGTCTTTGTTTATCTAACGGATTAAAAATCGTGAACAGAATATAGAATAGAACCAAAAAATAGTGAATATTACCATGGACATTAGCTATGTAGTTCAATGTCTACATTTTGTGAACATAGAAGTTTCAAAATGAGGTAGCAGTTAAATCTCAGATATAGCCGCTCTCAGGCTTCTCTCCATAGACATAGTATCTCTAGACTGCGCATTCGAGAAGTGAGTAATCTTCATTTAAAAAAGAATTACCGATATTCTGTCTAATCTTAACGCCATATTAAGGTTAAATAGAGATACATTTCTTTGTTATCGATTTTGTTAAAACTATCTTCTATACAAAAGTCAAATCATCTGTCGCGACTCTGAAGGCTCTTAATTGTACTCTTTCATTCCGTGCATAAAGTGTGTAAGGAAGGAGATCGAAAGCACGAAAAAGCTCGGCGGGCTAATAAAAATTTGGGATGACACAACACCTAACTCGAGACGAAACATTTCCGTCCCGATTCACGCTCGTTGTGAGACTCACAGACTCTCAAATCGAGGCTCTCTTCGCCAAACTAACTGTAAGCTATTATATTTTAATTTTTCGTTTCTTTTTTCAATCCTTTTCTCAAAGAAATACAAGTTATATGCAGCGCGAAACGAGAGAGAACGTACTTGGGCTAAGTTAGAGATCATCTAATAAGAATCGCGACACGAAATGATTTGAGTCATCTCGGATTGGGTGTTGCGTCATCCCAAATTTTTGTGAGTCCATCCTTTTCTAAATAAGGACTACCCTCATACCTCAAATTTCAGACAATGTTCGGTCTAGGAATACGTCTATACTTCTCTCTGCTATTTATTCCCTGATTGCGTTACTGGATCTTACTCAAGAATCGGATCGTGTTCAGCGGATTGTAGATTGCTGGCTCGCGTTAGAATAGGATCTCAGTTGGAAAAAAGCGCTCTATTTTTTTTTTGTGTCACTCTTTTAAACTCGATAATCGCAAAATACCTCGATTTTTTTCGATTGTCTTCGTGATTTTTCACCGATTGGTTTTTCTCGCTCTGCTAGGTCTATGGCTGCAACAGAAACTTGGAGCTTCTTGAACACAAATAATTTTCGCATTCGAAAATAATAGTTTCTCGACTGATTGGTCAATTGTGTACAGCATCATTATTTTTGTATGCGATATTTATTCAGGAAAAAGGCCCTCGGATGTGCTCTGTTAATTCCAGGTTTTTTTCGTTTGTTGTATTTGAACTGCGTGATCACGCCTGAAAGCTTTTAAAAAAAAATGTTACGCGTCCTCATCCCCATGCATGCACAGACCGGCATCTGGCTGGTTCAGCAGGAATAATGTGGTGTTGCAGAGAGACGCATCATATCAAAAAAATTTTTCGTTTTTTCAAAAAATTTCGAAAATTATTTGGATTATTTTGAAATTTTAAATGTGTTTAAAGGATATGAAACATCACTTTTTAAGACTGAACATTATTGTTCAATCAAGGGCAGACCTAAAGATAAACGGGTACTCTTCCCCCCCCTCCAAAATTGATACGCTATTAATTTTTATGTTTGAATTTTTTATGAAAATGAAATAAATCAGCAACAACAGGTTTAAAAATTATTTGCCAAAAAAAAATTTAAACTTGAGAAAAACTAGACTGATATGGCATTGATTTCATTTAAGTTTAAATTATTTTAAGATAAATGGGATAAATCATCAGAAAAAAGGTTTCTTTAATATTTTCGATAGAATAAGCCATTTTCAAGAAAAAAAATTAATTGGAATTTGTAGCACGTTTTATTTGATTAGTATATAATGATTTCGGAAATGACTTGATTTATCGAAAATATTAAGGGGAAGGAACACTATGGAATTTTCAAAAAATCGATTTTTGGATTTTCATTTTAATATTGTAGATGTATACATTTCAAGAATATCTTCTGAAAATTTGAGACCAAAATTCCAAAAATTGTCAGAGATATGGAATTCTCCATTAGGCACTCGATCGGATATCTGCAATTCACGTTTATTTTATTTTAGCAAGAAAATGAGCTTGCTGAATTTCTTACTCACTTTTTGCTTAACTATATGCATGAAGTTAACATATGTTTTACAACATTGGTTGGCGCAATACATACCATAGTTAGGCAAAACGTGAGTAAGCAATTCAGCAAACTCATTGTTCACTTATTGTTAAAATAAAATAAACGTGAATTTTCAAGCTCTTTTCTTGCTAAAATAAAATAAAATGAATCACAAATCAAAAAGACATGTTCGTGAAATAACAACAAAACGACTGGATAGAAAGAAGCAATTGAAAAGAACTGTTCTTAATCATTATCAACTAATAAAAGAGAATGACAGTGCTTGTACATCTGCAAAAAAATTGAAGTGTACAATGAAATATCTGTAGCGATATTAGTTATCGAATTCTGAATTTCATAAGTGTTTTTGGAGCATTAAACCAATATGTTAAGTGCAATGGTAATGCGGTTAAATTTACAGAAGGAAATCATTGAGGACTTGGATTCAAAATTCTAATTAATTATGATAATTGCATGCGTAAAGAAATTAACATGCCCTCTTATCGGAAATGCCTACGAAATTAACACGAGATTTGTATTGCTATGAGACTATTAGGAGTGTCTTTAGCCGGAGCTTTAAAATTTTGTGCTTTCATGGATATGTGACTGATTTTCAAATCGTTCTATAACAATCTTAAAAAAAATTTGTGATACCTCTAATCTCATACGGCAACCATCAATGAAAAGAGCTGTACAAGAAATATCAGCAATATTTCATGAAAATCCTTATACAGAAGATCTTGCTGCGGTCAAACGACGAAAATTGGTTGATAAACATGGTTTTTCTTCATTACATGGCGTAACTTCTCTTATAGATTATTATTTAAAAAAAATTCTCGATATACAAATGAAATCGTTATATTGCCAGGCATGCTCAATACGGAAACATTCAATGACCCAGTAGAATTTGCAGAATAGTCAAAACCACATCAAAGAACATAAAGCAAATCATGAAGGCTCCATCGCAAAGATGGAAGGTGATGCTATAACAAGTATGTTCAAGAGATCCAAAACTTGGTACACAATGAAATACATATATTATATCGGAGATGGCGATTCAAAAACGTATAAGTTATCGAGTCGAATTTTTCGAATGTTGAAAAAAAATAAAACTCCCTATGATGAGATTGAAATGAGTGATCCATATTTTAAAAATAATTTTGATTTTTTATTTCTGATCAACTGTTTTGTAAAAATCGTATCAATTAATTCATCTCGTTTTTTCTAAGACCTATTAGTGTCAGCTCTAAAAGGCATAAAAATGAAAATATATAAGTTTATTTTTTTTTACATACATATTAAAATATGTATTTTTGTATAAATTAAATCAAATTTCATTTATATGTATTGTTTTTTTTTTAAACCATTTCATAAAATACCGTTAATTTTTCTGTCTCTACAATGCCTTCCCCCCCTCTTAAAGAGACCTTTTTTTCCACTGATATATTTTATTTATATAAAAAAACTTTAAACTTTAAACTTAAGAGAAATCAGTGCCGTATCAGTCTGGTTCTTCTTAAGTTTGAAATTTTTTATGACATGATTTTTATGCTAAAAATAAAAATAACAGGAATAACTTCCAATGACTTTAATTTTAACAAATATTATCCAGATCATGATCCTGAACAACATTCAAGAAGTTCAGCCGTTGTTCGATACTTGAGTAATGCTAAAGCCGGTGGTACTGTAACTTTTAAGTCTTATAACTCAAAAAATTCTTAATGACAAAAATTTTATTATAGCGTTTCGAAAAGCTTGAGGTAAGCGTTTTGAGATAAGCTATGAGAATATGTAATGAAGAATGAGTTTCATTTAAAAAATTTAAAGTGATCTTGGCTTGATTTTAACAACGCCATCCAAGTTACTTTTTATTGGGAGTGTGCATTAATTTTAAAGGATTTTCAAAAAATAACATAACTAGTATTATCGCTAGGGCGACAATTCCTTGTCCAGTTAGCTCCGCTAAGTTCGCGGTACCTCGCAGCGCAGTAGTTTTACTTATCCTATCTATAGTTAGCTATCATATAGCATGCGTCACTCGGACAAATCGAACAATTTCTTTAAACAAAATGTTTTTAATGAAAAATTAAATATTACAAAAAATCCTTTTACATGGCACTTGAGGGATCCCTGTAAAGCACAATTATTCGATGTATTCCCCATTAACTTGAATGATAGCCTCTATTCTCTCGGTCTGAAGTGTTCGCATGCATATGTAATGTAGCGCTATTCATGCCGATAAATATTGCCTCAATAGCGGTCCTTCTATCCTTAATGACGTCACATTAGAATGCCGAGATTTGTTTATTAACCCTTTCAACTACACTACATACGTAGTAATCCATTTTAAATCTGGGCTATTGGAAGGCCAGAATTCCTTGGATCAAAACATATCGACATTGTCTGAGAACCAATTTTGAATCAAATGACTCGTATGAACTGGTGTACCGTCCTGCTGAAAAACATATGGCCTTCCGGACGCCATAGTTTCCATCCATGGTTTCACTACATTCATCAAAATGATTGCCCTGGGTCATCCGAAATCAGTGCTTTCAATGATTGCAGGAATCTTCGCGGTCTTCCGAGTGATTCTTTCTCACTAGCATATTGGAACCTTCGTTGGAAAGTCGTATATTTTGTCACAACGTCATAAATGGTTGATTTCGGGATCCAAAGAATCGAATTATTTCTGTTGCTGAGCGCCCAACGCGAAGGCTTTCGATCGCTGCTCTTCGATTATTTCCGCACTTATTGGAAATACAAATTAGTTCGGTCCGTTTTTTTATGCATTTATTTCAAAACAAAATGAATGAACAGATCGCTTAAAGTATTGTCCATCGCTGCCTACTACTTTTTTCCATCTCTTAAGCAATTTTTTCGAATTCTATTTCGAAAAAATGACTCGTCTTTGGAGGCGATTCAATTTTGAAGCCAATTTTCGATTTCTGCGAAAGAAGTGAACCAGTGACTTGCTGTATCCTTCGGAACAACCAGTAATCAGAAGGAGCAATATCCGGAGAGTACGGCGGGTGCGATAAAACATTCCATTTCCAAATATTTTTTTACGACTTTAGCGACATGAAGCCGAGCGTTATGAAGAAGAATAACTTTATCATGTCTTTGCTCGTATTTCGACCGTTTTTCTCGCAATGCGGCTCAAACGAATCAATTATAGCCGATACCGATCATCTGTAATAGAATCGCCAGGTTTCAGCAGCTCAGTAAACAAGACTCTTTGGTTCCACCAGATACAGAGCATGATCTTCGAACCATGAATTTTCGGTTGGTGTTGAGGTCGATGGCAACGATTGACCGGGCTTAGCGTAGTATTTTTTCTTCTTGAGGTTGTCGTAGAATATCCACTTCTCATCTCCAGTCACAATCCGATGTAAAAAACCTTTTCTCTGTTGTCTTTGAATCAGCTGTTCGCAAATGAAAAATCGCCTTTCAACGTCTCTCGGTTTCAGTTCATAAGGCCCAATTTCCTTGTTTTTGAATCATTTCCATGGCTCTCAATCGTACAGAAATGGCTTGTTGAATTACCCCCAATGATACCGCAAGCTTCTCTTGCGTTTAACTCTGATCTTCTTCGAGTAATGCCTCTAATTCTTTGTCTTCGAATTTTTTTGGCTGTCCAGAGCGAAGCTTACTTTCAACGCTGAAATCTCCATCCTTGAAACGTCGAAACCATTCCCTACATGATTTATCAGTTGGAGCAGTGTCACCATAAACTTCGATAAGCATGCGATGGGCTTCAGTCGCACTTTTCTTCCATTTAAAGAAAACCAAATCCTCTCGCAAATGCTGCTTGACAAAATTCGACATTTCAAACACAGTAAAAATCAAGGTTTTTGTATGAATCTCAAAGCGATATAAACTGAATATTATTAGCAGATGTTTAACTTCTCTGTAATCGCCAAAAGCTGTCACTATGAACTATTCACAACAGCTGGAGCTATCTTTAGGGAAACGGACCGAACTAATTTGTACTCCTAATAGTTTCAACATCACGGCCATTTTGAAAATGACTACTAGAAGCATCAGGCTTTTTCGGACGCCAACAACTTCTGGCGAAGGTACAATATAACGGAAAATTTCAATTGAAATTTTCCGTTATATTGTACCTTCGCCAGAAGTTGTTGGCGTCCGAAAAAGCCTGATGCTTCTAGTAGTCATTTTCAAAATGGCCGTGATGTTGAAACTATTAGGAGTACAAATTAGTTCGGTCCGTTTCCCTAAAGATAGCTCCAGCTGTTGTGAATAGTTCATAGTGACAGCTTTTGGCGATTACAGAGAAGTTAAACATCTGCTAATAATATTCAGTTTATATCGCTTTGAGATTCATACAAAAACCTTGATTTTTACTGTGTTTGAAATGTCGAATTTTGTCAAGCAGCATTTGCGAGAGGATTTGGTTTTCTTTAAATGGAAGAAAAGTGCGACTGAAGCCCATCGCATGCTTATCGAAGTTTATGGTGACACTGCTCCAACTGATAAATCATGTAGGGAATGGTTTCGACGTTTCAAGGATGGAGATTTCAGCGTTGAAAGTAAGCTTCGCTCTGGACAGCCAAAAAAATTCGAAGACAAAGAATTAGAGGCATTACTCGAAGAAGATCAGAGTTAAACGCAAGAGAAGCTTGCGGTATCATTGGGGGTAATTCAACAAGCCATTTCTGTACGATTGAGAGCCATGGAAATGATTCAAAAACAAGGAAATTGGGCCTTATGAACTGAAACCGAGAGACGTTGAAAGGCGATTTTTCATTTGCGAACAGCTGATTCAAAGACAACAGAGAAAAGGTTTTTTACATCGGATTGTGACTGGAGATGAGAAGTGGATATTCTACGACAACCTCAAGAAGAAAAAATACTACGCTAAGCCCGGTCAATCGTTGCCATCGACCTCAACACCAACCGAAAATTCATGGTTCGAAGATCATGCTCTGTATCTGGTGGAACCAAAGAGTCTTGTTTACTGAGCTGCTGAAACCTGGCGATTCTATTACAGATGATCGGTATCGGCTATAATTGATTCGTTTGAGCCGCATTGCGAGAAAAACGGTCGAAATACGAGCAAAGACATGATAAAGTTATTCTTCTTCATAACGCTCGGCTTCATGTCGCTAAAGTCGTAAAAAAATATTTGGAAATGGAATGTTTTATCGCACCCGCCGTACTCTCCGGATATTGCTCCTTCTGATTACTGGTTGTTCCGAAGGATACAGCAAGTCACTGGTTCACTTCTTTCGCAGAAATCGAAAATTGGCTTCAAAATTGAATCGCCTCCAAAGACGAGTCATTTTTTCGAAATAGAATTCGAAAAAATTGCTTAAGAGATGGAAAAAAGTAGTAGGCAGCGATGGACAATACTTTAAGCGATCTGTTCATTCATTTTGTTTTGAAATAAATGCATAAAAAAACGGACCGAACTAATTTGTATTTCCAATAAGTGCGGAAATAATCGAAGAGCAGCGATCGAAAGCCTTCGCGTTGGGCGCTCAGCAACAGAAATAATTCGATTCTTTGGATCCCGAAATCAACCATTTATGACGTTGTGACAAAATATACGACTTTCCAACGAAGGTTCCAATATGCTAGTGAGAAAGAATCACTCGGAAGACCGCGAAGATTCCTGCAATCATTGAAAGCACTGATTTCGGATGACCCAGGGCAATCATTTTGATGAATGTAGTGAAACCATGGATGGAAACTATGGCGTCCGGAAGGCCATATGTTTTTCAGCAGGACGGTACACCAGTTCATACGAGTCATTTGATTCAAAATTGGTTCTCAGACAATGTCGATATGTTTTGATCCAAGGAATTCTGGCCTTCCAATAGCCCAGATTTAAAATGGATTACTACGTATGTAGTGTAGTTGAAAGGGTTAATAAACAAATCTCGGCATTCTAATGTGACGTCATTAAGGATAGAAGGACCGCTATTGAGGCAATATTTATCGGCATGAATAGCGCTACATTACATATGCATGCGAACACTTCAGACCGAGAGAATAGAGGCTATCATTCAAGTTAATGGGGAATACATCGAATAATTGTGCTTTACAGGGATCCCTCAAGTGCCATGTAAAAGGATTTTTTGTAATATTTAATTTTTCATTAAAAACATTTTGTTTAAAGAAATTGTTCGATTTGTCCGAGTGACGCATGCTATATGATAGCTAACTATAGATAGGATAAGTAAAACTACTGCGCTGCGAGGTACCGCGAACTTAGCGGAGCTAACTGGACAAGGAATTGTCGCCCTAGCGATAATACTAGTTATGTTATTTTTTGAAAATCCTTTAAAATTAATGCACACTCCCAATAAAAAGTAACTTGGATGGCGTTGTTAAAATCAAGCCAAGATCACTTTAAATTTTTTAAATGAAACTCATTCTTCATTACATATTCTCATAGCTTATCTCAAAACGCTTACCTCAAGCTTTTCGAAACGCTATAATAAAATTTTTGTCATTAAGAATTTTTTGAGTTATAAGACTTAAAAGTTACAGTACCACCGGCTTTAGCATTACTCAAGTATCGAACAACGGCTGAACTTCTTGAATGTTGTTCAGGATCATGATCTGGATAATATTTGTTAAAATTAAAGTCATTGGAAGTTATTCCTGTTATTTTTATTTTTAGCATAAAAATCATGTCATAAAAAATTTCAAACTTAAGAAGAACCAGACTGATACGGCACTGATTTCTCTTAAGTTTAAAGTTTAAAGTTTTTTTATATAAATAAAATATATCAGTGGAAAAAAAGGTCTCTTTAAGAGGGGGGGAAGGCATTGTAGAGACAGAAAAATTAACGGTATTTTATGAAATGGTTTAAAAAAAAAACAATACATATAAATGAAATTTGATTTAATTTATACAAAAATACATATTTTAATATGTATGTAAAAAAAAATAAACTTATATATTTTCATTTTTATGCCTTTTAGAGCTGACACTAATAGGTCTTAGAAAAAACGAGATGAATTAATTGATACGATTTTTACAAAACAGTTGATCAGAAATAAAAAATCAAAATTATTTTTAAAATATGGATCACTCATTTCAATCTCATCATAGGGAGTTTTATTTTTTTTCAACATTCGAAAAATTCGACTCGATAACTTATACGTTTTTGAATCGCCATCTCCGATATAATATATGTATTTCATTGTGTACCAAGTTTTGGATCTCTTGAACATACTTGTTATAGCATCACCTTCCATCTTTGCGATGGAGCCTTCATGATTTGCTTTATGTTCTTTGATGTGGTTTTGACTATTCTGCAAATTCTACTGGGTCATTGAATGTTTCCGTATTGAGCATGCCTGGCAATATAACGATTTCATTTGTATATCGAGAATTTTTTTTAAATAATAATCTATAAGAGAAGTTACGCCATGTAATGAAGAAAAACCATGTTTATCAACCAATTTTCGTCGTTTGACCGCAGCAAGATCTTCTGTATAAGGATTTTCATGAAATATTGCTGATATTTCTTGTACAGCTCTTTTCATTGATGGTTGCCGTATGAGATTAGAGGTATCACAAATTTTTTTTAAGATTGTTATAGAACGATTTGAAAATCAGTCACATATCCATGAAAGCACAAAATTTTAAAGCTCCGGCTAAAGACACTCCTAATAGTCTCATAGCAATACAAATCTCGTGTTAATTTCGTAGGCATTTCCGATAAGAGGGCATGTTAATTTCTTTACGCATGCAATTATCATAATTAATTAGAATTTTGAATCCAAGTCCTCAATGATTTCCTTCTGTAAATTTAACCGCATTACCATTGCACTTAACATATTGGTTTAATGCTCCAAAAACACTTATGAAATTCAGAATTCGATAACTAATATCGCTACAGATATTTCATTGTACACTTCAATTTTTTTGCAGATGTACAAGCACTGTCATTCTCTTTTATTAGTTGATAATGATTAAGAACAGTTCTTTTCAATTGCTTCTTTCTATCCAGTCGTTTTGTTGTTATTTCACGAACATGTCTTTTTGATTTGTGATTCATTTTATTTTATTTTAGCAAGAAAAGAGCTTGAAAATTCACGTTTATTTTATTTTAACAATAAGTGAACAATGAGTTTGCTGAATTGCTTACTCACGTTTTGCCTAACTATGGTATGTATTGCGCCAACCAATGTTGTAAAACATATGTTAACTTCATGCATATAGTTAAGCAAAAAGTGAGTAAGAAATTCAGCAAGCTCATTTTCTTGCTAAAATAAAATAAACGTGAATTGCAGATATCCGATCGAGTGCCTAATGGAGAATTCCATATCTCTGACAATTTTTGGAATTTTGGTCTCAAATTTTCAGAAGATATTCTTGAAATGTATACATCTACAATATTAAAATGAAAATCCAAAAATCGATTTTTTGAAAATTCCATAGTGTTCCTTCCCCTTAATATTTTCGATAAATCAAGTCATTTCCGAAATCATTATATACTAATCAAATAAAACGTGCTACAAATTCCAATTAATTTTTTTTCTTGAAAATGGCTTATTCTATCGAAAATATTAAAGAAACCTTTTTTCTGATGATTTATCCCATTTATCTTAAAATAATTTAAACTTAAATGAAATCAATGCCATATCAGTCTAGTTTTTCTCAAGTTTAAATTTTTTTTTGGCAAATAATTTTTAAACCTGTTGTTGCTGATTTATTTCATTTTCATAAAAAATTCAAACATAAAAATTAATAGCGTATCAATTTTGGAGGGGGGGGAAGAGTACCCGTTTATCTTTAGGTCTGCCCTTGATTGAACAATAATGTTCAGTCTTAAAAAGTGATGTTTCATATCCTTTAAACACATTTAAAATTTCAAAATAATCCAAATAATTTTCGAAATTTTTTGAAAAAACGAAAAATTTTTTTGATATGATGCGTCTCTCTGCAACACCACATTATTCCTGCTGAACCAGCCAGATGCCGGTCTGTGCATGCATGGGGATGAGGACGCGTAACATTTTTTTTTAAAAGCTTTCAGGCGTGATCACGCAGTTCAAATACAACAAACGAAAAAAACCTGGAATTAACAGAGCACATCCGAGGGCCTTTTTCCTGAATAAATATCGCATACAAAAATAATGATGCTGTACACAATTGACCAATCAGTCGAGAAACTATTATTTTCGAATGCGAAAATTATTTGTGTTCAAGAAGCTCCAAGTTTCTGTTGCAGCCATAGACCTAGCAGAGCGAGAAAAACCAATCGGTGAAAAATCACGAAGACAATCGAAAAAAATCGAGGTATTTTGCGATTATCGAGTTTAAAAGAGTGACACAAAAAAAAAATAGAGCGCTTTTTTCCAACTGAGATCCTATTCTAACGCGAGCCAGCAATCTACAATCCGCTGAACACGATCCGATTCTTGAGTAAGATCCAGTAACGCAATCAGGGAATAAATAGCAGAGAGAAGTATAGACGTATTCCTAGACCGAACATTGTCTGAAATTTGAGGTATGAGGGTAGTCCTTATTTAGAAAAGGATGGACTCACAAAAATTTGGGATGACGCAACACCCAATCCGAGATGACTCAAATCATTTCGTGTCGCGATTCTTATTAGATGATCTCTAACTTAGCCCAAGTACGTTCTCTCTCGTTTCGCGCTGCATATAACTTGTATTTCTTTGAGAAAAGGATTGAAAAAAGAAACGAAAAATTAAAATATAATAGCTTACAGTTAGTTTGGCGAAGAGAGCCTCGATTTGAGAGTCTGTGAGTCTCACAACGAGCGTGAATCGGGACGGAAATGTTTCGTCTCGAGTTAGGTGTTGTGTCATCCCAAATTTTTATTAGCCCGCCGAGCTTTTTCGTGCTTTCGATCTCCTTCCTTACACACTTTATGCACGGAATGAAAGAGTACAATTAAGAGCCTTCAGAGTCGCGACAGATGATTTGACTTTTGTATAGAAGATAGTTTTAACAAAATCGATAACAAAGAAATGTATCTCTATTTAACCTTAATATGGCGTTAAGATTAGACAGAATATCGGTAATTCTTTTTTAAATGAAGATTACTCACTTCTCGAATGCGCAGTCTAGAGATACTATGTCTATGGAGAGAAGCCTGAGAGCGGCTATATCTGAGATTTAACTGCTACCTCATTTTGAAACTTCTATGTTCACAAAATGTAGACATTGAACTACATAGCTAATGTCCATGGTAATATTCACTATTTTTTGGTTCTATTCTATATTCTGTTCACGATTTTTAATCCGTTAGATAAACAAAGACAATCAATTTGTTGGCGTTTATTGAA
>Ga0157363_1004936_pt1 | contig 12392 bp, 6 predicted proteins | sample AttsexASBM1_FD_111477 | JGI IMG/M metagenome (GOLD analysis project Ga0157363, IMG submission 111477) | Fungus gardens microbial communities from leaf cutter ant in Ribeirão Preto, State of São Paulo, Brazil - Atta sexdens ASBM1 | ecosystem: Host-associated > Fungi > Mycelium > Unclassified ...
CGAATCAGTACCATTGAAAGCGTTGCAGTGATCCTCCGGCCAGATGTCTAATGCGGGTTTACCATTGAATTCCAAGACCTGACCGACTTCCTTGTAATTTCTAACACCACGTAGAACTTTCATACGTTCCGATACAGCGGTACCGTTTTTCTATAAACATTAAATTTTCCGTGAAATAATAAATTGTACTTTTATTAAAGAACAATGTAATAAATTTTTATCATTTTTGCATACTTTTTATGCATGTACTTTTCGCAAGTATAATGTAATCATCTCGCGAGATTACCAGGTACAACATAATAGTTTATTATTATCTCCATGCGTGACTCGTTTTTTTTAACATGCAATTAGGCTTTATTTACTTTATCATCATATCTCCAAGAAATCAGGGATGTTACAGAATTACGTTAAAATAATATTCACATTATCTAAAGATATAATACAAAAATATATAGTTTCAGAAACAATAGTCACTTAAATCACCCAACGATATTTAGAAAATGATATTTAGAAATTTTGAACAATCTTTATCTATAAAATAATTATGGCAACATATGAATATTCTTCATTTATTAAAGCATTATTATTTTCACAAGCACAATCAGTACTTTAAACACATCTATATACAATCTTTATATTAAATAATTTATCAATTTTTTTTAAACTACACTGAGAAAACACTAAATTTTAATAAAGATTTGTTTTAAAATTCTAAATATTTACTAAATGTAATCATATCTTTATTTGATACAAAAATCATTAATTTGATTTAACTATTACTTTTTTATTAAAAAAATATTTATATACTATAAGTAAATGTTTTTTTACTTACAATTAGTGTTATTCAATGAAAGTTATTCAATGAAATATGTATCAAGATTTAGTAAATTTTTTTTCAGTATACCTACCCCGCCAAAGAGAGAGAACTTGTAGCGATTTTCACCATCCGGTACCAGATCTTTCGCTTCCGTCTTCAATAGATTGCACACCGCCGATCCGGCGAAATCTTTCACGTCGCAATCGACAGGTAGACCGTCGAAAAGTATATCCTTTGCCTTCGCTGTCACGAATATCGAGTCTGGTTTGTGGAAGATGCTATCGACGGCTTTGCCTACACATTCATTGATAATCAATTTTAACAAGAGAGAACATAGACATATATTTAAGATTAATATAATAACTTTTTTGTAAATTGCTCGCTGTTTTTATTAATTGAATTTAATCGTCGCACGAGGCAATGCACGTGTTACAAATATGATGACAATTGAGGCAACGGAGACCTTATAAATAATTCGCACCTTCGCCTAAGGTGTACGTACACTATAGAAAAACGTATCTCACGTTCCACTTTAAACCTTCCGGCACACATTTATTATTATAGTCCGCGTCGACCCTGTGCGATACAGCCGATTCGCGACTGCAATCGATACACGACATTGAAAGAAAATATTTAATACTGATAAATCATATGTACGTACCGACGACACCGATTGCAGCGGGTTTGTCCAGCAGGGTGGCTCCCACCATGCCCAGAATCATGAGATGAGGGAAGACCATTATCTCCTCGCCTGTCAATCCGTTGCTCTTCTTGGGGTTGAAGAACCACGTTGTCTTCATGCTGTACTCGACGGAGTCTTCATTTTCTCGATCGACGAGATCAAACTTCACCTTGTACTCGCTGAAATTGATATTTAAATGTTGATATTTTAAAAAATTTGAGAATGAACAAAGTTTATGAAAGCAGACGTGATTCTTGATTGATGTGAATTAAATAAAAGAAAGTCCAGCTGATTAAAACAAAATTGGCTACACGTGGAAAGGATGATTTTGCTGAAGTATCTAAAAGTTTAACTAGATACAGATCACAAAACGATTTTATTAAACTAACAAAATAATTATGTAAGACATTCAAACATAATGAACAATGTTGTAAAAAGTTTTGACATTCTAACGACTAACTTGTTTCTAATAAAATTATTTTTAGATCATCTGTATTTACCTAGATTTTTAGCAAAAATTTTAATAAAATTGTTCCTTCCATTCATCTATAATAATCATCTATAAAATTCATCTATAAAAATGTGAGTAATTGAATATAGAATTTAATTGTTAATAACAAAAAAAAAACAAAAAACGAAGTTGGTTTTAGATACTAATGTCAAATCTATAAATTCTATAAGTATTAAATTGGAAATCTGCTATTAGATTTTAAATATTAAATCGTAAATTTTTGTACATATTGAGAGTATCAGATTAAAAAAGAGTTACTTACTCATAGAAGAACGGCCCGACTTCCTGCACCCTTGGCTTTTTACCCTCTTTAATTTCATCAGGATTGGTTATATTGAACATATAAACCTTAAAATCCAATGGAAACGGAACAACCGACCACATATCGCGTATCTCACTTCCTGGTTTCAGTTGAACCGCCTACACATTTATGTTAAATTTTGTCAGATTATAAACAAGGCTCTCAATTGTTCACAGCGAACTTGATGGCATATTATTTAAAACGTTGCAATAAAAAATGAATCTGTATCCACGTGGATTGCACAAATTATAGTTTTTAGCAATAGACGCGAACATTTATGTCAGTGAATGTTACGGTAATTATAGCTGTGAAAGTAAAACAAATGTTTATCCGATCACAGATGAAGTTGATTCTGAAAATGGGTCTATGTTTCATATAACGGTATAGCGGAAGAAAATTATATTAATTATACTATTTTCGGATAGAAAATTATATTGCAATAAAATGCCAAAACAATATATTATTGTAACAATACATAATCATAACTGGGGTTCAAGGATTTCGTGACATACTCTTTCATGGAATGACTTGAATATTTCACGATACATAAACTACAAAATAATAATACTAGAATCCAGATGCAAAATTTCTGAGAATGGCAAAAAGATTTTTTAAATTGTGTGAAAATTTATTATTTTACGGTATGTAATATAACATTAATAAACAACTTTTTCGTCAAAAACCTGGAAAATTTTGCGAATAATCTGAAAAACATATGTGCGTTCTCTTGGAAATTAATTTTGCGCGCAGAAATAAAATTATTGAAAAATCTATAATTTATAACACAAGAAAATTGCTCAAGTAAAAAATATAAATGTTATAGAAATATATTACTTTCTTAACAAGTGTGTAATTATTTGTTTATATATTCTTTATATAGCAAGATTAAAATATTTTATACAAAAATAAAAATAAATTTATTATTAAATTCATTACATTTGCTTACCTTTTTAATTTGCGATCTAATCAATGCTGGGAATCCGCACCAAAGTAGAATGCCGAAGATAAATGAAACTCCACCGCCAATTCCGAGTTTCTTTATAGACACCATTTTAACGCTCTGCAGAAACGCCAAATGATATTTAGACCTAAATATACGATTGGACCGAAATAGATATTTTCGGACCTAAATAGATATTTATAGATAGATAACGTACGTATAAACATATTTATTAAAACTTCGGATTACAAAATTGAGAATATGCATTTAAGTTTGTAGATCTATTACATACTGTTTAAATTCTTATGAGGATTTCACTTTAAAGAGTGAAAAGTGACCCAGTCTTGAAAAAGAGTGTTTCAATTTTCAATCTTTAAGAATGAGATTTCACTCTTTAGAATGAATTTTATTCTAAAAGTTTTAGAGAGTATTATCTACTTGTTGGAAATTAATATCAATGACTTATGACTTATGACTTATCGCGTCATTTAAAGTCAGGATATTATCACGTGGCGTTCATAAAAAAACGTAAACACGCTAATTGTCGAAAGCTCAACCTCGATTTTTTTTCTGAAGCAATTGCGTTTATGAGGGAACGTAAATTTTTCACAAGCTCTATTCTTGATTCGTGAAGATCGAAGATCAACATTAAACGATCGAAACCTTATTATATTCTTCGAGAATGCGGAGTACGTTGTCAAACGTTTTGCCGAACGGAAACGCGTACAGCAACTTCGAACGTTTTAAAATATCGTACATTCTTCGAAGTTCGCGAACGGCAACGTTATATGCACGTCGCTTTGTGACCATTATGTTTGATAATGACACCTAGAAACGCCTGTTCTTGTCGGTCTTGCACCACTCTGATTCGAAAGAAACACTTTTTGCTGCACTGCACTTAATGAAAAAAGATTCAAGATTCCTCTTTTTTAAGATTCTCTTAATTGACTTCTCATGTTCATGAAAATTTTGTCTGTGATGCGTAAACATTAAATTACGATATTACAATATAATGTACAAGATACTAATAAAAAATTAAATATAAATTAAAGTAGCATACGCATTTAAGTATTCTTAAACTTGATACATGGAAGAAACGATTTTGCTGAAATATCTAATTTAACTGGATATAAAAAAATAATTTTGGAATATCAAAATAATTATGTAGAATATTTAACGTAGAATATTGACGACAATTCTGCAAGAAGTTTTAATATTCTAATAACTAGTACATTTTATATAATTCTTTTGATGGTCTAAATCAAATTATTTTCAGGTCTATATTTAGTTAAATTTTTAGATACTTCAGCAAAATCATCCTTTTTATCTAGTAGAGTATAAAATAAAGAGTATAGAAAAAAGATATATTCCTTTTATCTTATTCCATTATCAAATTAATATTTTTTTTTAGATACTGAGAATATCAATTAACAGAATTACAATTCGCAATATTCATTATTTAATAATATGGAAAAATTAATTAAAAACTAATTAATTTATCGATAATTTCACGTTAAGTAATAATATAATAAAAATTAAGAAGTGCCCGAGAAAAATTCTGCGTTTAAGTGGATTTCGTCTCTTTCTATTTTTATCTTCGTAATCCAAACAAATGAACTAAGAGCATAATCTATTCCTCAGTATCTGCGTATCAATATTCACTATTAATATCAGTATTCAATATTCGGTAATCTGTGTGATTTCAACATCAATATAGGTATATTTAGAGAATCAGAATTCCTTGAACAATTTTTTCTGTCGATTGTTTTGCAGATAAATATCGCTTTGTGTAATTTACGTCCCTTTCTCGCCTTTAGATTTATAAAAATCGGATCAGTCGTATAAGCTCGCGTTAAAATTTCAATTGTTGAGATTTGGGATCCTTGTTCACTCCATAATCCTTTTTTCACGCAATACACTGTTCGCGTTGCTTTATCCGTGTTTAAAATTTTGTACGAATATTTTAAGCTATCGAGAGTCGCAAGATGGAAGCCTTGTCCTTCCAACTGTCTTCGCACCTGTGCGGTCTTTCGACCGAACTCTTCGCACCACCCTTGTCGTCCTTATCGTCGACGTCGCCGTCGCTGTTGATTGTGCGCGGCTCGTCGCGAACGGACTGCCCGCGCGATAATGACACCAATGTCTTACACCAGACCGGCGTCGGCGTACTCCTACTTGTTCGACCCTGTTGTCTTCTCGGTTTCCCTACGTAATAGCACGGCATCTCCAGCAGAATAGGCTTCACCAACGTCGACGACATTGCGTTCGACGTGTAATTTTACTCGCTGACTCGCAAATACGTGACACTGAAAACAAACCTCTGATCAAAGTCAAAGAAAAAATTAGGCTGGTTGATTCTAAAGTCATTATGACCTTCGTTTGTCGCGTGTTATCTTCAATAACGTATATATTAATATGATAAGTAAATACATACATACATATTGGAAGAGAAATAAACAGTTGATCATTTTACTAAAAGTTTCTTCAATTAATTGATAATTATAAAGTATTATCTGATTAATAAGTAAAAATACCTTTGGGATTCGGTCGTTATTCAATTCAGGTTACGATTGATGAAGATCGAGATTTATGAAATATAGTCTTGAGTCAAATTAATCCTCTATCTGCAATCATATTCTTACTTTCGTCGCCTGTAATCTGGGTCTTTTTTGTCCAGTTCAAGTTTTTTACTGTTCCAGGCTTTCAAAAAATGTGGAAAAATTCAGACTTCTTTTTAACACCTTTGTTACATGAAACTCCATTATTAACAATATAATATATTTTAATAGAATAAATCGGTTTTTATCTTCCTTTATTTTGAAGAAATTTGAAAGTAAAATTTTTCTTGTGCTAAAAAAGATCCAGATTGCCAACGGAGGATTAAATTTATAATAAAAGTTTATGATGCACATCTCTCTGAGTCTCTGCTATTCTGTTTTTCTTTTTTTCTTGGATCAATGAAGATCTCCAATCTCTAGAAATTAAAATTTCTGTTACCAATCTTTCTTGAAACAATTAAATTTCTAAATATTATTAAGAAGAAATGTTTTCTCGGAAAAATCATAGGCTTTCATATGAGTAAAGGCTTTACGTTTAGACTCTGCGTTTAGACTGCGCTAATCGATTCGCTTGGCTCAGTATATCTTACCTGATTTTTTATGTATACAAAATAAGTTATGTATACAATTTATAATATTATGTACACGAAAGTGTATATTTAGTGTAGAAAGTGTGTCTTTGAAGACTTAAAAACTTGATTTTTTTTTAATGTTTGTATTATAAATTAAGATATAATTTGGGAATTTTTTCATTATTCATTTATTTTACATTTTTTTATAAGATGTCATTTATATTGTATTCAGTAATAGTAATAAGAAATAAAATAGCAGAAATAAAATAATAATAGCTTAGATGACTTATACGCATTATAGGCATTCTTTTTCTTCCTTATAACGTTGTAATAAAAGTTAATGACATCAAGAATAGGTTTAATATTGCTCTAATTATCGCTTGATCGACGAAGTACTTTAAATCGGTGAAGACAACTTTTATAATAAAGCGTACAGCAAAAATAATTACTATAATATTTTTATTATTTAATTTATTATTTAATTATTTAATTTATTATTATTATATAATTTATTATTTAATAATTACTAATAACTAGTTTCTTACATATTTATGGTTTATTAATCCGCGTTTGACTCATTGTTACAATCAATCTAAATAACTAACATTAGAATTAATAAAATGTACTCTGATTTCTAATATATCTTTCAACAGTAATAGTTTTCAAAACAATATTGATAAAAATGTTAATTCATTACGGCTCATATTTTGTAAAGTAAAACTTGGGTATATTATTTCTATCTGAGTAAGTATATTACAATAATGGGACGTGTTACTGGATAAATGTCATCGAAATATTATCCAAATATTAACTGAGTAATGACATCTTAAAAATTATTTTCGACACAATGCAATCGACATCGCGCGATTAATAACGCCATCTCCCAACCTTCTTTAGTGTAATAACAATTATTACTCCCTGTGTGTTAATCAATTTTAGGTGGTACCAATTCACCTTGTATAGTACTAATGGTTAATTTTTTAGGAGTCTTATTCTGCTCCTTGCCTGGCACGAGATCCGGTACCGCAACGTTGTCCACATTGTTTTTTTTGTAATACCTCATCATAGCGACAATAAGCATACCCAGACCACCGAGGATCATGAGCCACATCACTATTCTGCAAAAAAAGTCGGTCAATCATCAACTGCAGTAATTTCGGCGTGAAAACACACCATGCGAAAAAAATTATTTCGCAAAATTTTTTGGTGTGCAATGTCAGATATTTCATAAGACGAAACTAAATTATCGAAATAATAATGCGATAGAAAAAAAGCTTATAAAAAGATAATATTATTACTTACTTTGCAATTAAAATTTGTAAATAGGCAACTTTCAGTGGCTTTATTAGAATATTCCCGAGTTCGAGGCCATCCTCCACCCAAAATAGCGGAAAAAGTGCTTCCGGAAAGGACTTCATCAATCGAAGTTTAGGGATGGGTCCAATTATCACGTTGAATTGAATCTTTTTATATGCTTTTATTGGAGTGCCTGTCAACGGATCAAAATTAAAAGTCATCCGGTGCTTTTCCTGCAAACAATATCTTTTATTATAATTCTCGTAAATTTCGTAATCGTCATTATTCATAGCAATTTGCATGATTAGAAATTGTCATTACTAGTAAATTCACATTGTTTCTTGAAATTTACTTATTATAAATTTATTATTTCAATAAAATTAATTTTATTTATAAAATTAATTTTATTTATAAATATTATTTAATATTTTATCCTTAAAATTAGCTTTTACATATTTGTATAAATTATTGTGAAATTATATAAAAAAAAGAAAATGTATGGATAAAAAAACTGCAAGACAAAAAATAATAAGATTAATTTTATTATTTTAAATTATATTTAAAGAGTAAAACAATTATTAAACTTACAGGGATGGGATTTACACCCTCAATCATCTCGAGGTATCGTGGATCAGAATTATAAAAATGAGGTAGACTTATTCTTAAAGGCACGTTTTTGCAAGGATCTGCATTGAATATGTTCTTAGGCATACACCCTTCGGACTCTTGACAAAGGCACCTCACATCTTCGTCCTCAGAGGGATCGCCCAGATCCGCCGTATAGTGTAATGTCTTGAAACCTGTGTTGCAAAATTAACTGTAACGTGGCCATTTCACTAATTTCTGTTTCTCAGCATGTCTCAGAATCGACGAAGAGTAAACACTTAGCGTTACTTTTTAAGTTTTTATGATACCTTGAACTTTCCCTGGTTCGAAATAATATGCGCCAATACTTCGACAAATGTCTGGAGAGTGTACCCAGACTTCTTTTTCCTTGTTGAGGAATGGTGGGAAGATGGTCCCATCTGTGCCACGAATATCATTACAAGGACTACCAAACCACATCTTTAACTTCGTACTATTTGCTATCGTCAGCACACGACCTACGTCTTTGTAATTTTTAATTCCACGGTATACTCTTATGCGTTCTGGCAAACGACTCCCGTTTGTCTAGAATAAAAAGATAACACTTAAAATATATTAAATTCTTAGAAATTCTTAAAAATCTAAAATGAAAAATATTATAATCCTATCCAAATTAATTTAATCTCACCCGAATTTAATTAAATTAATATGCACATATATATCCTAAATAATGAAATACATTTAATTTAATTTTAATAATTTCTGACAATGGTAATATTATTTCCTTCCATGTAATCGAAACAATACATATAAAGATATTCTTATCAAAACATTACTTAAAAATTTTGTATAAGAATGAGATAGATATTATTTTTTAAGACAAAAGAACATTTTTTTTTACTTTTATTAATAATATAATAATACAATAGCACAAAAAATTCGTACCATATTTGCAGGTATATTACCTTAGCAAGATAACCAAATCTGAAACGTAAACCTTCCTCTCGGATTAATATCTCTTCTTTTTCCTGTAAAGCGGAACACACTGCGGATCCAGCGAAATCTGTTATACCCGTGCAATCAAGTAGTATACCGGTAAAGAACAAATCTTTTATAGTGGTTTTGATAAATATTGACTCAGGTTTCTTGAAAATACTATCAAACGCTTTGCCTAAAGAAATAAATAATTATATTTAGTCTGGTATAAAAGTTTAAGAGAGAGAAAGAAAGAGAGAGTGTGAGAGAGAGAGAGAGAGAGAGAGAGAGAAGGATATAATTTAAGATTATGTGTACATTATATAATATATATAATATATGTATTGGAATAAATATATGCAGCTAATATAATTGACATAATAGCAACAAGAAAAACCAAAGTTTTGAACAATAAAAACTGTTTCGTTCTTCTAATTAGTAATCTCTAATTAGTAATCTCTCAATTTTAAAAATCGACGATATCCAAAAACAAAATCACTTTAATGAACTGAATATCTATGAGTTAAATATTAAGCGGACATTAAAAATTTCTTTCATGTGCATGGATTTTTATTTTTTCGTTAAATACATACTAATTACTCCCATCGTAGATGGCTTGTCTCTTTGAATGATCAAGGTTATCGCTATCATGAGAGGATGAAACGCATAAATTTCCACATTCTCTGACATAATGCTTTTCTCCTGATTGAAGTACCAAAGTTGTCGCAAACTATACTCAACAGTATCATCTTCCTCTCGATCTACGACATCTTCCTTATCCCGATACAAACTGGAAATCAATCATCAATCATCAATTATATATTTTTTACTTCCATATATTATATAAATAATTTTTAATTTTAATTTTATACAAATAATTGGATAAAATTTATGTCATACTATAGATGTAAATTTTTTAAATAACATAAAAATTATATTTTCAAAGCGAATCTTGAAGCTTAATAATATTTAAATACTATAATAATAAATAAATAATTTTGCAAATACATTGCATGTGAATATTATTAAGCACCAACATCCGCTTAATCAAATATAACATTTCTTTCTCTTATTTGTGTTATTTATTTATAAATTATTTTTTTTATTATTTTCATTTTAAAATTTGTTCAATATTCTTTATATTCGAAACGCATTTTTTATAATAAGTAACAAATTGCCTCGCTAATTATAATTTAAATTATTATATTATATGAAAAAGATTACTCATAGTGAAAGGGTCCTAGTTCTTGGACAATCGGCTTCGCTCCTGATGCAATATCATTCGGATTTGTTATATTGAAGACATAAATATTAAAATCCAATGGCTGCGGAAGTTTCTCCCAAAAATCGCGTATTTCGTTTCCTTTTTGCAATTTAATTTGCTGTAAAATTTGTAAAATACAATAATTTGATAAAAACGAGTCTTTCTTCTCGTAAATATAATATTCAAAGGATATTGAAAAATTGAACGGAAGATTATATTATATAATTATATTTTTGTTATCAGCATTTTAAATAATTATTTATAAATAATAATTATTAAATTAAAAATTATTAATAATTTTCAAATAAAAATATATATTCTACATAGCAAAATTAATTGGAAAAGATTTTATTATGAAAATATTCACAGCTTCAAGCTAAATTCGTAGTAATCCAATATTGAAAGAAATATCTTTCTCACAGTTCTGATTTCAGTATTTCGAACAGAGCTTGACATATTGACGATATGATGTATCAATCACTACTTACAGATTTAACTTGCGACTTTAGCATAGAAGGAAATCCCAAAGTATAACTGATAAGCCCAATGGAAAACGTACAGGAGCCTGCAAGTCCTAATGTTTTCACAGACACCATATTAATCTGAGAACACACCGCGCGAATTGAATTACATTTCCTATCTTGGAAAGATTTTGACAGCAGGTTAGCACCTTGTATTCGTCAATAACATGTAGCACAATGGTGAGAATTTTTCCGATCGTAAAAAAAGGATAATTAACGCCTCAGATTCGGATTATGTCTTGCATTGTCTATTCAATGTAACATGACGCACGTTATTTCCCAATCTTTCTTGAAAAATGCTCATTCTTTGCATCGATATCTTAATTTTCGAAATTTTTCGTTCATCAAATTTGATAGAAACTTGACTTTTAAAATTGACAAAATCAACGAATTCTAAAATTAACAAAATTCTAAGCCTTCAGACTTAATAAATTCCTTAATATCTTTTTATAGATCATTTAGAATTTTTACATTAATAGAATTTTAATGTTTATAAAATATCGAATAATTTGATCCAAATAATTCGACAACATAATTTGTTCCAAATAATTCGATTTTCAAAGTAAATACGAAATTCTTGATCTTTAAATTTATCACGTGATCCTTTTCAGAATTTACAAATTTTTAAATTCGAGATTTTTTAAATCAAGAAATTTTAGATTTCGTGCTTCCTTTTTCTGTCCTCGTGAAGCTTCTGTGAAGCACACCTGGAGAAATTCTTCTACAAAAAGGTCGATGCGAATGTTCACTTTCGTTGATGTCTTGCGCTCTGATCTCAAACGTCTTCTTGTCGGTCCTCCTCAGCAATTCTCATCGGCGAACTACCCGCTCCCCTGGAATTATTCTCATATTCACACATTCTTACATACACATACGCACATCTTTGTTTGTCCATTGACTGTGATTCGACGACATCGGTGCGATTGCGACTGCGCGATCAGCAGCTTTTGATTTATCGAATAAAAATAGCTATATGAAAAAGCTTAAATAAACTTTTCCTATACGATATTTGTGTTTCTTTGTGTTTACCCGCCGGAAAAAACGATTAAAGTAATTATATATAAAAAATAACATGTGAAAATGAAAGATATTACTCTATGTTCTTAAAAAGGTGGCACCTTGCTTCTTTAAAAAGAATATGTATATATAAATCTTTGAAATACAAAATTTGCAATATCCAAAACAGATATGTTTTAAGTAGCAGTAGTAGAGAAAAGAACAAAATAGGCAAATTTTAAGTACATAACATGTTTGCTCAACATAATTTTAAGTAATATATAATTTCAAGTAGCAGAGGAAAGTCGTTTGTACTGACATAGGCCTCCTAAAAAAATATCTCCTTATTTCTCAGATATTCAGATTTTTGTTTC
>Ga0157363_1004938_pt1 | contig 12389 bp, 7 predicted proteins | sample AttsexASBM1_FD_111477 | JGI IMG/M metagenome (GOLD analysis project Ga0157363, IMG submission 111477) | Fungus gardens microbial communities from leaf cutter ant in Ribeirão Preto, State of São Paulo, Brazil - Atta sexdens ASBM1 | ecosystem: Host-associated > Fungi > Mycelium > Unclassified ...
CAGAATTTTTTTCTGAAAATTTGAAATTAAATGTTTTATAAAAATTTTATTGGATTTTTGCTCAAATAAATAGCTTTACGTATTTTCAATTAATAATTATCTAAATTCAAATTCTTTTTAAAGAACTTGACTCGTTATATTACTGCGATAGTTTAGTAGAATTTGCGTTTTAAGATCGACAAATCATTTCGGTGCGCATTTTAAAGGACTACGTAGTATATAAATTTACACATAATCATACACTTGAGATCCAGCTAAACCGTTTAAGATATTGATTTCTATAGGTTGTTCCTCACGATCTTATAAAATATAATATAATTTAAATTTAAATAATTAGACATTGTCAAATTATCACGTACAGTTAAAAAGATTTAATTTTCAATTTTAGTAAACATTTTAATAAACAAATTTGGATTCTTATTCTCTTCTTTTCTCACATAAATATATTCACAAATTTCTAATTAATAAGCATTTTATTCGGGATAAAGTAGTCTGTCAAGGTAAACTCCTTGATATCTAAAATTCAATTAAAAAGACAAGATTCAAATTCGCAGAGTGCAGAAATCTTACGGGTTTTACGAGTGTCGCGTCACGGTTCGCCGGTGAAAAAGATAGAAAAAGAACAGTAATTCGCCGTAATTAAAGCCGTATAATTGGGACAGAGATAACGTTACGCCGCCGCGTCCCTTGTCTCGCGTCGGGTCTTTGTGTTTGCTCTTCTTTTCGTCCCGTTCGGAGGCGGAGCAAAAATAATTCTGTTCTCTTTAAAGTGACAACATAAATTCATCGTGTGCGCTGCAAATTTTCATCGATTTACATCACGACGGATCACAGACATAATAAAAATAGATTACGCACTCCTACGAAGTTATTACTATCGATTTAGAAAAAGTGAGACAGCTTGCACCATCTTTCTCTTTCTAAATGTTAAGCTGAAGAGAGATGTTGATGAAGTTAAAGAGAGAGATGCTGATATGTTCATTCTCTTTAATCGAGCACATAGATCAGGGAATGAGCAATTTATACCTATTATAGTAATGATTTTAAGGCTCTGCTACAGATTCGATGCAAAGATAAAGTTGAGAGAGAGCTCGAGTTATCATTAATCCAAGGCAATTCCTATATACAGCATAGATCTGTGTATAATATTGCAGCAAAAAATTCATAAATGTTTACCACGCACCGGAGCCTGCGGATCCTGAAGCTTACGAGGATCCGCGAATTCTGAGTCGCACTAGTTGCATCGATTAAAAACATCCCTGACCTATTATTATTTAAGCGTTAAATATTTTAAAAAGAGAAAAAAGTGATGTGTTTGAGAAAAATGTGATGTGTAGTTTCTTATTTTACTATTATTTTTTCCATTGGCTTCCAGAAGAAATTAAATCTCTTATACGTTAATTTCACGTCGTTTTAACTTCAATGAAATTACATTTCGAGGTCGATTCGTCATGTGTGCAGTTGACATCGAAAGTTCTCTCTTGTCTGCCTGTGTTGCAATCGCGAATTTTCGAATCGAGCGCAGCATATTCTGAAAAGAGTCGCCTATCTCCCGAAACGGGATTGGTATTTTTAGAAAGTACATTTTGCAATACCGGGTAAGACTTGCTGTAATCCCCCGAAGGGAGACATTGACCTTTCGAACTCTTTTCTCTTGCTGAAATTCTCACGTGAGCATATTGTTCTCTTCGACAAGCTCATGGTTTATCGCTTTTCCCCGCCGCAGGATGAGACATTACTCCTCTCTTAGCGATAGAAATCATGGATCTCCATCGATTGATATATAACTCTATTAGCTATATCTTGTTAAAAATGTTTTGCAATTATTTTATTTATGAATTTGTTTTTACCTTACTTTTTATTTTTACATTTATTTATATATTTTTATGTTATTTTTTTATTATCATTTTCATATTATAATTGATGTTACGTTTTATCTTTCACTGTGATGAATTTTTATATATGTATATTTAATTTTTAAGTTTTTATCGATATGACACAATAATATTAATAATAATAATAACGATAATGATTTCGATTTATTGTAAATCGACGAAATTTTAATAAACTTTATTTTTTGTGGATTTCTACAATAATAAATATCATGATAAAAAGTTCTGGGACATTATATCAATAGATCATGTCACATGTGTATAAAATACATAGTCTGTTTGCTCGTAAGGGGATAAATCTATTCTACAATCTATTTTATCTTAATCCTTTCATCTCTGCTATAAAACCAGCGAATATCCATTTCGTTTACCATAGCAAATTTTAAACAATAAACTGGAATAAATTTTAATCTGTCTTTTTTTTCTTTTCGACTTAGTTTAAGCTATGAAATATTATCTCGTTTATTTCTTTTCTGAATTATATTATCTGTTATACTATATGTATATTTACATGATTATATTTTTTATTGTTTTATTTTTCTTGAAAATGTAGGTTTGAGTTAATCTAACAAATTTTTTATTTATATTTTTTACCGTTTTGGCAACTTTATAGATATTTTAGTGGTTTTTTAACATTCTGAAGGTGGCAAAGTACCTTTCTCGTGGCAAACAAAGATAAAACTCCATTGGGATTGTCGATTTTTACATATTCAGTTTTGGATAAAGATCTCTAAAACAGAGAACAGGCGGAAATTTGCCGTAGCCTACATCCGCGCTTTTTACACAAGAGAGGCAAAAAGATGTTGGTCGTCATCGTAAATTGACGCTCGTAAAACCGTTCGACTTTAATACGGTTTTCATGGAGTTTCGACGTGTAGTTGAATTCACCTCCTCCTCAGGACATTACTAGTTTCTCTTAATTTTGTTTCAAGAGTTCGATATATCTATTATTTTTAGTAATTCATGAAATTTATCAAGGATATCAAAATAAAACACCATAAAAAAAAGAACTTTTATAAAATCTATATAAGAATAAAATAAAGAGCATATATTGGGTTGTCCGGAAAGTTCGTGCCGATGTTGAAGGAAAATTTAAAAGCAGAAAATTTAAATTTTAGTATATTAAATTTTATTAAATTAATCATTTATTAAATTATATAGGTTAGTCGGCACGAACTTTCCGGACAACCCAATAAAATCAAATTTTTATATAGTGAGTGCAAAAAATATTCGTACAGAGAAAATATTTTTTAAAGAAACTTTATTTTTAAAAAATAAATATTATTCAGCGAGAAATGAGTTATTGAATTGATGTTGAATCGATATCGACACGATGATTTCAACACCAATTTGATAGTCGATTCTACGTTTAATTTACGATCATTTTCTCTGGGTTATTAACAATTTATTCATAAAGAATAAAATAGACTGTATGTTTTAAAAAATTGTGTATACCAAAAAGATGTGTGTTATAGAAAATATATCATCTGAAGAATAAGTGAAAATTAAAAGTTGTATTGTTTTGATGCTCAAAAAATATTCATACAGTCGAGAAATTTAGCTTCTAAAATCAAAAATATATATGAATCTCATTTGTTTATGTTAGAACAAAATATATTCATTATATAAAATTGCTAATTAATGTTTATTTTCTACAAATGATACTTTTTTTAGGAATAATTTTCTTGTACGAATATTTTTTGCATTTACTATATATATTATTTGAAATATCTAAATAATAATATATTTTTTAAATAATAATTTTTAAAAATAAGTTTTTGGTATTTGTTACATATATTTATTTTTTACTTTGATTCTTTGTTTTATTAATTTTATTGATTAAATTTCAAACTCTTTCAATGCAACGAATATAATATTTTTAATTTTAAAAATATTCTTGTTTTTCTAAATCGCATGAGTTTATAAATCTTATAGTAGGCGGGAAATATAATGATACTCTTGGATCGCAAGTTGATCAGTTCACTAACCTCTGCCGTCCGAAATATGCGGTCGGTTCCGCGTTCTACATATATCGCGATATGTAATTATTCTGAAGTCTACACTCGAGATAGTATGCGTTACACGCGGTACGATCTTGTCTCGGAATTAGGCCGCCCACGTTCGCTCGTCGTCGACACGTCGAAAAAGCGCTATAAAAGCTTTCAGTGGCCAGATGGGCACTGGTTGCGCAAGCTCTCTCTTGTGTCTCCTCCCTCTCCTTGTTCTTTTTCTTCTTTTTGTCTTCATTTCTTTTGTCACAATATATTTTCCCGTTTCTCTGAGAAATGCGAAAGCAATTTTTGTTTGCGACGACATGCATAATATATGCATTTAACAAAGAAATATTTATATAATATAAAATATTTCTGATAACAAAAATACATAGATGAATATGTTTATCTAAATTTGAAAGAGGAAGAAAAAGATTTTACATCGTATACGCGGAATTCGGAGTTAGAAATGTGAAACACATATGTTCTTTTGGGAAGATCTCTTCTAAATATCTTTCTCTCTTCTCTCTCTTTTTCTTTCTCTCTAATTAGAGAAAGATTAATTATCTATTCAATAACGTAAGAAGGGGAAATATATTGGGATCGAGATCGAGCAATACAGGAATTCCAAGAATTAAATACTGACTGCTTCCTAGAAACGAGGCAAGACATGTTGTATAATATAATACGTATATATAATATATGTACATATATGTTGTTTTTTCATAAATATAACATGAACGATTTCATTCATTCATATGTCGGTCGGAATAATTTCCAAGAAATATTTTAGAACCGATATTTGAGTTCACAAATATTGTTTGGAATAATCATTTCTTTTGATCTCATTAAAATAAATTTATTTTTATAGCAACAAGAATACACAATCAAGTGTCCCTTTTCCATTTTAATAAGCTTTAAATATGTTAAAATATAGACAAGAATAAGAGACTTATTCTTTTATAAGTTCTTTTCAGCATGTCAAAGTGATATCATCTTCTCTTGAAAAAAATCGTTTTTTCTTCTTGAAAGAATTTATATAGAAAAATATACAAAACTATGTAATAGATAAAACATGTGTATATTATAATAACATTATGTTATTTCAATTTTTGTCTGCTTTTAAAAAATACTGCCTTGAATACATAATATTATATAAAAAAATGCTGTATGATAATCGTGATATTAATATGCAGATAAAATTAATTGAAATGCATACATATTTATACTTAATTGGATAGAATATTTTTTTGATTCTCTTTCTCACTTCGTTTCACGAAAATCATCTTTTTAACTTGAAAGTGTATATTCTCGTTCTTCTGGCTTGAGCATATTTTGTGCACTCTGTTTCGGGGAAAGATCTTGGGTAAAGAAAATCGGTCGAATACCGGAGTCCGAATGTACCATACGTCAAAATCAAACGATTTCTATTTATAAGTTTAACGGCGCGGTAAGCCAGCGGCGGCTTCGATCAGACACCTGTTCTCATTCAAACAAACGCGAAAAGGCGATTCGATTATTATTTCAAACTGCAATGCTGCCAGTAAATCTTAGACATTGCCGCCTGCAAATTCGCGAGTAATTTATTATCTTCCATTAATTTATCATCTTTCAGCCATAAATGTACAAATATTAAAGAAACGCTAGAATTTGTAACACAAATTTAATTGATTTTAAAACTAAAATTAATAATATTTTATCAGAAAATGTCATTTAACTTAAATTATGAAATTACGTTTATTATTTTTTTTCTTTTTTTTTCTATATTCGTAAAATATGTTTTTGTATATTCTGCTTTAAGATTTTTTATATCAAATGGCTTAAATAAAAAAAGTCTCTTAAATGTGTATGTAGAATTAAAAATAAAATTAATATATTTATAAACTCCTAATGTATTTATAAATATGAAAAATATATTTTTTTAATTTTGAGATATAATTTCATACAAATCAAAATTTTATTCTTCTTCAGTTTCGAAATCAAAGTGCAACTAGAATATTTGAGCAAGAAGAAAAAGCAAGAAGAAAAAGAGAAAACACACAAAAGTGTGTTTGCTTAAGCTCTCTTTCGTTTCGAGCTCATCCCACGTCTTCCTCGGCGCATATAGGTCACTGAGTGCCGAGAGGACCCTTTGTCACGCGCGAGCATGTGGGCCCCGAAAGATCTCAAGTCTGAGGAAGTCGTTTCTTCTTTTTCATTCTCCTTTTTTTGCTCGCGAGCAGAAGAAACGAGCGAAAGAGGAGGAAGAGGAGGAGAAAGAGGAGGAAGTGGAGAAGGAGAAGGAGGAGAAAGAGAAGGAGGAGGAGGAGGAGGAGGAGAGGAGGAGGAGGAGGAGGAGAAGGAACTGACAAGAGTGGAAGACCGAGAAAGAGGAGGAGTTACAAGGGCATTAGGCCCCCCCGAATACGGAACGGTAAAATTCTTACGAAACACCCGCATGTGCAGAGAGCGAAAGGGAAAAGAGGTCCTCCTCTGCTATTGAGCAACTTCGTGACTAGCTGGAGAATTTTATGTCTGCGACAAAAGGTTTAACCTTCAAGAATATATGTTCGCAATAATATTGATCATAAATATTTTCTAAATTTTTGATATTTTTATTTTTTTTCAAAAATAAAATTCATATCCAAGTGCTAATTTTTAATTAATTTAGATTTTTAGAATATTCTAATTTATTCTAATGTATATTTCACAATTATTGATATTTAAATCGAAGTTCAAATTGATTCACAATATTCTATGCTAATATTATAATGTTGAATTTGCTTGTACAAATGTACGAAACAAATGAGAAGAGTAAAATAACGACTGACCGGAAGTTGAAACTTCTCTCCAAGAGAATTGTCAGCGAACGCAGTGATGATCCATGTCGCGGATTTCAATGCGTTTGCGCTTCGAAGAAAATATGTATTTTAATGCTATCTTTAATGATTTATTCACGGAGATAAAACAGAGCCATGAGTGCCAGCGCGATTGAGAGGAATGTAACGAATTGAGGTCGAAGCGAAGTGGAAGACGCGAGAAGCGCGAGATGTAAGAGCTTGAAGATGCTGAAGAACGACATATACATATGTAGCATTAATTGAATCGCGCATTAATTGAAGCATTAATTGAATCGCGCATATTATGTAATTCAAGGAGAAATTTTGACAAAGTATCTTCTTTTATAAAACAATTACAGATTTTTTTTACGATTGTAAAAAATTTTCTACATTCTAAGACGTATATACGCAGACGTATATGTCGAGTGAAACACGTCTTTTAAAATGTAACGAATTCTTCAACATAATAGTTTGATTTTTTGAGAAAATTGGACATAAAATATAAACGGAATTCCATCGAGACCACATGTATCAATACGTACAGATCAATACTCGAAGGCTATATAAATCGGATTTAAATTTATTCATGATCAATATATCTCTGTACAAAGTCGCTGATCACGATTCATTACTGTTATCTGATAGGGTAATGTTAATCGATGATTTATAAGACTGTGAAAGACTGTGAAAGTAAGAGAGCGAGTTATTAAATATGAAAGTTGATAGCAATTGAAGTAAATTTCTTAAATTGAACGCAACTATATATGTATGCATATTTTTATAATTACAATTGTAATAATTACAATAGTAAGGTTTAATGTGACTTTCTTTTTATTTAGAATTCATATTTTTTTATTGCATACGATTATTTTATAATGTAATATAATAGATATGATAATAACCATAGTTACATATTATAATGTTGATGTTTAAAATTCAGAGATATTCTAAACTCTTTATTTTAATAGCGATCTAAATTTATCGGTAAAACGCTATGATCTTTTTACATATTTCTGGCGTTATGTAATCTTTTCATTAATAATCTGCGCTTGTAAAAATATTGAAAGTATAATGAATACGGTGTATCTCTCTGGTGCATGAAAAATGTGTGAGAAAATTCGTCGTGGGTGGGCCGAACAAGTAAACGAGCGAGCAAGAACTAAAAGGTTGTCAATCCCTGTCAAAAGTATGATAGACGTCCACCAGAGATCGGTCAAACACTAGACAGATAATAATCAGCCTATTTTTTAACGACTCCGCAATATAACGTCGAAAGAGAAATAGCATGAAAATAGCAGGAAATTCTTGAAAAAAATGAAAAGTAAAATTGTCCGATATTTTAATTTTTCTACGCATTTTAAAAAGTATGCGTTATATAATTCTCGAATTCGCGCAAAATGTGAAAATGTAATGAATATTAGTTTATAATCATATAGAGTAAAATCAGATATTATGAGCATCTTAAGGAAATATTTTGATATATCTAACATACTGAAGAAAAAATCTTATGCATATCTATCATTTGATAGGTTTGTTGATGTTTTAAAATGTTTAGTATTAAAATTGATTATTTTAATGCAATTGAAATTGAAATGATGACGGGTATTCTTATTACCTGTCCAATGCTCATATATCCTCTCGGTAGGCTAATATAAGCATCCTCAGGGATAGAGGAAAGTGGAATTGCGCGCAAGAAATTTGTTGCCCTGGAATGATTTCCCAAGTTTAAAAAAAAATATAAATATGGAAATAGAAACATTCTTCTGCCATTACATATTCTCATATTGAAGATTTTCATCCAATAAGATTGTATTTAACCAGAAAGAAAAAACGGAAAAAATTTCACGCGCCGTGATCTGACTCGGTACGAAATATACGATTACTTCAACAATTTCTAATTAAACTTAATAAATAACATTTCAAAAGATGCACATAATAACGTACTTTAATAACGTATGCAACTTTAAACAAACAAATTAAAAATACGGACTTATCATCTTATTTTTTTTATGTTGAAATAACAAGAAAAGATGTGATTTCACTTCTTTGTGATTTCCCTGCTGCTAGCAATGTATTTACATCATATCTTTTGTAGTTATAAAAGGACGACTTCCTGCGTAAAAAATTTCATTATGGTGATGTCTTTATCTATTGGAAAAGTACTAAACCTGGATGCGCACAATTACCCGCTGCGAACAATTTCCTCACTTTCTCCCAATATGAGCACAGGAAACTTTTTGTAAGAAATTACACAGAAAAATATTGAAAAAAAATATATATATACACACATATGAAACATTTTATTAGAACAAATTAAATGTGTGTTATGTGCTAATTAAATGTTTAGTTAATATAATCAAAAAATAATGTTACATTTACAAATGATAACAGTTTGATAATACTTGTAAAATATTTGTAAAAGTTAACATTATTTTTGGTTATATTAATCAAACATTTGATTATTTCACATACATTTAATAGCTATTATCAAACTCCATACATTTAATAGCTATTATCAAACTCTAAAAGAATCAACCTTTGTTAAAAAACTGTACACTAATATACAGTGATTGCTAATTATGGCAATACATTGCTATTGTATTGTTACTCCTAAGCTGAACATAAGAATAATTTTATGTATTTTATGTGATTTTTTACATTGCTAACTTTTTTATAATATAATTTGAAGATCCGGATTGAGGCTGAAAAAAATTTTAATTGTCCATAGATATGCCTGTAAGGGTATTTTTTTGCGTTATTCTCGAGAATGCACGAAAATTCAAAGAGAATACATGGAACCCACACATGATTAGCTTGTAAGTTTTCGGTGTACCTCTGGATATCTTTTTATTTTTTTTATTAAATATGCATTTACTGAAGTTTCGGATAGTATAAAAATAAGTACACAAAAGTAGTGTAGAACTAAAAAGAATTATTTCAATATAATAAAATGTAGAATTAAAAAGAATTATTTCAATATAATAAATATAGTAGAAATTTTATAATTTCTGTCAGTCTTCGGAGATCGCTCGGCCGGGGCGGATTTATTGCTTTAGAGCGAGTGTTGCATTACCCTCTAAATTAAATCCTAATAAACTTAATTATACATACTATAATAATATTTATACATGTATAACCCTTTATCTACTTATATTATTATTCTCTTTTATATTGTTCAACTAATCAAAATTTTATTTATTAATTATAAATTTAAAATATGTAGATTTTTCAAAAATATCGATTTTCGATAATTCAAATAATTATACTTTTGATTCATATCGTATTATTTTTTTTTGTTAATCCTTTGGATTATATTACTATGTATTGCTAGCGTATTGTTAGTATTGCTACTGTATTGCCTATTTTATTACTGTCGCAATATATTTCTAAAGAAATGTATACTGATTGCCATAGTGATTGACCACTCGCCACTCTTTTTTTAGTGTAATGATAAATAATAATGAAGATGTTTATAATACACCATACCTATCCGAAAAACTCCTGTGTCTAATAAATTAATAATAGTCGGGACTTTATGAAGTTGGAATGACTCAATATTGTTTACTTAACAAATATTAACATGCACAACAAAATATCTTATCTCAATGTAGAGACTTTATAAAGAGGAAAAAATGTAAGAAATAAAAAAATAACGTATCTACTTATTTAATATGATAAATATCCAAAGTATATAAATTTAGCTCAAATTTCGAGGCATATCGGAATATCGAGAAGATAGATGCATCTTTTTATAATAGTTAACACTACTAATACCAACTGTTACAGAAATATAAAGAATGTTCATATTACCTGCAGTGCTCATAATATTCGATCCTACTATATATATTATTATTCATATAATTTATAATTTTTATTTTTATAATTTTTAAATTATCATGATTTACATATATTTTGAATATCATTTGTAACTTAATTTACACCAAAAATATCTACGCGTCGAAAGAGAAAGGAAGGCAAATAGAAGTAAAGCGCTCATTAAGTTTTGTGTTTTTTTTTATACCTTTGCTTGAATATGAAAGAATTAATATTTAAAGCGTCGAATATGAACAAATATTTTAGTTTATTTAATTATTATTAATTCAAGATTAACATTATAAAACATGAATTATTAATGGATGTTAAATAGAATTAGTAGAATTTTTATGAGATTGTTCGATGAGATTGTCTTTCCGGTCATATTCTCGTTATCGGCAATTCAATTGTACATACAGGTGCTGCCGACTTGGCGCGTAGGCGGGTGCATGTATCGATCACTGATAGATCATGAAGGTCGCGATCGCATCGATAAGAATGTTTCTGACGCGGCTGTCTGTTGTTTCTGCGGCTACGATCATCCTACGATTTTTTACTGAGAAAAAGACAAGGATAAATATTTATATTCAAGTATTTATATTCAAGTATTTTTGTATTTAACATTTTTTTAATGTAATGATTCAATATTTAAGTTATATAATATTTAAAAGGATATTATCTACTATCTATATATATATATATCAAGAAATTTCAATTGATGATTATGAAGGTATCTTTTTATGTATACTTATATGTATGTATTTTTTTGGTAATATGAAATTTTCATTCTTTGTCCGCAATCTGCGTCTTCAAATTTCAGTATAGATTTGCATATTGTTCTGAATTGTATAAAAATCTGAAAAAAATTTTTGCATATTTGTGAAAGCTTTAACAATGAGTTTCTACTGTTACAGAAGTTAGATTGCACTTTAATATTTTTTTACAGAATAATATTACAATAAAACCGGGCAAATTAGAACTAATACACGGTTGTTATTTGTGTCTGTTGAAAAATTTTTCTTTTCTATTTATTCATACAATATACAATAATTGATCAACATTTCGGCTGCTCTTTACAATCATCTTCAGGATAATCCATCACAAATTTAAGTCCAAATTTTCAATAAATAAATGCAAGTGCCTTTCCAAAAACTTTGAATGGTTCCTCATTGAATTGTGAGCACAGCTCTTCTTAATGTCAAAATTGTTAATACGGTTTTAAGAAATTGCACTTCCATTCTATTACAAAAATCTTCAGTGATGTGATGAAAAGGAAAATTTTTTGTATAACAGTCACAAATAACATCCGCGAATTACCTCTTATTTGCTCGGTTTTATTGTAATATTGTATTATTTTGATTATTAAGAACTCTATAAAAAATTGTTTTACTCATTAATTTTTTACAGATTTAAATTTATCTAACAAAAATTCATACAGTCAATAATTGACTGTGTCTTTCAAGTCCAATGTTGCCGGCGGAGAAACATACACTACAGGGTGTTTGATAGAGACCGTAATAACACTTAAGGGTAGATTTCTGATTTTGAAACAAAAATTCTAATATCAAAATGTCAAAGTTTAATAATTTTTGAATTATAAGTATTTAAAGTTACACTGCCTAAAGTTCGCGTGTTTAGGTGCGATTGGATTTTCTGTTGTGTCACATCTAAACGCATGAATTTTAGGCAATATGATTTGATAATTTTAAATGCTACTAATTCAAAAATTATTAATACCTCGATTCTGGTATTAGAATTTTTGTCTCAAAATGATCTCAGGAATCTATTTTTAAGCATTATAGTCTTTACCGAATACCCTGTATATATAATTATAATATTTTTAATGTAATAAGCAAGCATGTTACAATTATTAC
>Ga0157363_1004941_pt1 | contig 12387 bp, 9 predicted proteins | sample AttsexASBM1_FD_111477 | JGI IMG/M metagenome (GOLD analysis project Ga0157363, IMG submission 111477) | Fungus gardens microbial communities from leaf cutter ant in Ribeirão Preto, State of São Paulo, Brazil - Atta sexdens ASBM1 | ecosystem: Host-associated > Fungi > Mycelium > Unclassified ...
TTAAAAAAAATTTACGAAATTTGAATAAATACGATAAATATTTGTTTAAATAGTACCAATGGAACATTTGCTTGCAGAAAATAAATATTTATTTAATTTAAAAAAGTATAATTTTTTTGAATTGAACAAATATTTATTTACTAAGTAAATGGTTCCATTGATACTAACTAAACAAATATTTTATTCAAATTTCATAAATTCTTTTTCAATGTGCATAATAATCTGTATAATAATAAATCATGAATTTATTATATTGCATTATTATTCAAACATTTATATCGACAGTTGAAAAATGTGTATTGGCAATTGATAATATTAATACTCTTCTATTATTATCTTCAGACCTCAAGGACTCCAATGATAATCACGAAAATTTATCCAAAGTCGATGGTCTTTATATCAATCAAGTTACCGGTTAATTTAATCGGCATTTAACTCGATCGATAAAATGTCTAATATACAGTTATTGTTTTTTTTTTTGATACATTAAACATAATTCTATCAATTAATTTAATAATTTTATTTGTACTTAACAAAATAGTGCTTAATAAAATACTTAGTAATTAAATTAAGACTGGGTTGTTCCATCTTTCGATAAACTTCAGTTCACTGTCTTATTCTCTTATTCTCTTATACTCTTACTCTTTTACTTTTTTGTTTATTCAGTAGATTAATTAATTACTACATAGTTTATCGAAAATTAGAAGCCATATAATAATTTTTTTGTAGTCATTTTATAATAATAAAACGAACTCGTCGGTAATGTCGCATTTTACCTAATGATCGATTTAAATTCATCTCGAGGAACGAACGATTATCGTTCGATTATCGTTTATTCTTGTTTGGAGTATCGAAACTCGAAGTAATTGATACAAGCAGACAGAAGGGAGAGACGAGAGAAAGCTACCCTTTGACACGAGTGCGAGTATGCTTCTCCTCTCCTCTCCCCCTCTTTCCTATGGAAGTTGGGTCGAGGCGAGTTCATGAGCGGTTGGAGTGTTGGAGACGCGCACCGTGATACATCATCACGGGGAAACGTCAAAATGAGAGCATCCTCGTGATAGCTTGCAGTGCAACGCGGTGCAAGTGCACGGCAGTGTTTCGTTTCACCTGCGAAAGCAAACATTAACGGTTCCGTCGGCGACGTCCGATGTTACGCGACAGGCAACCACGCTGATATAAAAAACGTTACGGCGAGCCGAATTCGCAAACACAGCTTTGACAGCTTTATCTTCCCCTCTCTCTCTCTTTCTCTCTCTCTCTCCCCCTCTCGTTGATATTGTCTGGCAGTCCGAGGAAAGCGAACAAAAGTGCGTATACGTAATCTCCTGATTTTTTATCTGATATGTATTTCTCGCTGGCGAAACGCATTCATCTCCGGAATCGTGCGATGTATTCTTTGCATTTTTATTCCTTATCTTTTTTATGACGAGGTGCAAGAATACTCCAGAGTACTTCAAATATATGTACGAGTTATTTGTCTGTTTCGATTGCAATGCACATAAACATTCGTCTTGATTTCACTTTACGTTATCTATTTTTTGGAATTTCAATGGGAAAGTATCGCCTTCACATTTCTCTTTATTTTTATTTAGATTTTGAAAGTAGAGTGAAAACTTTGAAACTAATAGTTTATGTGTAAAAGTTTTAAATTACGAAATGTAATAGATATATGTTGGAGATATGTATATATATATAATATGTTATAGAAGCATAAAGAGATAAAATATAAATATCGTCTACGTAAGTTATCGCTAAGAAGGATAGCTCTTATCATTAATTTTTAAGAACCTCTGAATGACTCATACAGTTATGAATAAAGTCTTCATATCTCTCATAAAAGTTATAACAAATCTGTTCTTTTTCAAAAAATGTTTTGAACTTTGTTTACTATAATGTACAATATAATCAGTGAGCTACATAATATATTGAAGCACCTTCCTTATACTAAACTATAATTAAAACTGTAGACGAGAAAAGGAAGATAATCAAATACTCATTTTTTTATTCTTTCCTTTAGTAATAAATAACATTAATTAAATAGCGAATCTTTGACAAAAGAAGAAAAAAATAGTACAATGTTTGCATTAAAATATCATTGTCTATGAATTAGGACACACCTATTCCTCAATGACTCACTCCAATATATTGTAGAACTCACTAAATAAGTTGGAATGAAACAAAGTTTGTCCAACTTATACCAACATACACCAATTCAGAATATTCTTCGAAAAAGAATAAATCTAATGTATTTTATTCTTCTTTTTGGAAAGATATATATATATATATATATATCTTCTCTCTAATATCAAATAATATCTTACATTAAATAATTTTATATAAGCAATAAAATAGTAATGATTCACAAATATTTTATTTACTTAAGAATATGTATTTCACATGACTCATCATGTATATATATATATATATATTTTTTTTTTATCACTATAGGGAAACCACATTAGGGGACCTGCTGCAGGCACATTTAAGACCTGCGGTGGTTGGTGAATGGTGTTGCAGATAGATTCCGTGTGGGGCTGGGCGTCACCCCCGCTGCGCCTCCAGCTAGCCGGGGGGACCAGGGGTGCCTCGGGGAGAGCAGCTGCGGGCGCCCCATCCTCGCAGAGGATGGGTGAAATAGTCGTGGAACGCGCTCCCTCCCCAGCACGCCTCAGTCATACCTCTGAGAAGCATCCTCGTGCAACGCTAACTGAGCTTAATGTTCTTCGTCGTCATCGGGAATTGTGCGATGTTGTTCTCAATGTTGGTTCTAGAAAGATATTCGCACATCGCGTCATCCTTTCAGCATGTAGTCCATACTTCAGGTATAATAGCACAATCAATATTTTTGATTTGCCTAATCTTATAACGAATGCTATATCTCTATTTTTTTTCAGGGCAATGTTTACTGGGGAGCTGGCGGAATCTAGACAAACTGAAGTAACAATACGCGACATAGACGAAATGGCTATGGAATTACTCATAGACTTCTGTTATACTTCTCACATTATTGTCGAAGAAGCTAATGTTCAAACTCTCCTTCCAGCAGCGTGCCTTCTTCAATTAGCAGAAATTCAAGATATATGTTGCGAATTTCTCAAACGCCAATTAGATCCATCAAATTGCTTGGGTATCCGGGCGTTCGCGGATACCCATTCGTGTCGCGAACTTCTGCGTATTGCTGATAAATTTACTCAACATAATTTTCAAGAGGTATACCTCGTGCAAGAAACATTGATTAAGTTTCTGATTTGAAAAAACTTATTGCTTTTATTTTATATATTTTAGGTAATGGAGAGCGAAGAATTTTTGTTGCTACCTGTCGGACAATTGGTAGACATTATTTCATCGGATGAATTGAACGTACGTACGGAGGAGCAAGTTTTTAGCGCCGTGATGAATTGGGTGAAATACAATGTTACGGAAAGACGACAACATCTTGCACAAGTCTTGCAACATGTGCGACTGCCATTACTTAGTCCAAAATTTTTAGTTGGTACCGTCGGATCGGATCTATTGGTTCGTTCTGATGATGCTTGCAGAGATCTCGTAGATGAAGCAAAGAATTACTTACTTCTGCCACAAGAAAGACCATTGATGCAGGGACCTAGAACAAGACCCAGAAAACCTACAAGACGGGGAGAAGTGTTGTTCGCAGTTGGTGGTTGGTGTTCAGGTGATGCCATTGCCAGTGTCGAAAGATTTGATCCTAATACTGCCGATTGGAAAATGGTCGCACCGATGAGCAAACGGAGATGTGGAGTGGGCGTAGCGGTGTTGAACGATTTGTTATACGCAGTCGGTGGCCACGATGGACAAAGCTACTTAAATAGTATCGAGCGATACGATCCACAAACGAATCAATGGTCTTGCGATGTTGCTCCTACCACTTCCTGTAGAACTAGTGTGGGTGTCGCTGTGCTTGATGGGTTTCTTTACGCAGTTGGTGGCCAGGATGGAGTACAATGCCTTAATCACGTGGAAAGGCAAGTTAAAGAAAACTTATGTTAAAGAAAATGTTGATATATATATATGTAAATATAAAAAATAGTGTACTTGCATACCTAATGATATGTATATATATATATATATATATATATATGTGTGTGTGTGTGTGTATAATTTTGCAGATACGATCCTAAAGAAAATAAATGGTCTAAAGTGTCGCCAATGACTACCAGAAGGTTGGGAGTGGCAGTTGCAGTGCTCGGAGGTTATTTATATGCCATCGGCGGGTCTGATGGACAATCACCTCTTAATACAGTAGAAAGATATGATCCAAGACAGAATAAATGGTCCCAAGTGTCCCCGATGTCTACGAGACGTAAACATCTAGGCTGTGCTGTATTTAATAATCTAATTTATGCTGTGGGAGGACGAGACGATTGTATGGAACTTTCCAGCGCCGAACGTTATAATCCCCATACGAATTCATGGAGTCCTATAGTAGCGATGACATCTAGGAGAAGTGGAGTAAGTTTGCGTTTTATAGATATTTTAAAACTTAAAATATCTGGAAAAGTTTAAAATTTAAAATATGGAAAAGAAGTAGATGATTTATCTGCATTAACAAAACCTATTAGGAATTATTTTAGAATTTAAGAGCATAGTATATAATGATGAAATATCAGTTTTAACAATTGCTGTCATGAATTTCAGGTGGGTCTAGCGGTAGTAAACGGTCAATTGTATGCGGTAGGCGGATTCGATGGAACTGCGTATCTGAAAACAATCGAAGTATATGATCCAGAACAGAATCAATGGAAGCTATGTGGTTGTATGAATTACAGGAGGCTTGGTGGAGGCGTGGGAGTGATGCGAGCTCCACAAACCGAAAATTACATTTGGTAGCTCAGGCCCCCCTCTTCAGCCCAAATGGCTGAAACTCCTTTAACTCCTCTTACACCGGTAACGCCAGTTACACCTGTAACACCTCCTGCTCCTGTATCGGTTCCTGTTATAACTAGTACTAGAAAACGCTACCGCCGATCGATGAGCATTATATAAGTAATGTATGCATTTTGTAAAAGACTTTGCCTTTCTCTAAAATTCCGCGCCAGAGTATCCCTTATCGATTTTCGATATTTAATTTATTACTTAAATTTCTCTCGTTCAATTTAGCATACAGGTCATGTTATAGAAAGAAGATACGGTTATTCGATTTATTAGTTGTTTCATATTTTTATTACATCACATTATCTTGTAAGAATCTTCATCAATGTTATTGTATTCTATTGAGTAATATAAATTCCAACTGTTTTAGATTTAAATATCTAGACAAAATATTCTTGGAGAATTGTTTCATAATATATGCATATATATTCAAAATTTTAAAGCATTTCATTACATGAAATAAAAGAAAGGCAAAATCTCTTCCCTGACATTCGCCAGAAACATATATGTTTTAAAAAGACATTTACAGCTTCCATTCTTAAATGATTGAAATAAAAGAGCTTAAGTTCTCAGTAGAGTTTTGATTTAACTGCAAAGGGTCGTTTTTGTACCCAACAATTTAAGAATGTAATATAAGACAATGATTTCTGACTTTGTAAGAATAGTCTGCTTTAAATATGTAGATATCTCCTTTTGTTTATAAGACTGAATTTCAATCAGAGAATATTGAGATACTCATGATAAGTACAGTTTACATTCTCTTGTAAAGAAATATCAAGTTACATCGCATTTTCTATTAAAGTCTGTGAATAACTTGTGTATCTAATTTATTTGATGCATTTATGTTATCGACGACTTGTCACAAACGTCAACATACATGCCCAAGAAAAAGCAATATGTATAATATTTGAAAAGTATAAATTATTTAAACAAGACATTTGAAATCGTTTCTTCGCGTTGCTGCAAGAAGATGTCATTTAATCAACATCATCTGTTATATACATTTAAATATCTACAGAGAGGAGTAACCTTATCGTACAAAATGGTGATAGGGATCATTGATCAATAATCTCATGATGTAACATACATTGTAATTATGTAATAAGAATTAATAGAATTGGCTAAAGGTGACTAATATTATATTAACAAGAATAATTGTTTATGATTTATTTTGGTGAAAATTAAATAATACATAAGAATTACTGGGAAAGACCAAAAACATTTATAAATTGTCATTGTTACATGTATGAGATTGTTGAAGGCAGCAAAATGCATGTCTAGCGTAAGAACATATTGATGATGTAATGTAATTCTTTTTAAGCAGCCGATTGCAAATTCTACCGATGTTTATTCCGATTCTCTCGAATCTTACGATGGTTTATTAACGCATTTCTCAATTAATTTCTGGATTATTTCAAATAATCCATTGATATTTAAGTTCTAAACACGTGATATTATAGAAGTAAAATCGCTATTCAGTTAATCAAATTAAATATTATACAATAGTACAAATTATCGTAATTCGTGAACAAAGTTCAAATAAGTGTTCAATATTCAACCTTGTTTAATTAATTCTGAAGAAGTTGCAGCTATGTCCCAGGAAAATATAATATTATATCGTTTCCACAATTTTTTATATGCGTAATATTAGCGAATTAATTCTAATTTATGTCAAAAGTACGTAAGAGATCGATTCTTGTATTATACCGAATCTTAACATGACATGTTTTTCATAAACAAGAAACAAAAGTTGAAAGTGATTATGTTATTGATTAACGTGCGTAGTCAATCCTAAGTAAAGCACAAAGTGTTAAGCGCAAACATATTGTTTTCTCATCTTACTAAACGAGATCAAAAACTTGTTCTGTACAACTGTTCAGTACAAAGGAAGAGTCATAGGATTTCTTTCCTGTTCTTCATCAATAAATTAAAGAAAGTGCGCATTAGAAATTTGCGCGAACCATTATGCAAAGCGTTATTGTCCTATATCTGCAAACAACTAGAATATCCTAGAATTAATTCTTTTTCTAATAACGATATTTATTATTCAGAAAAAGAATATTTTTTGTTAAAAATCCTTTTTAGATTTATATTATATATAAATACATTGTTGATGTAGACTAATGAAGTCTAAAACTTGCGAAAAATTATAAATTTTGAGGTCGAAACAATTTTGTCTAAAAACTAAAAAGTAATTTATTTTCATAATTTTTTTATTTCTCTTAAGTTTTATTTATTTTATTGGTAAATTTTCCATTTGTATTAATAAAAAATATAATATTTGAATAGCAAAATCTATAAAAACAGAAAAATATAACATAACACTTATTTTAATATTGCAATTAATTGAATTAACGAATGAAATTTCGAATAAGATTGATAAAATGATAACGTGATAAAGAAATAAAATAAACAAGAATTATTGCATTTCGTATTATATTTTTTCAATTGAATCAATTTGTAGACATTCGAAAATTCCCCTGATATTTTAGGAAGTTTTATAAATTCCCTATTCGTAAGCCAATCGACTGATTCCACACATGTTGTCATAACATGATAACAATAATATCGGTGCAATTTAGATAAGCACAGTATACGTACATGTGGTAGTTCGGACAATAGATGTTTTAAATCTTAAGTCATAAGAAATTGATCAATTACAGTTGAATACGAGGACAATAATTGACTGTGATTTGTCCATTTCTTATGGCTTAAGACTTAAAAAAAAACCTATTATAGATCTGAACTAAGCAGATAAAAAGTTTATTTTGATATTGTGAAGTCGCCGCGTTGCCGGTCGTGTTGCGTTGCACGACGTTGCATATTAGTGACATTCCAGTGATTACATGACTTATCAATTGACATTCCTCTTTTATTCGGTATAAATTACAATGCTGCTGATGAACCGTGCTGTTTTATTTAATTTGTTATTCGCGTATTTTATTTTTGGTAATCCTGAGGAAGAACAAGGGGTTAAATATGCCAACAAATGCGAAGGTTAATCTGGAGCAATTCATTCCTGAGACTTAAATAAATTATAGTAAATTTAATGCCTTGGAATATCATTTTCTGTTAACTTAATTGATTGGAAAATCATTTAGAAAATTCTATATTAGTAATTTCAAATGTACATTTAATTACGTAATTAAAATTATTTTGTAATTATTTACAGTAATTTAATATTACCGTAATTATTTACAGTAATGTTACTATAATTATTTACTCTAATTATTTATTACAGTAATTTTACAATAATTACGTAATTAAGATTATTCTATAATTATTAATAAATCTCTATTACAGTTTGCAAAGTTTTAGCTACAGAACTTGAGGCTAGGCTAGATGAAACAGGAAAGACAAACGATGTGTTAGAAATTGGATATTCAGTAGATGATGTTGTACCAAAGAAGAAAAAGGAATATAAGAAGTCGTAAGTGTCACTGATACAAACATATGATATCATTCTGATGAAACTAGTAAAATTAATAAAATTTGTCTTTCCAGGGAGCTACGGTTAGTGGAGTCCATGGAAAATGTTTGTGAACGCATATTGGAATACAATATACACAAAGAACGTACAGACAGTACGAGATTTGCAAAAGGAATGAGTCAAACGTTCAAAACATTGCATGGCCTCGTGTAAGGAGTGCATAGATTATTATAATATCTTTTATGTAGAATATTCTGAAACTTAACATATATATGTATGGTTATAGAGATAGAGGTGTCAATGTAGATTTGGGTATTCCATATGAGTTATGGGACAAACCTTCTGTTGAGATAACTACTTTGAAAACGCAGTGTGAAGATTTGCTGGAAAATTATGAAGCTGACATTGAAGACTGGTATTACAACCATCAAAGAGAGATTTCTTTAATTAGGTAATGTCTTAGGATATATTTGTTGCAGTTGTTGATGTATTGTTGATATATCATTTATGTAGATAGTATGAAATCAGCGTTTATTTTTGATAATCATTTAGGTATTTATGTTCTGAGCGTGCATTGAAAGGACAAAATGATTCTTGCCTAAATGAAAAACTCAATATTGAGAAAGATGCTAAAAAACAAAAGAAAAAGGAAGTATCAAAAGAGGATGCAGATAATAAAGAAAGTATGAAAGATAATTCTCCAAATATGAAGCAAGAATTGTAAAACTACAGAAATAAATGAACAAATTCATATAGGTATCTTTTATCAATGAATTAAATAGAATGTGCCCTAATATACCCAGTAGAAATACAACAGACTTCCTATATAAAAATAATCTGTAAATATTAGCATTGTTTATATACCTAGAGATTATATACCTATATGTGCGATATTTATTTCTTTTTTGTACTGTTGAAAATTTTATAATAAAAAATTTTTCTATTTCATACAAGACTTTCTTGTAAATGTACATATTTATAAAACATATCAATATCAACTCAAATGTTACATTGAGGCTAGAGAGAGAGAGAGAGAGAGAGAGAGGGGGGGAGTGAGAGAGAGAGAGAGAATTCATATTTGGTTCTCTATTTCAGACCATTTTAAATGTAGTCTTAAAATGTGCTAATTAGAGAGCTGCATTAGCATCTTAAAACACATTTTAAAATAAGAACAAATTATGAAAAATCTGTTAATAACTTTGTAATTTTTTTTAATATGCCAGAAATAATTCTTAGAAGTATAAATTGTTTTATTAAATAAAAATAATACCAATTGTACTAAAAACAGCATATAATTTATTATTTACAAATAAGATACATACTCTTCAGAAAATTTTTTTTGTTGTATTTGCTCAATTATAAATTATTTGAATCTTAAGATGGTTTGGGTTGATTTCTGAACTGCGGTGGTACCCATTTAATTTTACCGCGAAGTTCTCTCAAACGTTGATATTCCTCCTTAAAGTCCTTATGCTCATCCCTAAACAGACCGTAATTACGCAGATGTGTCATCAATAGCTCGGTCTCTTTAACTCTTGGATAATATTCTACAATCTCCGGTCGTTTGTTCACCGGTTTCTCACTAAAGAGCTTTACGACTTTCATCGATTTCTGATTAGTTGGTCTGATTACTTCGCCAAAGATTCGATTACTCAGACGATTCATGCGCTTAGCGTAAGTAGTGCCCACGTTAATCAAATTCACGTATTTACTCATCTTGATTGAACAATATTAATTCTTCTGTTGTGTCTATAAAAAAAGAGAAAATAAGGTTACAAGTCGGAGATTAGAATGGAACTTTCTATGTTCAAGAGAATCGACAGAAATGAATTTTAAAAGAATTCCATATTTATTCACTTACCACTTTTATAGAATTACAGATTAAATTATTTATTTTAAACACGAAGAGAGAGAAAGGAATAGAAAAACATTGTTCACGCACCATATAGAGTCTATGTTTACATTCGTTTATGCGTACAGTGTACCATTCACAAATTGCACAGCTGATTGCATGTACATATATACAGCAGAGTGACAGAGTATGTGTAGATAGAAGCAAGCTATTAGCGCTTCTACGTGCGCAAAACGTGAACATGATACTACGTAGCCATGTTTGTAAGTATATCTGATGGTAACACCATTAATTGCCATACTATGTCCATGTTCTTCTGGTTCTGTTCTGTGCTATGCTCACTGCTTCAGTGATAAATGTTTTCCATTTGATACATAAGTCGACACAAGTATTATTCTATTTTGTTGCTCTTTGAATATTAAGAAAGATGTTTCTGTCACTAAATGAAAAGACCTTACATATTCTCGTAAACATACTTATATATTCCTATCATCGAGATATGGCATTTTCTTATTACTTGCGATGTAAATTGATGCTCAGACTGATTTATTCTACTTGATTTTGATATATTTGATATATTTTTATTTATCTGTTTATATTGATAATTGATCATATGATCTGTTTTTTCCTGTAATTGATGTTTATTTTACATTTGCTTTTTTATTTACTCATGTCTTTTTGTATTCCTCAGTCAATCCTTTCTGATTTGCATTATAATTTACAAGAACTATCTCTACTTCCAAGCCTATGGATTTTATTACAAGTTTTATTATTTTTGCTGTACTCTGGAATTAAATTTTTTATCCAATATTTTTTTGGCTTTCCTTGATGATATTACTTTATATAGTTATGTGTTATGTAAATAATAAATAGGCTGGTCCCTCTCTCTTCTCTCTCTCTCTCTCTCTCTTTCTCTCTTTCTTCTTTCTGAGAACTTATCGACATCTTATCGAATCTAATTAAAAAAAAAGCTTTTCCATTACTGTGTCCATTATTTTTTAGTTCTTTTCCATACTGTGACAACAAAACATTGTGCTGTTTTCAAAATTACATTTATATGGAAAACAAATTTATATGTAGTACCTACAAAACTAATAAACTTTGTTTATACAACAATCCAAAAGTGTAAATTTGAAAACTAAATAGTATAATCAGCAAAGCAATGATTTATTTTATGTTTGTAATTTTATTTTACATATTCAATTTCTATAATGATGCAATATATCACGATCACAATATGAATGCATTTGAAACGAGTTGTGATTTCTTACCAACTTTTTCTCTACAAATAAAATTTTTAATTTAATAATTATATTTTATAATTCTATATGTATATATGGAATTATAAAATATAATTATTAAATTAAAAATTGTTATGTAATTTTAAAAAATCACGTACTAATTTGGAACAATCCGTTACGTGACTTATATATTTTAATTATATGATTTCATCATAACATTGTGACATGATTTTTTTTAGTAAGGATCCCTTCAACGAATGTAACTGCATTGACGAAGATATTGGTGGTGAAATTATCAGTAAATTAGATTGCCTGGATTTTCCGAGGCTTCTATAAGCGAATCGCGAAGCCTGTTAAAAGTCACGCCGCTGCAGAATTCCGTTGTTCTTCGCCTAGGTGAGTACCATACTTGAACTCTCTTCACGATTTATTTTTTTTGTACATTTTACTAATTAAAGTTAATAGCGACGAATGCAAACCGATTTAAGCATAAAATAATAATTATTATTATTTAATGCAAAAATTTTAATTAGATAATAGAAAGATTAATTTATGTAAAATCTCAAAATAGTTTTGTTACATCATAAAACTGCAAATAATTAATGATTAATTATGAATGTTATTAAATAGAACGCAAAAATTAACTGTAAATTTTCCGTATCTCCGCAAGAATGTGAGTACAATATAAAAATCATGCAATCATTATATTGCAAAATATGACAATTTATTGTTACTTTACGTTAGCAGTAAATCATACATTACAGTGATGTTTAAGTTTTATTGCAATTACGCTGCATTTCCTCTCAAGAATGATCCTATGCGCGCATAGCATCCATGTGTTACATTATATTTCCGTTTTGCGGAAGATTCGTTTAATTGCGGCGTTTATTTAACTGTGATTGTGAAACATCTATTAATATATATTAACGGAACAAATGAAATTTTTCGTTAAACGAATTCACGATTCACAA
>Ga0157363_1004942_pt1 | contig 12386 bp, 5 predicted proteins | sample AttsexASBM1_FD_111477 | JGI IMG/M metagenome (GOLD analysis project Ga0157363, IMG submission 111477) | Fungus gardens microbial communities from leaf cutter ant in Ribeirão Preto, State of São Paulo, Brazil - Atta sexdens ASBM1 | ecosystem: Host-associated > Fungi > Mycelium > Unclassified ...
ATGATACTGTGATACTCGTATTGATCGTTCTTTATTATTGCATATTTAGAATGACAATTTATGCGGGTTTCAACCATAATTTTTAGCTTGGAACTGATAAAGTATACGCTATTTTTTTCCATAATAACAGGATTATTTAGTTTTTATTCTAAGCGAGTTCATCTTTTTTGCTAAATTGAAATGACGACCTTTGCGATTTTAGGAATACGTATGACTTTAAGTTTGAAAACTTCCCGAGAAGACCAGATCTTTTACAAGTATGTGTGTGTGTGTGTGCGTGCATGCGCGCGACTCATTCGCAAAATTTGGATGTATGCTACGACTTATTCAAGTGGGAGAATAAACAAGGGTACTGGGAGGATAGAGGGGGCTAAATAAAGTATCACCAGAAAGTCCCCGAATGTTCAGAGGATATATAAAGCGGAAGATGTGCAAAAGATGTTAAGTCAGTGCATGACAAGCTTCTGAGTGACAGCTGGAAAACAAAATATCTTTCTTTCAATATGAATCTATTGGTGAGTTTGAGTTTTTGTGCGAATAAAATATTTTACGTAACGCAGTGGTACAATGATTTATAGATGATTGATTTCAAATTTGCAATATTTTTGTAATTCGAGTGCCTTTGTACAATAAATCAATTAAAATGTTTATTTTGGTTAATCAGTGCAAAGTTCTTTTAATTTAAATATGTAATCGAGAATCTTTGTTATATTAAATTAATTAAATTATTTAATTTTTATTGCTCACAAACGATATAAGTTTAAATTTTTCAATTAAGTAATAAATAAGGATAAGCGTTTAATAAATATTACAACCTTTTACATTATAATTAATATAATAAATATAATATATTCATTTATTTTCTATATTTTTACTTTATAAAACATTTGTTTTTCTTCTAACATAAAATAGTATTAAAATCTCTAAGCGAGGTATCAATTTTATGTAGAATTAATATATGTTATTGTAATACCGGATATTATAAATTGTTTAGATAAAGATAAGTATTTTCTTACTAAATCGTGCATTATTTAAGATGAAAATTGATAATATTGATAATATCTTTGCTCTTTCAATACTCTTTTTAAAAAAACTTATTCTAATATAAAAATAAAGTCGAAATGTATAATATATAAATGTAAAATATATCTTATCGAAAAGTATATAATTGGATTAATGAAAAAAACTACTAAAACGAATAGTGTATAATTCGATTTAATTGATTTTGCAATTATTTCCAATTTTTTTTGTGAGTCCAATAATATTCTTCCATAAGAATTGCATGATTCTTTGTCCTTTTAGGTAACCGCTTTGTGTGTCCTCGTGACAGTGGCAATCGCCGCCCCCGTTGACAACGCCAGCCCAATCCCCATCGTCAAGCAAGTCTTGGACGGACCCAATCCCGATGGATCTTACAATTACAATTACGAGACTGGTAACGGTATTCAGGTTCAGGAGGAGGGTCATCTTAACAACGTTGGTACCGACAACGAAGCCCTGGAGGTACATGGTAGCTACAGCTTTACTGATGCCGATGGTCAAACCTACCAAATCTCGTACATAGCCAACGAGAATGGATTCCAGCCAGAAGGTGCTCACTTGCCGACCGCGCCTCCGGTGCCACCTCAAATTCTAAGGGCTCTTCAGTACATCGCCGAACACCCCGAGGAGAACGAGAAGCATTAAAGGATTCTGAAAAAGGCTCTATGACGGAAGTAGGATAGAATTGATGAATCAAAAGCGAATTTCGTGGAGATGAGACGATTGGAAGAAGCCTGATGTGAAACCGAATCGTGATTGTAACGAGGATTGACGAGTATTCGGTCCCGACTATATAGACTAGCAACAGACTCGGCTCTTCGCGTCGTGATTATTTTTGTATTTATATGCGCCTGTATAATTAGAACAAATTTTTTGTATAATATTTTTTGTATAATTTTTTGTATATGAACATAATCTTGATGATATGTTGTAAATAAATTTCATTGCAGTGCAAGTCTTGTTGATATTTATTGGAGAAGAGATGAATAATACTCGGTTCATCAATCACATTAACAATATTTTTAAGAATATTTTTAACGAGAAGAGCGTTAGTGAAACGCCTATAAAGTTATGAAAAGTAAAAAGCAATGCAAAAATTTCTTTGTGCAAATGTATTGTAATTCTTCTCAAGAACTTCTTTTATGATCCATAGCTTTATAGGAATATAACGCAAAACAACAGTCTCTCGATAATGAATAGTGACAATAATTAACGTCTCTATCATGAATATTAATTACATCCTTTGACATTTTAAGTTTCGCATTACGCATTATCAAAATAAAAATGTTAAGTATAATACTATAGAAGAGATGGCAATAAGTTAATTTGCACGATGCAAGTTGTTTCATTATTTAAATGATCAAGGACAAAATTTACATGAATTATGATAATGCGTATATAAAAAATGAATAAATGCAATCTATTGCTTTCGTTGAATAACTTAAGAATAATGTATATGGTTGCAAACTAAAAAAAAACTGCGCTACTTTATATTAAGCTTCAAACCTCTCAGAAATGAGTAATATGTCAGATTATAGAGCATAAAGTATACATTAAAATTGCATAAGTATCAACTGCTGCAACAGTTGTAAATCAGGATTACAACCTCACCTCTCGATGTAACATATAAGGTACATTATTTTGCTATTTATGCTTTCGGAATGCTTTCAATCAACTGATGATTTTTATTATATAAATAAATATACTTCTAGATTCTTTTTTTATCTATATCTCTTCGTCCTACAAGATTTATTTCTGTGTCAAGAACATATCTTCATGGTGACTGCGATAAGAAGCAAATGATGCATATCTTTCGGTGTTAACATATAATCTAGACATATAAATAAAATACGGTACATGTTTATGTTGTAAGAGAACGTAACGGTGAAAGAAAAGACATTATCAGAGCAAAAGATATTATGGTACTCCAGTTACATTTTACACAATAATTTTTTGTTAATAATCAATATTTAAATTAAAAATTTGACAATTACATTTGTTAAGATGTTGTCGAATCGATTCTGAACTTAAAGTTACGAAATATTTATTATTTAGGGCACTATTACAATAATAAAAATGTGGCGACATTGTATAATGATTCGAAGAAAAAAATAAGTGATAATGTGGCCTTCCATAAAAATAGCTTTAAAATATTAATTTTGTTTAAAAAACAATATTTGGTTACAAAATTAACAAAAAAGTAAAACATTTTAAATGTAAAATGTATGTACATATATACATTCACATAATTTCTGGATATAAGCTGTACTAAAAATCTCAGTATTAAAAATAATACACGTAGTATAATAGATTAATAGTAGAGCTATAGACTAACAATAGAGTTACAATTGATTATTAAATAATTCTTTTGATATGAAAACCTCCAAAAAGAACTCAATACATGAGTAATCAATACTCATAAAAGGCCATATTAGCAAAATGCTATTGTTTAAATTAACATAAATCAAAATATATACAGTCAAATAAAATATTAAATAGCAAATAATATACTCAAAAATACATATATTCATGTGATAATACGCTCAAGTCAACAAAAAATGTGGAAATAGATGTAATTAAATGCTAAAATGTACCTCAGAAACGTTTCAAAATATTTGAACGTAAAAATGCATTATAATAAGTGCTGGCTATTGAGTATTGGTATATTAGCGTCATGGTGTAATGGAGTTACTGAACAAATAATTCCATAAGTAAGTCATTAAGATATAATAGCGATATTAAGGGAGACTACAATATATACACTGGCCATAATACCACCTTCTCCTCTACTGCATACGTAAATATGATGCCCATACTGTAAATTGCTGGCCTCACATCATTCACTTGGTATCTAAGATATGCCAAATATCTTGCTGAAAATGTACGGATATCTTTTAAAGATGTAAACGATATATATTTATTAGCCTTGACAACTTTGATGAGCAACCGAGCAAGTAAGACGCGACATCTTTAAAGTTTAAAATATTAAAATTACTTTCCGTAATGCGCGTATTTGAGAATCTAAAACTATTTAATTTTTAATAATTTATACTTCTATTATTATTATCTACAAACTGAAATACAATTCTTACAATTCTACGCAACGAGCCCAAAATGGGCGAAGTTCTTTGTTCGTCGAAACTTAACATTTTGAAAAAAGGCAGGTACGTGTAAAAAAATGAAGCACATTTATCAAATAATCTCAGTGTATACTCACTTATTTATGCCATTGTTTATACACGCTTGAATGTTACATCTCAGATGTAGATCATTCACTTCAATTCTAGATGACAACGGCAAAGGCAAATGTGCTATATCATATGTGTAACAAAAAGAAGAGATTTATCTCTTTATATATTGAAACGTTTTACCACCTGATTATGAGATCATGCAAACTACAAGAAAGCATATGAGAGTCACTATTATTGAGTCACTATTATTGATAGAATCACCCCTCGGTTAACACGGGAATGTAGAGAAAGGATAAATTCTCGCCAAAATTTGTCTCCACCGACAACATAACTTTCGAAAATTTCTATAAAAGTAAATTTTTATTGGAAGCGCATTATCTATGTGAAGCAACAGGAAGGACAGGTAATTTTGGATGAACTTAACGGTACTTTGTGCAAGCACACGCATTCAGTTTCGTTTATTTGAGGATAATCGAAATTGACGATTGTCGCTGCGGAGGACCGCATTCTGCGTCGGATTGTTCTTCTCGATCGGTTCCGGGGTCGTGGGTTGCTTGGCGATCCACTCAAGGGCACGCTGAATCGCCGGCGGGATCGGTGGCGGGGTAGGGATGTGGCTGCCAGATACCTGGGTGCCAAATTCATCGGCGGTCCAGCTCATGGCGATAGGAGTTCCATCCGGCGCGTTATATTGCACGGAGCCCTGAATGAGTTGCGTCTCGTCGGAAGTGCCAGCATACTTGCGGCTGCCACTCTCTCGTTGAAGTATGCCGCCCTCGGTCTCGTAAGAGAATGAATAATGACCGCGGGTGTCACCGAGATCATGTGAGTAGCTCACGATCTTTTTCGGTTCCTGGAAGTATTGACCGTGAACGAGCCCGAAAAGGGCCGCTACCAACTGAAACGAAGAAATGGAATTATTATCTGTTTTTCTTATACTAATATAAAATTTCTGAAAGATTTACAATAATTTATATTAGCCCTTATATATTCGATAATTTTTCTCTTTTATATAATGGATCGTTATCTTAGCTAATTTTTGTCACTTTTACAAAAATTATTAAGTGATTCTTACATGTACTTTAACATCTTTAAAAAATATTTGTTAAAAAAAATTGGGATTTGTAAGATTATTATTAAAAAAAAAGAAAAGGATAATCATTATTTAGTTAGGTGCGTCTAATATTTTAAAGGAAAGAAATATGCAGGAATGCTCCAATCGTATGTTACAGTAATTTTTGAAAGCGTAGATATATCTTTGCGAATTTTAAAATTGCAGCATTAATTACTTTTGTTAAAATTTATAATGTCTGAAGACTCGCTCGTAAAATAAGAGATTAATTTGCAAATTATGCATTCAATGGGTTTTTACAGTTTCTTGCACGGTGATTTTATTTCTCATTTATTGTAAAAGTAGAATAAATTTATTTTCAAATTTTTTTTTAATTTGCATCAATTTATATCCGCTCCGTTCTGTTAGACTCACGATATTTCAAAATTAAGATTCGCATAATTATAAAACTGTGAAGCTTATGAAAATGATGATTTGATTAATGATGATTCCTCGGATGCGCTATAAGTATTGTCGCTGAGTTAATTACATCATCCTTGTAAATGAATAACGGATATGGTGTTGTTTTCAGGATGAGGCGATACCGGGCGTCCTTCTCAGCAAAGGACTTGCGCTCGTCACTGTCGAGTGCTAAACACACTGACTTTCCGTGACGAACATTTATGATCACATTAAATTCACTTTTATGTAGACTTTTCTTGAAAGTGTAAAGACTGCATTAAATAATTGATAAACATGGCTTGCGTTATTTTGTGAATATTTTAAATTCGCGCATGGGTTAATCATAATCGAAATGATTTCATTCGAGCTAAACGAAAGATCAACGCGATTAAGAAAAATCGAGACATGCTGTCCATCTCGAGAAGATACTTGCGGTGTTAGTGTATGACAAGAGTGTGGAATATCAATGCATGACTACACACAAAGTGCTTTAATCATGTTCGTAAAGCCATCGAAGATACCTTTCCCCGCGAAAGGTCAGGACAAAATGAATGTATTGGTAGGTAGGTCACGATTGCGATCGGTAAGGGGAACAAGAGGGTACCTGTGTGCTAATGATGTCGTATTACATTACCCACGATCGAACGTAGCTTTTTCCCATAGTCGCAGTCTTCGATTAACATCCGGTGACCGAGACCGATTCGTTTTGTGCCGGTTTAGACAGTGCGTTCCCGTCATATAACTACCATTCACTGTACAATGTGAACAATTGCGTTCAATGTAAATGAATACATTCCCTTTATACGATGACTCATAATCTCATAATATTAATATTATTAATAATATAATAATTATTATCAATATTTAATAATGTTATTATAATTTAAATTCAATTAAAAAGTCAAATAACAATAATATATTACATTAAAGTCTTTATTATGTAAACATTTTTTTAAATAATTTTTTTAATATTAAAAAAAATTCTTAATTTATATTTTAGTATTTCGTATTTTTGACATTCTATCACAACTTTCATTTACTCAAAACGCTTTTATACATTAATATAGAATCAATTCATGTACAATAATATATAATCAATTCATATAGGAAACTGACCAGATTTGATGATAACATCAACATTATATATCAACAATACCGCCAGGAAGTATCGAACAGATGTCTCGGATTAGTTAGCCAATTTATGCTTTCTACAGAGAAAGTGGACAATTAGAAAATATGTAAGTATATGCAAATTAACGGCTCGTTCGTCATGGTCTGAGTTAGTCATCATCGATGCAAGACGCGCGCGACAATATTGCCAGTATGTGAGCTTTACAGATTTAATGAGTTATGTAATTTAAATAGATTATGCAACATCGTAATGGATGTTTCGCGCCGCGTAACTTTCGTACGATGATGAATAGCTCTACCATATACGCACATAACATTAAATCATACACGGTTGTTCATAAATATGTACGGGCGATCAACTTCGACTTCGCGATTTAGAGAATTCAATGATTGGACGTGTTTATTGTTATGGAAATTAAATGCATGGAGTGTGATTAATACGGAAATATATGTGAAAATTGAACGTGTTCTCCATTTTTTCTGCGAAAGACTGTCGCAAGGAGAAATTATTGCGCGTATTTTTATCGATGCGTTTTTTTAATCGGAAAATTTATCGTAGTTGTACGATAAAATAACAAAAATAGATCGACATAAAAAACGGTTTTTAAACAAAATAAATAAAATGCATTGTTTAATAGTGCCAATTTGAAACGTATAGATTAGTGATGACAAAATGAATACGAGGTAATCTATGTCAAAGTTTAATGTAACGATTAATGTTACACACACACACACACACACACACACACACACACACACACACACACACACACACACACACACACACATCATATCTATATGCAATTTATGTGTATTTTCCCGTGACCTAAATAAAACTACAAAAATGCAGTGGCACGTCATACTTCATCTGTGTGTTACATATAAAAGCTTTTTCTTCCAAACACAATACCTTTAAAATTACAACTTATATTCATGCATATGTTATATTAGTTTCATGCATAAAAACATTATTATATCTTTTTCTCAGTTTCGATCATGGGTACGACCACAAACTGTATCATTTATATTTGGCAAAGAGAAGAAATAAATATTAACTTTTCTCTTCATTTTTTAATATTTTTTAATATTATTTCTTAATATTGATTTTTCTGTTTAGTTTTTGTCCGCTATGTTTACCGCAAATTCAATAAACTGCATTATAGTAAAATCCAAAATTTAATTGTCGGAAACGAATTACGCGAGATTTATCGCATTTTAATCTAAATTATAATTATTAACATATAATATTATTAATATTAATAATAATTATTGTATTATTAATATTATTAATAATATTAATATTATGAGATTATAAAATTATCACATCAAGGGATAGCTAAAATCTGTTTCATGCAAGATCCCAGAAAGACTTCGAAGAGGAGCAGACTTACCAGGATACGCATGTTGTCTGCTCGATGATGATCGCGCGTTTATACGATTGCAGTACGCGTGGTCGAAAAAAAAAAAAATGAAAAGCGTCCTGAGCCTTCACTCAATGAGTGTAGCGCGTTTAAGCGGAATAGATGATAAGAAAAAGATGAGCACCACGAGCAAGCGGTCACATGTAGAGCTCGCCTCTCCTGATGGTTGCCGGCGTGAAGTTCGCGAGCAACTCTTGGACCGTTGGGGGCACAGCCGACCTTTATACTGGCGCAGTCACGATGCGGAGACGCTAGCTTTTACATAACCTGGGAAAGTTTATTTCGGCTCGACCGTCCGTGTTGCTCCTTCTAAGAATTCATAGAATCGAGAGCATACGTATGATAATGACACCCTCTAGGATGCACGGGTCATCGCCATGATACGGCGTGTCGTCACCCACCTGCGCGTACCTGCGGGAAACCTGCGGAGAGACCACCCGCAGGCATCAACGCGGTATGACGCGTGTCCATCTATATATACGCGTGCAATTACGCTCCGACCTGAAAATTTTCCTCCTCAGCCGTAACGATAGTTCGGCGACGGTCCATACGGCTTGCAGTTTTCGCCTTTACGTAATGACATATATGAGGCGACCGCCTTGCGCAACCTACAGACTCGAACTCGAGAACTCGGCGACTTCTCCTTTTCGATTGCCGCCAGCGGCTCGATACAATCTCGCGGAACCATCGCTTGAGGGAGAAAGAAAAAAGGGGTAAAAAGAGAATGACTGAACGAAGTCGAGAGAAAAAGAAAAAGAGACAGAAATAAGGTTTATTACTGTTCTAGATACTCTGTATATTCTAGAGCAAGCTTTCCAAGAACAATATAAGAGTAATTGAGAGAAAATGTACAAAGAAAATAATACAGAATATATAAGGAAAATAATAATATAAATAAAGAAAATAATAAAGAAAATAAACGAAAATAAAATTAAAAAGCGACAATAAAAGATATGATACAAACAGAAAAAAAGAGCATAATCAAAGAGACAAGAGAGAGAGAGAGAGAGAGAGAGAGAGAGGGAGGGGAGAATTATGAGCGTAAACTCATAACGTTTCGTTCCTGAGATAAGATTAATTAATGTCTATCGGATAAAACCAAATGTACAATGAAAAGTACAGGCAATAGAAATATCAAATTTCTATCAGTGTATAAATTGAAAAAATAAATTGAAATCTGTTATTCTTTCTAATTTCTCTACTTTTTAATTAAACTTAACTTAAGATGATTTAACGGATCAGTGAATAATTTAACGAGGGATTCTTTAACTGTTTTATTTATTGAGACAACTATATATACTCTCGAAATTCTTTGGAGTACATAGAATCTCAGTTTAAAAAATAAAAATTGAGCTAATTTGAAAAAAGACTGATCCAATTTTCAATCTTTAAAAATGAGATTTTATTCTTCAGAGTAACAATTTATCTTAAACATTTTAGAAACTAGCGTTACTAACGTAACAGATCGAAGAACTATTCGTATCGTTTTTTGCTATGTCTGTAGATTTCACAGGAAAGATCTCCTGAAGCAATTGAAAAATATATCACGTTGAAATACGAAAAAAAACATTAGAGTATTTTTTTATGTTATGTGACATAAGTATTGTATTGCGCCTCATGGAAATGTCGAGACAATCTTTATTATCACATTAATGAGATGTAAAATCGGTCTCGGAATAGAAATCTCTATTTTTCGATAAATCGCGGCGTCAGAGAGATAGGCGCGTTCGCGAGCTTAGACAATGACTAGAGAGATTATTCGACAGGAAATATTCCACGTGGGCTTTAATGTCAAATGCAAACGAACGCGTGCGATGTTCCATCGTAAAAGGCTTCTTATGTGCTGCGATCCAAAAAGTTGAATTGGTCTTCAGATTTTTAATGTATGCAAATTGAATAACGCAAATATCTTCTGATGCAATCCAAATTATCGCAAGTTCATTTTTTATTTTACTGTTCAAAATTTCTTAATCCTTCATGTTATACCATGAGAATGATACACTTGAGTATAGCATATCCAATTAATTTGATTGCTTATAACTTCTATTATATAATTGAACGTATTGAAAAAAATTTTTTATTAAAATGCTAGACGTTAAAGAATAGTAAATATATGTATGTATAATGTATCTTAATTAATAAAAAAGCTAAGCAAAAAATATAGGAAATTTAGAAAAAAACATTGGAAAGAAAGGTCTGCCATAGTGACATTGAAGGGTTTAAGAATTTCCAATAACATTACAGCGAGGATTTTGTTATGCAATCGATGATTATGTTGTCATAACTGACTGACGCAAATGTAAACGCGACAAATCACTGAAATTCCAATCATGCAGTTTATTTTCCGAGCGCACAGATATTTTCTCTCTTCAAGTGCGAAGGAGGCAAAGATTATGCTCAATAGTACCTATCACTTAACCTTAGAGTAATGACACCGACGATTCAAGCACCCGTTAGCCGGTTTTCCGTGGGAATTGAATCCACAGACAACCGCCAGGCTTGGTCCTTGGCCCAATGATCCCAGTAACGTATGGTAGCGTGTGCTGCAAGTGCACATATAAACAAAGATATTACGCGATAATCAATGTTTATCGCGTAAAAGGAATCGCAGTGAAAGGAAATGGAACTTAACTGAGATGTGAGCCAAATGAGAAAACCACCTAAGATCGGTCGGAATTTCGTTACTTTTTTAAATGTAATTCATATAGATTTTATGAACTTTCAAATGGCTTTTATTTTGTTAAACAATAAAAATTATTTGCACAAAATGTTGTATTCTATAAATATATTATTATTAAATATAATTATTGTAAATAAATCATTGTCTTAGACTTACAAAATGATTAAATTGCATAGACAAATTTATAATTGAATGTTCAATTTAAGTTTACTGTTAAATTCATACAATGTAAAATTTCTTAATATTCAATTTTACTTATTTTTAATTATTTATATAAGTCACCTTGATCCTATCCAATATATTGTTAATTTGACTAAAACGAGTGTTAAACAACTTAATTAAAAAAAAAAAAATATATATATATATATATTAATTATGCAAATTTAATTTATTATTTACTTTAATTGTAAATACATAAAGTAATATGGATGTGATATCTATTAAACAATTACATTAAAAATTAACCTCCCTTAACTAACCTAAAGAAATAGATTGATTTCGATATATATAGTTCGATATATAAGTTAAGAATATATATAAGTTAAGAATAAGATAATATTATTTAACATTGCTTCTTTAATATTTAACAGTGTTGAAGCTAAAAAATCATTTTATCTTTTTTTCTCGAAAGTTTAAAGTATATTATAACTTTTTTTATTTCAAAATTCTTTTATAAACATTATTTTAAAAAGTACCCTATTTATAAGAACAAATCAGAGATAACATACTATTAATAATATAAATAATAAATAAACTAATAGTCTAATTTTTAACTAATAGTCATATTAATTAATAGTCATATTTTAAAATAATTTTTTATTATTGCTTTTTATAAAGACTATTAGAATAAAATTAGAAGACTATTAGAAAAAGAAATAACTATTAAAATTAAAATAACGTATTTTGATAAAATAAATTAAAAAGTAAATTAAAACATAAACAATACAGTTTCATGGCTTGTCGCCGTACCGTCTGCGTATTCAGTAAAATATAAGTTGACGCTCGCTTTGTGCAAGCTTAAAGTCACCGAAGTAGATACGGTTGCTACTGAACAGGCGAAAACCAATGTTTCACTTATCTATATGTAAGATGAAACTAGCAACTGTATAAATTCTGATTATTGTATTGTATACATACATATATACTATACATGTACAATAATAATTTAGCTTATCATTAAGTATAAACGAAGTATTGTATTTAACTTTTAATAATATATATATAATTTGAAAGAAATCCAATGCTTGGTAAGGTAATCAAGTAGTTTTAGAAATATTCATTGCTCAATCAACATCTGAAAATTCCCTCTGTGTGTGTGTGTGTGTGTGTGTGTGTGTGTGTGCGCGCGCGCGCGGCGCGTGCGTGCGTGCGTGCGTGCGTGAGTGCGTGCGTGCGTGCGTGCGTGCGTG
>Ga0157363_1004943_pt1 | contig 12385 bp, 4 predicted proteins | sample AttsexASBM1_FD_111477 | JGI IMG/M metagenome (GOLD analysis project Ga0157363, IMG submission 111477) | Fungus gardens microbial communities from leaf cutter ant in Ribeirão Preto, State of São Paulo, Brazil - Atta sexdens ASBM1 | ecosystem: Host-associated > Fungi > Mycelium > Unclassified ...
AATTAAACACTCAACAATTTCAATCCTTACCGCATACTTTAGACTTTAGAGTATTAGACTTTCTCGCTGTCGCTTATAATTTCTACTTTACATTATGATTTCACACAGGAAATATACTTCCTCCCTCTCACAATCCTGAAAAACTACGTAGGCGAACCTATGACCTATGACGTGTGTAATTTTTGCCCGATCGATAAAAAGCTGCTAAAAGTCAAGAATAAATATACTCCAATTCTTGCTACAACAGAAATTCGTCGTAAAAGTACATATAAAAATATTGCATAAATCTGCTTCATTTGCTCTTAGCACATCATTTTCTGTACTTACTTCTTGTAGATTTATCCTTGGAGAGCAATCAAAGTTAAAAGATTTCGAAAAAGAAGCGTCCAGTGTTTGCTATGAAAAGGACCCCGCATTTATAATACTTGTCACGATATGCTTCTCTTATCTGCGACAGGTGCACGACTACGAGAAAATGTGGGCAAACTGTAGCGCCATGACAAACCGCTCCTTTTTTTTCTTTAATCGCACACCCGGAACGCATTTCTCACGAGGCAACATTCAATATCTCAATCTGGATATCTGTAATCCCACACACGAAGAGTACACTGAATAAAGTCAAAGGGAAATCATAGTTTTATATGACATCATAGCATGACAGATTTAAATGATAAACTGCTCAACAAATCTTAAATATTGAACCAACTCTCTGGTATAGAATTTGATTTAAATTTGACTTAAATTATAGCTATGTAAATTCGTAACAATTACTTTCCAATATGTAAAGAATTATAAAATTTAAATTTACATATAAAATTTTATATGTAATATATACTTTATATGACCAAATAATATTTTTAAGTGAAAAATTTGAATAATTATGCATGCCAAAATATTTTTATCATATGTAGATAATGCATGAAATATAAATCAAAAATTCTGCTTTTTCGATAAGTAAAAAGTTACTTACAATTAGTAAAGTTCAAGAACACACAAAGGTATAGCGTATATAAAAATAGATTTTATTATTTTATTTTGTTACTTTATTTCTGCAATTCAGAGAAGGTAATACAATCGTTCAATCTTATCTATAGATATAGACGCTTTTGTTGCAAAAATCAATAATTTTTTACGACGAGATTTTGTTATTGTCGCTTTATTCTACGAGTCCTATTTTAAAGCTATATAATTGACATACAATCACACACGTAGAATATCTTAATACAGTTCGCCATGATAACTTGGACTCAAAGCTATAAGTAAATTAATTCCTGACATTCCACGCAGTTGGCTACGGTTCTTTGAAAATCAGAGAGTCCAGATAAATAGAGGACTAGAATTACTTTCATACTCAAGAAATTGATTCGAGCGATTTCAGGTTTCGAGAATAGGAACAATAGTAATCGGCACAGTAATGTCGAACCACCGGAGTGGTTTAATACGAATCGTCAATAATCCATTTCTTCGGGAAAGTGCTTCGCCATCCTCGAGCAATTTATTGGTCGTCAGGTCGTCACCGACTGTCTCATGGGAAAGGAATTAGCGTTCGTAGTATCATTCGTTCTTAATCGGGCGCATCGGCAGCGGGAATAATAACTACGGCAACGGAAGCAGCTGCAATAGCAATGACTTCAACGGAGTGCATCTACTTTCACTGGGCATGCGTAGGACACGCTCGAGAGATTCTAACTAATGACCCATGGCGTCTGATGGTGATATCCATTATAGATCATTGATCGCTTCGCTTACCGCGGGACTGCACGATGATCGAGGCACGAATCTTGAGAAATGATTCCATTCATGAAATCAAAAAAGGCAATTGTTCATGTCGCGACAACAATCTCCATAACGTTACCCGTTCTCAAATCATATGATCCACTTGACCAAATTACATCCTTCGTCATAGATTTCCAGTAGATTTGCAGACAGAATATCTAACAACATTAATCAATAGATATCTCGCTAAATCCTAGAAGAAGAGACAAGAGTTGAAAATCCGACGCGCTCTTGAAGGGCGATGATCCTTCGACGATCCGGTATCCAGCAAGTGATGGCATTGGATGATCCACGATTACACACTGCACATCTGTGAATTCTTCCAGTGCCAAGACCCGCCAGAACCTTCGTAGTGATATTGATTCTTGCAAATCAATTATCATTATTTCAAAATCTTACAACAATCTTATAAAGTTATCTTATAATGTTATTTTATCTACATATGAGATACATGATATTTTAAGATTACTAAGAAGTCACCAATTATTTATAAAAACGGCACGATCATTGCGGGAAGAGCGGCCTACTTTAATACAACAGCGTTTCGATGAAGCAATACGTGCTAAACGAAGGAAATGAATACAAAGCGAGAGAAGAGAAGAAAGAACGGACAAGGTCTTGCGATGATTTTTAGCATGATCGACGTAACGTTATTAATTCGCGAAATGTGCAAGAAAAGCCTTGGCGTTGTATAAACAAAAGTCTTTTTATTTAGAATATAAGAAATACTACTATAATTTTGCTAAACCAAAATTGAAGTATTACGTATAAAGTCTTAACAAATAATCTTCATTTATCGTAAGTTAAAAGAAAATATTTTAGGAGTATTTATCTTTTTTTTTTTTTTGGATTATGCAATAACTGCGTTTATCGGCTTATAAATACATGAGAAGCATGCAATAGATTATCCCTGATTATTGAAATGAATTAATGATGATAAAGTCATTCGAACAAAATTAAATATCGCGAACGTAACAGCGCTTGTATATTTAGTGATGTCGCAATGTAAAAGCCGATTACGTAATTATTAAACTGATACAATTCGATCGCACGGACTACAACAATGTCAGCAAGGCCATTTTCGAACCGTGGCTAATATATACAATTACACGGAATATCCGTTCTTTTCCTGGACAAATACACGTAACATTTAGGCGAGCGATATTCCAAAACGCAACTATATCAATCGAATTGTTACACGCGAGTTTTCCATCGAGTCGATAAACTCTTTTTTTCACACTATGACGTCAAACCAAAACACCTGGTGTAAGAGGAACCTTATTACCTTATTACTCATTCTGCAGAAACTGGTTTTTCGCAGAGGGAACTTTCCACTTCGTTTCCAATGGCAGTGATATGCTACATATCTTGTACGTTGTCAACTTGTTACTTAAAAGCAGAAATCAAAGATAAGAGAGAAACTGATATAATTTCGACGAGATTTATATTTCCGTGTTATACGTATCTATATGAAAAAAATACAGCTTACTCTCTTTCCCATTTCTATTATTAAAATTGAGATAAAAAGTTTCGCGTATTTATAGATTTAAAATTTAAACTATAATATATTAGTTTTAATCTTTAACTAAATTCAAAGAAATAAGGATGTATGAAAAAGTTGATCTTCAAAAAACAACTAAAACTGATGAAAATACACGAAAAACAAATACCTACTGATTTCGAGCAAAAATGAATTATGCAAATAGGGGAAGACACAAATCTATAGACAGATAACATTCAGGAACTACTCACGGAAAGGAGAATAATAATCACATCGAAGCGGTCGAATCTAAATTCCATGCGCAAGACCCTCCGCTTCGAGCAATCGAACGCGATTTGCTAAGCCTCTGACAAAGCCGAGCGTCAGAGATAAGAATATACGATACGTCCACGAAGCGACGCGTACTTCGAATGGCGTTACAACTCTCAACGTCCGTCCACCACGTGTCTACGTATCACACGTGTCTAAGCCACCCCTCTTTCGTGCTCGTGCCGCTTCGCCGGCTAAAGTTTCATATGTCAAATTCACCGGATGCACTGCTCAGTCGTCTGACAGAAAACCTCTGAAAGAATCCTTTTTCAGAAGAATTTCTCGAGATCCATTAGACAGCGAACAATGCGTCCGACAAATTTATTCTATGACATGTAATATGTATTAACTTTATTTTACCACGTTTCTTTGCCGTAAATTCTTTTGCCGTTGGGTTATACCTACTTATTTTCTCTCTCCACTCAATAAAGAAAACTGTTTGAAAATATTAGCAGATAACATATTATTTTTCAAATTTAAAAAAATACATATCTGTAATACGTATTTTTAAAATATACCTATATTTAATAAATATCAGGCGTTATCCGCTTATCATCATAAATTTTTTTTTTCTCTCATACATATAGTCTAAAAAAAAGTTGTATATTTCCCACACGTTCGCAAAAAGTATTTTATAAAATATTGTCATGTAATGTATTTCTTAATGCAAAGATTAACTTTGTCAATGCTGCCAGTATTAGATAGCGCAAACTTTATAGAAAGAAACTTTTGTTCTTCGAGGTAAACGCGATGCGATAACTTTATCGAGTTTGTCTTTACGTGATAAAAGCGGTACACATGAATAATCACGGATTAATTGTTATCAATAAAATGTGAAAATTTATGCTGACTCAATCGCCAATTGTCAAATTTCAATCCTGCGGAAAGATAGATAAACTGAAAGGAATTGATAAAAATCTATTCATATAAATATAGTAAATATAGTAAATACACACAGTAAAAGAACTCTCGAAATTCAATAAGTTAGTAAACAGTGTGCAAATGTAATAAGAATACTATTTTACTATTAGTATTTTTATTATATTTAATTGCGCACCACTTAACCTGAAAGCGTAAAATCATTTAAAGTAAGAGAATTTTCCACAAGAGAACATGTAAGAGATTTAATTTCACAGACTAAACAATCAATTCCTCTCGATTGATCCATCTTACGCGGGGATGAGCACTGACAACGCACCTATACCTCGAGAACGCATATACAACAACGCACGGATCGAGCGCGGCGCGCGTACTGATTGTGAGAACGACGAACGTGAAGAACGAAAAAGCGCGTCTGGTTTCGCTTTTGCCTTCCCGCCGCTCCCGCCGCGCCGCGCCGCCTCTTGCCCGGCCCGATGACGCTAGGAACACCAATCTCACGGTGTTCCGTAAGTTCCGTTCTCGGTTCCGTCCGATTCCACGGAAACAACGTACGACACTGACAAACAGCCTTTTTCTGTGAACGCGCTTCCTCTTCTTCCTTCTTGCGCTTCCCCGTCGATTATTCCGTCCTCCGGGAACGTTCACGTTCCTCTTCGTCCGTCTGCCCAGATCTCGATGTTCCCTCGTGCTCTCTCTTGTCCATCTGTGACCGCGACTTTCGGCCGCCACCGACCGGCCGAAACTGACAACGGGGTGGCTAACGCGTCGTGTACGGGGGTGCTCGTTCGCCGCGCGCGACTGCGCTCCCTTTTTCGAGCGTCTCCCTTTCACTCCCACCCTTACGGCCTTACGGCTTACAGCTTACAGCGCAAATAGGCGCGAACGCTAGGAAGGGTTGCGTCCGTCGGCGTCGCCGTCGCCGTCGTCATTAGGCTCCAACCGATACCGCCCCTCTATCGGCGCGCTGGCGTATGGCGTATGGTTAGGTATGAGTTGATTTTGGAAGAAGCACTCTTGCCTGCCAGTGTTCCGTGATTCTTGCGGGAAGCTAATTACACGCATACTTTCGAAAAAAAATCTTACCATGGGAAGATTCGGATTTACAAAAAAATTGTGTAACGAGTAAGAACTACACGGGAAAAAAATTAATTGAATGGTACAGCAAACCTATAATTTACTACGCGAATTCAATATCGATAACTAGAAGATTTGATGGTTTAACAAATCGCTAATCAGCTGTTATTCAGCTGTCAATTTCAGCATATTTTCTATTTTAACATAGAAAATTGACTGTCTGTATATTACGACTGTAGATTTATTGAATCAGTGAAGTTTTCAGCTGTGTTTTTTTTTTCCGTGTATATAATCTAATATTGTACAGTGTATTATACAATTTTAAAACTGTTAACATATCTTATAAATTAAGCTCATAAAAGTAAAATTTCAAGAATCACAATATTTTGTTTATAATTTTATAATAAAGTAATACAAAGAGAAGACGTTTATAATGTAAAATATTTATTTAATGGTTTTAAATAAATAAATTTATTATCAAATTTTAACATTTTGTATTTTGTGCTATTTTTTATGCTGATTTAATATAAACATATAACACACTCAAATTATAATTAAGAAGAATCAAAATACTAGTAAAACGTATAACTAATGTTGATCAGAAAATTACATGTCTAGGATGATAACCTTATGATCCTTTTAAATTTTCAATTATATCCTAATGATGGGGAAATATGTGTATATGATTTTTTGGACTATCGATTGCAGTCACGGCAACAGTAGATAGTAGTAAGACCGCAAAATTCATCATTATGAAATTTAAACAGATATAAAAAAACAAGCAATTCGGGTCGAGAAAACTGGAACGTGCGCGTTCCGCCCACACCTATATCGCCGATCGATACCAACACGTTGCTTAGACTACTACTGGTATAATCAATACAGGATGATATATCTGGAATGAGAGTGAAAGAACGCTCGTAGGAAACGGAGGAGTCATAAAAGGGGACGAACATCGACGATAAATTGTCATCGGCGGACAGTAGAATACAAGCTCGAATGACCGTCATAAAACGGTGGTTTCCTCCGAGAGACGATTGTCATTCGCGAGAGAATCAGCGCTTCGTATGACTGTGTAAACTGTAAAGCAACGCGGTTACGAATTGTAAGACAAATCGCCATGTAAACGTACAGAACTATGATTCAAGAAAAATTAGAGAATTATCTAAATTGATTTTATGAATAAATTTTTCGGTAAATTTAAAATCGTCTTTTCCAATTGTAAGAAAAGATATCAAAAAAGCTATTATTTATTACGTTTCTACATTATATTATATAGTGCTAAATATCTTGGTGATCGTATCTCGAATTTATATTTTCAAAAATAATATTTATGAAAGATTACATACATGACTATAACATATGATACATTTTTATTATTTAATTGCACTCTGAAAAATGAGAGCATTTTTCTTTTAATTAAATTTTAAGATGTTATTACTTATTCTTAAACTACCTATGTAATAAATACGTAGTTTCTTAAAGAAATATCAAATTAAAATTTGATTTATTTTATCAATATATACCTATTTATATTATATCAAATGGTAGAATAATGGAAATTTAAATAATGAAAATAATTTCTAACATTTGTAACGATTATCGACTGAGTAGGGCTTAGTTTCGATCTGAAGCTCTATTGAAAAAAAAGTAATATCTAGCTGCATATGGAACAATTTTTATTAAGCATATCTTTTTTAGAATATGTTTGGATCATCACAATGTAATATAATGTTATAAACAATTATTTGTTTAAAATATAAGAAAGTTAAATTAGTTATTTTTAAAAGGACAAGGAATTTTGTTGCCATCGGCCGTCAACGATAGCACAATATTACCGACAATGGATAGACTTGAAACAAGATATGAAATATATTGACCAAATACATATAATATACTTTTTTTTCACAGTATTATTTTTAAAAAATTTTTCTTTTTACATACTCTATAGTGCAATTGCGCTAAAAGCTATAATCATGAAATTATTTTACTTCTTTTTTCTTTAGAAAAATATAATAAATATTACATTTATTATTTTTATTGAATTTTCATTCAATTTCATTATTTTACCTGGTAATAAAGGAAAGATATAAAATAATAACTGCAATAGAAATTTTGACACGAAGAAATAAATTTGACTCCAAGATATAAATATATAAGTAAAAGAATTGAAAATAATTGTAGCCGCTAGGAGAATTGCTTGGCAAATTTTTAAAAGATTTAATCGACAATGCACGTAATAAGTGTATCAAATTAACAAAATATCTGATAATAAACTTAATAATTTTATAGGGATAAACCGGTTTCAGAGGCAAAATATTATTAATATGTAGTAGATGTAAGGTGTAGAATGATTTTTACGGTGATTTCACCACTTCTGACGTCACAATTCACTATGATAGATGCACGTATTAGCTTCCAATATACGTATATGTTCGCTATTAATCCCCGTAATATTGTCGTCATTACCAACAAACCCACGCACTACGTGATCGACAATAACGCGCAGTACAATTTCCAACACCTGTTGCGTAATCGTCTCGTGCGCAATTCATCGACTAAAAATGAAAAGGCTTGCTTGCTCCACGAATAAGGGAATCATCTCTCCCTCCATTCCTTTTCTTATTGAAAATAGCGTAAGGCGAACGATTTAAGGAGCAGAAAGGCTGATTTATAATCTTAAGACAATGTCTTATGACTTAAGTACAAGAACTGTCTTATCACTTATGTTTTAAAGATACTTACTATTTATACACTTTTAAGACATAAATCATAAGATAGTTCTTGTGCATTACTAAAAACATAAATCAAAAGATTTCTTTCTGTTAAAGTTCTAACGATATAATTCGAATTCGACTAGACTTGTCATTTTGGTGAAAACTAACAGGATCGTTCCTCCAGAAATATTCTTACGATTTATAGCGAACTGAGAAGATGGCGTTTCAGCATTTCAATGTTAAAGATTCTATACATATACATTAGTAAAAAAAGTCAAATGACACTGATTTAAAATAAAACAAGCAAAAAAACAATTTTATGCTGAAACAGTACTCTTGAACATAAAAAATTACGAACTTCTGTTCTCTTTCAACACTTTTATCCTATCCGAATAATTGAAAAAATTTATCGGAAATTGAAGCATCCAATTTATTCGCTATCCAAATAATCAAATATCCAATATTCAATCGAAACAAATTATGAAATTTTGTTCACAAGATCATTTCTCATTTATTATTTATCTTTGCAACGTCATTTGTATTCTGTTTCGCTGACGCTTTTGTTTCCGTTGACTTTGAACTTATTGAATCAGAAAAGCATGGTCCTTTCTCGTTCAATACAATCGCCGACAATAACAAAGCTTTAACGAGCTATTACAAGTTTACGCGTAATACATGATCTATTGCAAGTTTATAATTACATCAATGAAAATAATAATCCTGTTATTAGAAACGAGTATCTCACCAAATAGATACGTGAACGATTTGCGAGAATGAGTTACAAAAATGATGTTTACAATTATATGGAAATAATATGATAAAAAATAGGATTGCTTGTAATCACTCAATGCTTCGTTTTCGCTCAATAATGACCAATTGTAATTCACATTAGAATAGACGTAAAGGTAGCGTTATTCTGAAACGGCGTTAACACATAATTGTAGAAATCACAGTGGTGATATTGCAGATAGAAAAAGATTAGAAAGTGCACGTGAGAGAAAAAAAACGAGAAAGAAATTAAATCATGTTAAAGCGAGGAACATAACATTACGAGTGATAAAAAGAAGAAAAATAAACGTAACGAGCATGCAAAGGACACGAGTAGAAAGAAATAAGAGCACCGTATAAACCAGTAAATAAGGACTGAAAAAATTTCTGCAGTATAAACGTACGTGTCAGAAGAATAAATGTATGAAATCACGAAGATAAGAGTCGCACTGAATTGACGAAAGAAAAGAATGAGAAACAAAAAGTATGTGTCATGAGGTGTAAAGAAGAATAAGAATGAATAAAAAGAAGAATAAGAAGGCAGGAAGAGAAGGTAAAGAAGACGGAGCTGACAAAAGCGCACCGTTAAGGTAACAGACAACATGGGAGGATAAAAGCGAATACAATATGAAGAACAAGGAGCAAAGATGAGAGGAAGAGTAAACTATTAAGCGAGAGAGAAGTGCGCTCGAAGGGAAAACGAATGAACGATCGACAGGTGCTGCGAAGAATTTCTGCAGCATTACTTTATAGTTTATACTGTTTATAGTACAGTCGTCCGGGTCGTCCCGTTCGTCTAACGGGTGGTCGCATCTAACTGCGCGCATTTCTCAACACGACAATTCAGAGAGAATATCAAGATAGAAATGGATCATTCAGCTCATAAAAATGTGGTAAAATAAAGTAACTCGCGGAGCGAATTAATACTGTCATCGTCGCCATCATTGCTTGCCTCACACACGTGATTGTGTCTCGTCACTGACACGACCAGACACGAGAGAAACTCGATCTTGTTCTGCAGATAATCCAATGAATAATACTCATATATTAAAATGATATACTAAAGTGTTGCTTTTTAACAAGAAAGAAACATTTAATGTCCAAATAAGAATGTTCCAATGTGCTTTTATTCATTAAAATTAACTTTGTACGTATTAAAGATAATCAGGTGATAAATGTGATTGTAAAAAGAAAGAAATAGCATTTTTTTACAAAAGTATTTTGATATTTCGTTTAAATATAATCAGATATCACACATATGAAAAAAACTTTATATCTTATATCTATCATCATAGTTGCACTATAATCATAATATTCCAATATATATATATTGATTTTAAATATGTTTTCTAAACGATTATAAAATAATATAAAAATTAGATACGATTAGAAAACATAAAATGTATATAAACCAACACGTAAACCAATCTGAGAGAATTATTAAAGTAAATTATTGAAACTAAAATTTGATTTCATAAATTCAAAAAAATATTTTTTAAATACTTTAAATTAACTATAATTACAAGTAAAAAACAAAAAAAACCTCATTAATCTCTCAAGATTTCTATTTCAGTATTGATATCGCAGTTTCCTGATTCGATGTAAAGATTCAATCGCAGCATGCAAACAAGTTCAAGAGCGAATGCAATCTTACCGTAAAAATTCCTTCAGTACGTCTATTTATGTACCGGGTGTTCGCGGAATTTCAAGTTGTACTATTCATAGATTGATAATTTATTACTTGAACTCGTACGTGTAACATCAAAGTCATTTTAATTTCAGATTCAATCGCTGTCCTGAATCTTAACGAGTATAACGAACTTGACACGTACACGATGATAATGAAGCTTGAACGTAATAATTAATTCACATATCGTGCTCTAAGCATCGCGTTTCTCGCGATGTGTTAACATTATGTAACAACTGTGCACGAAAAGTAACGTTTCGATAAACGAGACAAAAAGTGCTGTTAATGATGAGATCATTACTGTTTCAGGTATAACGCGAATATCAATCCAATTCAAAATATCATTATAAACACATACGATATTATAATGATTAATATAACAATTATAAAGCAAGATCAGCCAATTGTAAACAAGATCGGCTCAATCAATTGATAATTGATGAGTCGAGTCAGATATATCTGCATAACGGATGTTAATTACTTTTTATGTAATCACACTCATGGTACTAGTGCCGCATTATTGCTGTTATGACTATAAACGATTCAGGTGAGTAATTCAGCGATAATTGTCATCTCGTTTATTGTACGTTCACGGTACTTTCTCCAGTATGATTATCGGATAGCATAATCATACTGTGATTAGCAGTATTGCGACGTCAAAGTCGCCAAAATCTTTTGCAAAGATATCACGTCGCAATGCGTCGCGTTGTTATACTTGTTACATGGCGCGTTTAGGTCGAGAGAACATTCAGCCCGACAGATCCGATAATATCGCACTTTCTATGCTTTCCAATGTACCGGGAATACATTTCGCCCACGCTAATAGTCCTCGATTTACGCAATCTTTCCTTGCAAATCAGAATGAAATAGGCATGAGTGTTTTACATGGGAATCCGCACGGCGAATCCAAAGAAAAGTGAAACTAATGGGGAGGGAGTACGAAGATGAATAAAGCTTTAAAGTATATGTGCATCGAACTCAATTGATATTCGCTCGGTTGGTTACCGGAGAGAAAGTGGCCGCGACATGACGGACATGATTTTCGTCGCGCGAAAATAGCGCGTCTGATTTACGTAGCCTACGAGCGTGGTAAGATATTTATGGTGGCCGCCATCCGTAGAGATTATCCGGCCGACTGATGCGGAAATAACGACCGAATACGAAAGTTGGTGTTTTACGAACGGGCCATTATGTTTGCAGTTCGATCACCGTACTCTTGGTACTCGCCTCAGCCCGTACCGGTTGTAACGCTTGTAACGAGCGAGTGCCAGCGAGTACCGAGTGCCGAATGCGGAGCGCGGAGTGCGTTTACCCGCCTGACTGCACCGACTGCACCGGCTGCACCGACTGCAGCCAGCGATTCCGCAAGTTAGACCTTGCAACTGCAAATGGCATACAATGCGCCGCTCCTTTTCACCGCGCGGACGTATTACTACGTATTACTACGTATTACGCACGATTAAATGAGGCACATTTAATTCCACGAATAGTCCCGCATTTTCAACAAGGGGGGACAGTCACTATAGGGGTAACTAGAATAATCGCTACATTAAAAACACACGAGACACGCGTAAACGTGTCTGAGCAAGCAGCAGCGAAACTGCTGCTAAGTCTGCTGTAACATCTTGTTGCGAACACATCTATGATAGAAGTTAATTTTAAAAAATCGTA
>Ga0157363_1004944_pt1 | contig 12384 bp, 6 predicted proteins | sample AttsexASBM1_FD_111477 | JGI IMG/M metagenome (GOLD analysis project Ga0157363, IMG submission 111477) | Fungus gardens microbial communities from leaf cutter ant in Ribeirão Preto, State of São Paulo, Brazil - Atta sexdens ASBM1 | ecosystem: Host-associated > Fungi > Mycelium > Unclassified ...
ATATTAATTTTATTAAATATAAAAAATAATAATCAATGTACAATGACCATCTCTAATACAAACTTTAAGATACTTCAGGAACGCATCAATGATGGCGCATATCTTTTCATTTAACTAAGCAACCAATAGATTTTCAGTTCATTAACCAATATATATCTTTGGGTGCAGAGTCTTTTCGATATTAATAAAATATAACTGATTTAAAATTTAAAATTTTTTTAAATATATGTTACTGTACTCAGTTATAGTAAACTGATGTTATTAGTCATCATTTTGATGTCCAAAATGTTAAAACGACGACAAATAATCAGCTCGATGCTCGATTATAATTTGATAAACACATAAAACTTTGTAGCAACTTTTTTATCATTCCATAAGTCTAATGATATAATAGAAAGAAAGACAAGGAAAGATAAATTGATATAATAGAAAAAGATAAAATGTAAGAAAGAACGCCAATATAAATTGTAAATTAAACTTTCTTATGTTTCTAATAGATTTTTAAGAAAATGTCGCGCCTGGGTACTATTCCGACTGATAAGAATGCACGCAATGAATAATGCATGCTCGTTATTAATTGCAATGATTTTATCGCATTATATCATTTGCATTGAAGTGATAATCTCAATTCCTAGCATAATATATCTTACTGCCATTAATGTCATAGATTTACGTTAGTTCATTAATATAAATGACTCTTATTCTATAAAAATAAAAAAAAAATGTAATAAAAGAATGTTATTATTTTATTGAAAAAATATATAAAATATTAAAAATAAAACTTCTTTTTTTTATAATAAATCATAATTATTAACTGCAATTGTATATGAAATTTTTAGAAGAAATTGCAAAGTTTCTAATTAAAAAATTATCATTAATTAATAATATAATAAATTATTATATCATATTTTAAAAACTAGATTAATTTCTAAAGAAAAATAGTTATAGAATTTCGCTTAATTTCAAATTTTAATCTTTAAAAATGTAAATGTTTTCTAAAATTTTACATATTGAGACTATGTTGAAAAAACTCAATATTGAATATACAATATTGAATATAAAATTTTCACAACAATCTTTATCTTCTTTTACACATTTTCTTTAAAGAAAAATTAATTTGAAATTCACAAAAGGTCTATAATTGAAATTTAAGCTACAAGTTTTGGAACATCGTATTCGTGTATGATAATATCGGATCATTGTAAGAGATTGTAATTATCTCCTTCTCGGATGCACGCATTAATGCTCCGGAATAACTACATGATTACTTACACGTTTTCTTCCGCGAGATCCTCCTACTGTCTCAGTTAACAATATAATTCAGCATCGAGCTTTCTCTCATACGTCCACGCATGCCTTACAAACTGTTATTAAGTCTGGATCAAGATGAATTATCTCCGGATGTAAACGCATATCGATCTGGTCAAACATTATACATCATCGCAAATGCGATAAGATAATTAACCTAACCATAAACTGGCTTCCGTCCTAAAAAAAAATATTATACATATTGTGCTGATACAATTAATTATATGATAACGTCAAAAAAAATTGAAAGAAAATCAAGAAAAATATGTCTGAAGTTACTCTTGAAAAACGTTGCGCATTAATTAATATAAATTATATTTTTCCAATATATGTGTGAGATATCATGAAATTACATTTAATTTATCAGAGAAGATTTATGAGATTAAACAAGCGTTAAAGTGTATAAAATGCGTCGCTCATACTTCTTGAAAACAAATATCTCTTGCAACAAACTAACGTTCAAGAAGTTATTTAACGGCAGATATTCTTCATTCTCCGGCGCAGCAAAAAAACCGGGTGACTTACGTAATCTTCGCCATCGGTCGAAGGAAAGGAAGAAGAAAAAGGAAGAGAAAGAGAGAGAGAGAGAGAGAGAGAGAGAAGCAGAGAGAAACGAAGCAAGGAAAAGAGAAACGAAGAAACCATCGCGCTTCCATCAGACGATACCACAATGATTAACGTATATGCACAATCAGCCTCCGCGGGCATTTTCTTACGCACGTGTGCACACGCGTGTGCGGCCTATCACCAGCCGAAGAATCGAGATAACGTAATCGATGATGACATTGAATGCCGTAGTAACTGATCGCGTGCATTCCTGCGCGCTGTCTCCCCACCTTCGTTTTCTTTTCTATGTTGCGGTGACTCGAACGTCGTTTCAGATCGATTCTTGCACCGATGCCAACGGTAGGTTGTCACCTCTGGATATAAACGACGGGTGACGTCAGTATGACATCAGTGATCCATATCATCGTAACACCGTAAGGCGTCTCGCTCGCGTATTACAGACACTTTACGACGCGTCAGCGTAGAGACATCTCTGATAATTCGATGCGTCGGCGACGCGGCAGGTAGACTAAAGAAGACGCGGGAGGAGAGAGAAAGGAGGACGGGGCTAAATGCCGAGGAAGAAAACAAAAGGAGCATGCGAAGGCGGAATTGGCGAGAGGAGGTAAAGGATGGATGTTAACGCGCAACTCTGGCAACTTAAAACCCTTCAGCGGTATTTTATGGGTGGGGTCGCCCTTTCCGACGAGGACTATCCAATGTGCCTAGTAGTCCGACCAGACAAAATGCAAATCTGCGCGCGCCCCGCTAATCTGTCTGGTGCATCCATGAGGTCGGGACCCATTGGCGGAGACTATGGGCAGTGAAACACGAACGCATGGACTCGGTAACCTCGAGTTTTCCCGCGTACCTCGTAAATCAAAGTCGTCCACGGAGAGAAGACTGCGACCGGCTGCAGGAAGGAAGTCGGGATCTTATGTGTCTGGCGGACGATCGTCGAACTGACGCACCCTGCCTGATTCATATTCAGCGAAAGCTGCGACGACCGCACACACGGTCGGAGACTTGATAGAAAAACCGGTCTAAGTGGAGATTAAAGGTTGAGATAACGCATGCCAATGTGTCACAAATGATCTAATCATTCATTTTAGCTTTAGCACTATAGTTAATAATTACAAACGAGAACGTTTAATTACCTTTATATGTTTGTATAATGACATTTGTATGTCAGAAAATATCATAAGTGGGGCGTTTATCGTGCTGCTTGTGTTAACTCAATTATGACCGTAATTAATTAAGTCTGGATACTTGAATCAGTTCTTATATCTCTCCTCAACTTTTTAATCAGCGCTCGATTCAGAACTCGAGCGAGGAAGAAACCCGACGCCTCTGCAGACTACTCCCCAGACGATTCTTTATGCGCATACCGTATCAAATGTTGTGAGCTACGCATAATCTATCTTTTCTATGGTGCTCATCATACTCGTGTGGTGCGATACTCCCGTTGTAGGTGCCGATTAGAGTAGCATTTCCTCGGCGCGGCGTATAAACATGACTTACGCGTACATACACAGTTGTTAGCGCGTACGTACGTATGCTACTCGAGAAGGTGCAAAAAGAGATGCGACTACGCGTCCCACATACCTCTATGAATGACGTTGCAATAATGAAAGGCGCGCGTTTTTCATAATAAAGCATATATCCGTCAGTCGCGTGTCATTTTGCACGGTGTCTATTTAAGATGCATCATTATATCGACTAATAATATCTTACGGAATTTTTGTTATTTATATGTAAAAGAGCAATTTTTAATTCAATTTTAATTTTCTATATACCTAATTTGTAAAAAGAAATTATGCATAGACAGTATTAACGTGAAGCGTATCTTCGGAATGCTTTCATATGATATTTACTTTAGTATTTCGCAATCGATAAGAAATACCTTGTTGACTAGTACTATCTTCAGACATTACTTCGCGCGGTCTCCATAAAATAATACATGTCTCTATATAGCAACGACACGCGAATCACGATCTTTTATTATCTACCCTTTTCTCGCTATACGTACTTATCTCAATGCGTGCGTGCACTTTTGAACGCACGTCGGCGGTCTCGCTCTCCGATATGAAATCCGCGAAGCGAAGCGGCAACCCGCATGGGCTCCTATCGGGCACCTCGCTCCCACACTCGCCCGCACGACGATGATATTGCGCTCTTTCTCCCGGTACGACTTGCGTCTCTTTTCGCTCGTGCGGTATGCTCCCTCGCCTGCACTCTCGCTCCTTTTCTCCTTTCCGTCTTCCACTCGTCGGTCCAAAGAGGCGAAGGTGGAGGCTAATCACCACGCAATCACCGCTCCCGGTGCGGCCGGGACTCCGACCCGTTCCCAGAAAGCAGCAACCGCCTTTTGCCGCCTTGGGGCATTCACCACCGCGGTACCGGTGCTGCAAAACCAACAATCTTCGTCCTGTGCCGCGGAAAAAAGAGCACTGCCCCTCCTCGCGCCCCGTTCCCCGCCCCTTTTCGCCAAATCACCGGAGGGCCGACCGATCGTCCGACTACTGGCATCCGGGGAATCCATCGCGAGAATAGCCGCGATTCTACCTTGGCAGTGCCTATCGAGAGAGGAAGAAGGCATGTATTAAAACCCGCGGAGGCAACTACCGCGTCGACACGACACTGCCCGGAATACGTATATGGTTGAAAAGAAGTATATTTTGGGATAATTCCCTCGTATGAATGATGGACGTTTCGTTCTGAAATGCGTTTTGAATCGACATTATCGCGTGTAATGAGAGTGCACCGTAAGGATGAAATGAGGCACCTGCTCAAATAATTGCATGTGGTGAAACCCTATAGGAATAACGTGGTTATTGCGTGCGATTTAGTAACCTATAGGTGGTAGGCCGCGATTACAGGGATATTATACCACAAAAAATGCCTTGTACTCTTCACGGAACTTTATTTCATTTTTATAATGTATCAATTAATTATAATTTGTTACTGATTTTTTGTACCGCGAGAGCTTATTAATATTTCTAAAAACAATTGTATAATCTTCAAAACACAGACATTCTCTCAGATATCTATAAAAGCGATCGATATAAACGTATAAAAATTATTAAATAGTTTAAAGATTTATTTACATTGTGTAAGTTTCCTAGCACATGTTTATTCTATTAATATGTTACAGTGAAATTAAATCGTAACCTGTCAAAAACGGGTAATTTCGCGGCTTTCGCGGAGTATAAAGGTACTTTGTCGCTGTCCACCCTTACAATTAGATACGAGATAATATACGCAGGAAATGGGTAATCGGTAGGTAAGGACGTAAATTGATATAGTTGGGGGGCGATGTCGTTAGAGAGTATATAATATTGGGTGCACCTTTACCATACACCCACGCGACAGCGTAGTCGACGCTTACAGGATGCCTGAAACTGCTAGCTTCAGGCAACTCCGGGAGAAGAGGAGGCGTGAGTTTACGATAAGATACACATAGCTATGTAACTGGCTTCCTCCAGTGTTTCGCGCTAAAGGGTTAATCGAATTGGGACTTATTGTTACGTCGCTCACAGATTTGTTAAATATCGCCTCGCGTATAGAAATTACGATAAGCAAGTTCTCGAATTTACATACTCTCATTTCATCAGCTGCTGTAAAATATATCTGCAGTAAAATAATTATGAAAAGATTATCTCTCAATCGATGATAATTTATTATCTGATAATTATCTACTCAAAGAAGATAAACAGAAAAATTACAAAACATAATTACAATTGTATTCAATATAAACACCGAGATCTTTTTAATACATTGTGTCAAAGAGAAATGTTGACATATTTATTAAGGATACCAAGTGTACCTATAGTAACAAAAAGTGACAAACTGGAAATTTATACGTTCCATATAAAATTACAATATATACACATGAAACAGTTCATAAGGCTGATATGTATTAATAGAATTTTGTAGTTTGAAAATTTAAACTATAAAAATATTTCTTATTTTGTTTTAAAATATATCTACTTCTTATTAAAATCATTTTTAATCCGGGTTCCAAATCACCGCCAAACTTTTTGTATTTACTTTCACAAATATAATATAAAAAATTCTGTAAAATATAGAAAAAATAATAAATCTAACTAACTATGTAAAGCTCAAGTGAAATAAAAAATAATACAATAATAATGCCAATAATGAGCTGGCATTATATGTAATAATTATGTGTATAGTTTTTATTATAAAATACATTATATAAATTATAATGTTTTCATTTAAAAAAATCTATATGTGTAATATATCTTGCAACAATGAAATCTAATGTAAACTTGATATCCTATCTATAATATTGTTTAATTTTTGAATGACACAAAATACGAAAGAACACGATAAATTGTGTGATATCTCAAGCTATCGTTAGAGCGTCGGATATTAATGCTGAGAACAGACACGCAGGATCACGTAGCGCGTGTGCGCTTTCGCTGCGAGATGACCGTGCCACGTACGTAAGTCCACGCGTGACCGACGTGCGAATTGTATGAACTATCGTATCGAATTGCCATTACAGCTCGCACCTGAGAGCGCTCGCACCGTCGTTTCGAATGAATTTACACGTGGTTTTCTGTGCGGCACGCACGAACTATCAACGCGCGTTAATTGCCCACATAGTGGTCCATGAAGTCTTTGTCGGTCTTTACAGCACTACCAGTATATCCATGCTAGACTTCACGGCCGCTAAATGGTATTGATCAAGAATTGATTCGATATGATGTGTTTACTGTATGATGTGTTACTAAATATTGTGCGATACCGACGCCATTCAAATCTTAACAGTACATTTAGGAAAATAAAATAATATATTTTTCCTCTTGAATTGCTAACTAATTAAAATTTTTTTTGTTTTGTGCTTTTAATAGAGTTTTTTATCTTACAATTTGTAGGAGTGTATTATTATCATATTTTCGCTATCAAATTATAAATTACGTGCGGAAAAATTTTGAAAGATCTGTCCCTGGATAAGTTTGCAGCGTGGAATCACGAGGAAAGTCGTATGACATTTAATTGTGCAATAAATCTTGATTCTTCGATTTGCAACCCATTTCCTACTGCGGGGGCGAGGATTGGTCGCTGTTAAATTGGTGCGTAGGTGCAATGGAAGTACCTACGTATCCGTGTAGGTACACCAAGTGTGAAAGTCGGAAGGACTTCATCTCTTCCTTTCCCTTTTGTTACACGTAAAGTAGCGCATGATTTTTCACCGTTGTTGATTTTATCAAACTTAATCGCGAATTACAATCTATAACACTGACTGAATATGAATTTGACAAATACAAATGTAAATTTCATCTTAAGTTTCAATATATATATATATATATATGTACTTGCTGCAACTACTTTGCAAATATTTGTTTTAATATCGTATCTATAAATTCATACAGAATGTAACTATGAATGCTATCTTCAAGGTTATCTTTTGAAAACTGAACATTGTAATCCTTAAGTTTATGTTAAAATCAATACAATACAATATTTTTGCAAGAACAATCAGAAAACGCAAAATAGTTGCACAAGTTTCATCTCCATTCAATTACTCTTAAGTACCTCCCAATACTTTTCTGACGACAGTTCTTATTTTACTTTACAGACTCAGTGGCACAAACGATTACTCTTACGAGTTTTGCCTTCTTCCTGACTTCGTGGTTGAACTCGGCATCGGGAACGTCCGCAAACGATCTACAATTTGTGCCAAACTCCAGTGACATAGAACCCTGGTTTCAACATCCTTGTGGCACCCGATTGGCGGCCTCGCGAAAAATGCATAATTCCAGCGATACAAATAACATCATGAAGAGGGTGCGAACGCAATTGCGAGTCGCACAAAATCACTTCAACAAGACTTTCAAGGACGTGCGCATAGTTTACTCGAAGGTGAGAGACGAGAGCGCTCTACTCGCGACCGCGATTCTGTAATTAATTGCAGCGCAGTGTCGGAGTAAAACCGCGTGGGCAGTGCTCGCTCAAGGGAGACTCGCACGTGCGCGCGTTGCAACTCATCGCTAGTGCAGTCCTATTTTCCGCCGGCAATTTGCATTGGTTACGATTACCACGCACATTCAGCATAATTACTTTTTCTACAGTCCTGCGGCGCGTTCTAGACGTCTCACATATTTGATGACAAGTCACTTCCGTCACGTGGAACGAACGTGTCGTTACGCTCGATATTAAAAATATCATTATCGCAAAATGTTATTAAACCTAGTCCTCACGAGACGAAGATAAGCGAATACATTTACATAAGACGCTTTACTTGTTTATAACGTGCTTGTAACGAGATGATAAATGTTATTGTTTGGTCTACTAGAGAGCTTAAGATCGAGTTTATCCCGCACGGATCACGATGGCTTGGATAGAGTGATATATTTTGTTTATCGACTTTTATCACTTTAAAGCTTACTCTGGACACGCATGGCTGCATTCCGAGACAGATTTGTGATATTACGGTTTTTGATAACGTATTGAACGTAGTATTAGACTATATAAACAAATAAGATTGCTTATGCGCGCAAATGTGCATTACGCCAGATAATTCATTAAATAATTCATAAATGTACGACAGTCACTTGTAATTTACGTCTGAATTTATGCAGCATAACGGTACGAGTTGAATAAGATTTGTGTAGTCATAAATTTTATACTCAATGATACGCATAATTGAGTACAAATAAATTATGTGCATGTGGTACAACTGCAGTAAACTTTTAATAAAATAAAATTCTATCTATGATCAGAAAAAAATTCAAAAACAATTTAATTGTGTTAATCGACTCGATCATATAATTACGACTCAAAAAGTTACATAGTATATCTTTTTGTTACAGGTATATAGAGTGCTGCTGAAAGAACAGTATAAAATGAATTGGTTGCCAAAAAGGCAGCTCGAATGGTATCACACGGAACTTTGGTGTTTGGAAAGAGGAAAGAAAGCTGAGCGTGCTCTTCCACGCCTATATGATGCGCTTCAGAGGTTCTCGTTTACATTCCATCTTCTTAAAGAATATCGTCTCGATTCTAACATCGATGTCACTCGCAGCATCATTAAAAGGCGGACCAGGATTATCGACAAAGCGCATAATCAAGTTCTTAGGGTAAGCTATATAGCGCATTCTGTTTATTTCTAACAAGATTTATATTCACACCGATTAATTGAAAACTATATTTACATCACACGTTAATATTACTCGTAAATCAAACTAATCATTTAACAAGAACGAAATATAAATACTTTATTACACGAACTTGCCATCTTGGGTCAAATTGTCATAAAACTTATTGGGCGTATATGGCGAGGAATATCAACCTTTTAAGTGAAAGTGCGACTATGTAAAAGTAATACTTCTCATTCGTATGATTGCAGTTGCTGTGTGAAGTCGAAGCCGCTATGATAAATCTGGAATTAAGAACTTCTACTCTAAATGATGCATTCATCATAACGGATAATTTGCATTGGGCCAAAGAGGGCGATTTAACTGTAATGTTGATTCAAGATTGGGGCGTGTTAAAACTTTATCATACCTTTTTAAAAGATTGGATAAAGGTTTTTCGCAACGCCACTACTGACAACATTTGCGATCATAACGTTAAAAAAACACCTTTGACTTTTACGCCGAATATGCCTAAAAAATGGTTAAAAGACAAAGGAATGAGAAAACATAAACCGAGGAAGTCTGGTCGAAATAATTCTTTGCGTCAGAATCTACGAAAGGGATCTCAAAGGAACAGACTGATGAAGAAGCAAAAAGGACCTACGTTACGAACATAGACCAACGTATCGAACCTGAAGAAGTTTGCGCTTCGACGAGATCTGCTGATAATTTAAAGACACTGCTTTATACAGCGTTGAATCGTATACTATCTCATACTAACATAACTTTTATATTTATTCCATTATCGCAATCATGTTCACTTCAATAGTTTTAATCGTTTTTCGCAGATATGTCAACAAAATCGTACTATTGTACTAATTGTAAGATTATGTATCTCAACAGCCGTAAAAAAATTACCTAATCTAATAATTTTGGTTCAAATATTCTTGAATGATGATAGAATCAAACTTTATTGGATGATAATAAAAGTATTTCATCAATAACGGCTGCGTACTTAGAGACCAGTATTAAAAGATCTACTTCAGAACAGTATTATATCTAATAACATACATGCCGAGCATAGACTATAATGTTGATAATAATGTTTCGAAGTATACGGCGCACTCAAATCGATTAGACTCGCCAAAAATATCGGTCCAATGGATTACAGCCGCCGTTAAAGTGAAACACATAATCTTATCGTGTGTATGTAAAGGAATTTAAAAACTCCATTTTCATTCTCAGGCACTCAACAATCTGAGATCAATGAAAGAACAGTACGTATTATGAAAATGCATATTGAGAAGAAAGAGAAAAAAAGTGCAGAGAGAATAAATTTGCAGATGTACTTTTAAGATTAGCCGTCTTGACTCCGATATTTATATCGATATGTCAACACAGATTACGCTCACGATCAAGGCGGCTTGTTACACGGTCACGGATTTGAGTTCATTCGATTAAATCGACGGAGTCTGCGATACGCGCAGGTGACGATAGTACGTGAAAGGATCGACAACGAGTTTAGACGGCTCGTGAAACTTATTTATTCTAGCTTTAAGCGGATGACGCGAAAACTTAATGTCGTTTAGCTGTGATATCCCGAGCGTACGCGGACGTATAGAGTTCCTACGTTTATACATAGACGCATATGCACATACATATATATTTACATAAATAGGTATCGTGCGTTGACGCGTACCATACGTAGACGTAGATGATTCTCTCCTCCTTTCCGGTGTGTTGTGCCGAAGAATCTCGCCTTGTCGTGAGAACACATGACAATTTTATCTTTTATAGTTAGTCTGTCATCGCGTTACGATGTCAGAAGCGTTTTAACGGAGATAAAGTTCGATGATTTTTTTGGCTCTTCCGATTATACATATACATAAGTGTACTAATCGATAAGGGATTAATTTTAAGATGAGAATCGTTCGAGTAAATCTTGATTATACGCGTATCAGCACATATCGACGTGACTTTTTGCGATAGATTAAAATATATTTATATATATATATATCATGCAAATCCGATATTTTATAATAAAGCAGTACTTAAGTTACGTTCATAACTTAGCGTTACGCATATTTTTGTACTATGTATGCACATGACGCGATGCATAATTGTTCGTAGACGCGCACTTAAATTTAAGGTCATAATGCATTTTATACAATACACATAGAATATTTATTCGGTCGTATATGCATAGTGTTCTGTTCTATTTATTGTATCACGTTACCATTGCATATACTATTTATTGTCATGTCTTTACTTATTGTGATCATCTCGAATAAATTCAATGTTTTGTATCGAACTGAAGTTTGGACAGAGATATAATCCTTTATAATCCACGTAATAATTTAATTTCGACAATATTGTAAATTACGTTCGTTTTACATGAACATTTAACCGGAAGTATCAGGAATGCATGAAGGATGTTCATTCTGCATAACATTCGATCGTTATCGTTAATGTATATAACTGGAAATAACGTAGATAAGAATATGCTATTGAAAATGCAATAAACATGACTCATCGCAGTAATATTTTAAGCGATTAACTAGATAAGCAGTTCAATAATGCATAGCATTAGTTGTTTTATAACTGCTATTACATATTCATATACATGCTATAAATATTGCTATATCGCAATGCTACTTTGTTGTTGCTTTCGCATATAGTGACATAATTATCTTTATTTATAACATTTATTTAAAAATATATTTAGCTATATTTTATTTTAAAGACAAAGCGTAATTGTAATAATCATGAATATCGAATTTTTTACTTATTTAATAATTATTTGCATAAGCAACTTCTTTTTACTGGAAACTTTAAAATCATATTTAATTTATATGTATTTTATTTATAAATTTAAAATTATTCTGTATTTAATTTACTACTTTTCTATAAGTAAAATGATTAGGCCAACATCATGATGCAGTTTCATTATGAACAGGTTTTCCCAGACGCATCAAACGTTGTAATAGGAGTACACGAAGAGTAGATAGGTTGTAATTGCTCTACACTGCATTTTGCGTTTATAAAGGATAATTTATTTGCTGTAATTTCACTGTCTGCCACTGCTGCATTAATAAATTGTTCGTTATGTAAAAAGCTAAAGTACTGTCTGTTCAATTCATTCTATTCATAAATAAGTATATTTGTAAATAAATATGCGAGCATTAATTCAATTTGTTTTATCATAATTTTAACATAAATATAAGCATTCTTTAAAATAATTTTTAATATTCAGTTTACTAATATATTTGCGTGTGTGATTTTATCATTAAAAACAATAACATCTGTTACATTTTTTTACTTATTATTCTTTTCATCGATCATACGCGCAATTTTTGTAGCTTTACATAACAATATAAATATTATATTCACAAAATAATTTATTAAAGCATTAAGCATTATTTAA
>Ga0157363_1004945_pt1 | contig 12383 bp, 6 predicted proteins | sample AttsexASBM1_FD_111477 | JGI IMG/M metagenome (GOLD analysis project Ga0157363, IMG submission 111477) | Fungus gardens microbial communities from leaf cutter ant in Ribeirão Preto, State of São Paulo, Brazil - Atta sexdens ASBM1 | ecosystem: Host-associated > Fungi > Mycelium > Unclassified ...
TGATTGGAATCCATTCTGAATAATTCCATAATATGTGTGAAAAAATCTCAAAACGAGATGAAGATTACAAAAGCGAGCAGATTCTGCAGATGCTGATTGCATTCAGCAGAAAAAACAGCTTTGCAATTGTTGTAAGATTCTTTAATATAATTAATACATATATTTAGATCCATTAAGGAATCAAAAACAAAATCAATCATATTACAAAATTTTACAACAGTTGCAAAGCTGCTTTTTCTGTTAAAGTAAAGAGATCTCTTTTCTGTAGCAGAAATGGTATATACTTTTAGAACTTAAAGTAAAATACAGTGAGTGCAAAAAGTATTCGTACAGAGAAAATATTTTTTAAAAAAACTTTATTTTTAAAAAGTAAATATTATCCAGCAAGAAATGAGTTATCGAATTGATGTTGAATCGATATGGATACGATGATTTCAACACCAATTCAAATCATTTTTTGCTGGGTAATTAACAATTTATTCATAAAGAATAAAACAGACTGTATGTTTCTTAAAATTATATACCTACAATATACAAAAAGATGTGTATTAATTATAGAAAATATATCATCTGAAAAATAAGCGAAAATAAAAAATTCTATTGTTTGAATGCTTAAAAAGTATTCTTACAATCGGAAATTTACCTTCTAAAATTAGAAATACATGCGAAGCTCATTTATTCATGTTAGAGAATATATTCATTGTATAAAATTGCTAATTAATATTTAAGATCCAGCTAGACCGTTTAAGGCTCTGATTTCTATAGTTTGTGTTACCACATATATGGTCCTATAATATGTTATATTAATTAATATTTATTTTTTACAAATAAAACTTTTTTTATAAAAAATTTCCTTGTATGAATATTTTTTGCTCTCATTATAGATACACGTTTGACAAAATATTTGATAAAAGCGAAGAAGAAAATTTAGTGCGGGAATAAAAACAGACCCAATAAAATTATAAATAATAATTATAATGAATTTGCTCACTTTTGTAATTTTCACCTCATTTCAAGATACACAACAATAGGATTTCGAGAGATGAACTTGATATCACAAGTCTTGTGAAAAGGTGAATAAAAAAAAAAAAAAACAAAATCTTTCGTTGATTATCACGTTCTCTGTAAGAATCGTTTTCGTGCGGAAACGAAATATGATTTGTCATGGAATGGGACGACACGTTCTTGCTCGTGACAATCACGCTTGCGTACTCGGGTAGTCCTGTTTGGAGAATCGTGCGTATACATACAATACATACGTGCACGCGGTGATTATCCGGGATTGAAAATCGGAAGGCTTGCACTCGCGATCCTAAATATATGTAAGACGCGCGCGGCGCGAGTTCTCTCGCCTTTGTTGAACTCCGTGACGACGTGTGGGACAGATTATTAGAATATCTCTTTCTTCCGGCAGTCTCTGATCATTCGGATAAGTTACGTTTGTAACGCGAATCGTGGTTCAACGCTCAGCGTTGTTCTCTCTCCAAGATATCCAGAGAGCGAAATTCGTGATCTGTTCTTTTTAGTTAAAAATATGAAAAAGAGAAAAGATGAACAGCAATATATCTATGTAGTGATTGAATTTAATATTTATAATTTCATTAGTCAACACTTAGCAATACTCATTCTTGTCATTTTTCACCTCGTTTCAAAATACTGAATATTACTGAATCGACCTTAAGAAGCTAAAAAGACTCTAGACTCTCGAATGTTTTTCTTGATAGATTTGCTATTTTTATTTCTGCACTGAACTTTTCTTCTCGTTTTCGAATTTGCAAATTTCAAACATATAGGGTAATTCTATTGTACGCCGCACTTAACAAAAATTTAATTTATTAAGTATTATCATGTTTAATGTAAATGAATTATACTAGCAAAAACTTTGTACTGTCTATTATTATAAAAAAATATTTGAAACTTATTTTTCGTATTAAAAAAAAACTTCGAAACCCTTTTATTGTATATGTATACCATAGAAGTGGGATATATGGTTAATAAAAAATTTATTCATAGAAGGAAGTGGGATGGCTAATAAAAAATTTATAAATAATGCTTATAAATAAAACGTAAATTTACAAATAATGCTTATAAATAAGATGTAAAATAATACAATAACTTATAAAATGTGTTTACAAAATTTTATTAAGGAATAAAAATGAAAGTATGTAGTAGTAGATAATATGAAGTAGTAGATAATAATTACAATTTTTTTACATATACACATATTACAGTGTTATGACATGAAATGGATATTTCATGTAATGCATTTATTGCATTTAATGCACCGAATCCAATCTGTGCACTTTGTATGCTTTGAGCATAAATTCCGTCCGCTAAAAATGCTGTGTATCCCTTAAATAATGGGATATACAGACATCAAGCTGAATGTAAAAGAGATAAGAACTTGTATTTTGCTATACTCATTCTTTACTGTCTCTTTACACTTATGTATCATCAAATAATCATTAAGTAATTTCTACAATAATCATTTTATTTGTGGATTATGATGTATGATTGCGCTGTTCACTACAAATCGATTCAACTGACAGTAATCTTATTAATATTAACAGTTTATTAACAGGAAACGCATATAATAACACAATATTAATATAATAATATAACATAAAAGTATATAACAAAAAGGTTACGAGCATACTACTCCCACCCACTATTTCTATTTTTCTGACTTTTACAGGGTAAATACTCGCGCATCTAAATACGATTTACCCTGCCTAATTGCCTATTCAACTTTAAGTAAAAAGATGTATACTAATTCTGTTATAAAAAACATCACGCCTATTTCTATCAATGTAGATGAACTTTAATCTTAGTTTAACTTACTATTCATTTTTTTCTTTAGATGTTAAATTAATTAGACCTGTTCGTGTTGCTTGCACTCTTTGCACTCCTTGCACTCAACATCTTCGTTTTTTCTTTCTTAAACGCTCAAGTACATATTTATCTTTTTTTAAGCGCAAAAATTTTTTGGGATTTCAAGCAACACAAACAGATCTTACATTTATCTCATTTTGAATGTAAAATGTTTGGAGATTTCAGGCAATGCCACAACAAATCTCTTAATATCGATTTAATTTACTATTCCTCTTTTTCTTTAGGTATTCATAGTCGGAATTTATATTTAAGACTGTCTTAAGACGGTCATGAATACCAATCAGAGAATCATATTAGTATCTTAAGACATTACTTAAAATGATCTTAAAATAAGAACGGATTATGAATATCACTCAAATGGTTCATTTTTATTTTAAGACCGTCTTAAATAACGTCTTAAGATGCTAATACAGTCCTCTGATTGGCTTAGATTATATTGTAAGATAGTTAAGATAGTTTCAAATATGAGACTCGACTATGAATATTAACCACAGAGCATCGTATTAGCATCTAATATTACTTGAGACGATCTTGAAATAAGAAGCGATGAATATCAGTCTTGGAAACAATTTTCTTCTTTTTTTAGAACTAGGAAGAACTTTCTTTAAGACTAGAAAAAGACGAATAATAAATTGGACCAAGATTGAAAAATTAATTTACATTTGTGAAAATGGAAGTTAACAACGTCAGAAATGTACTCCGTATGTGTGGCGAACGAATGTCGCTACTTCGTAGCAGAATGTCATTTGAAAAATATAATAGCATAACCGATGCAATATCGTTTGCGTATGTAGCCTCTGCGGCCATTCTAGAATTTATCGTCGATGAATCATGTCGGATTAAACTTCGCCAATGCTGATCGGCGTGGAATCCAAAATAATGAAAAGCCAAGTTTTTGTCGTGTCATTTCTTCCGGCATGATGTAGCTTGCTCCATTGCGTCCATGTTTCTTTTTTTTTTTTTAAACAAATCTTTACCGTTCGCACAGATGAGTCACGTTGTATCTTTTTATTTTACAGCATCTAAGTGCATTTGGTCTACATTTCTTTTGCTAAAAATGGTTACAAGGAAAAATAATTTGGGCCAAATTCCGGCGAATATTTTATGCTTTCCACTAGTAATAGTTTAATTTGAAACTTGGTTCAATTAACTTCTTCTTTTCTAATTTTAAAGTCCGGTTCCACAAATATAGGATTAATCTCGGTTCAATTTGCTCTTTATACAATATTTTTATAAGTCTAAGAATTAGAAAAGGATAAACAGTAAGTTAAACCAAGCGAGATTAAAATTAATCTTACATTGGAATAAAAATTAGAAAAAGATGAAGAGTAAATTGAATCGAAATTGAATTTAATCTACATTGGTGAAAACGAGTATTAATCCAGAGATTAAGAGTTGAAATCGAATAGAATATCTCGACAAATTCAAAGTTTCTTTCCTTCGATTATCTTGTAAATATTAGAAAATATGCACGGAAAAAAAGTGATGTATTAATAACATTAGGTAGAAATTATCATATTAATTCAATAAGAGTATTAATAAAACGAATATACATCACGCTTCTGTTTTAACAAAATGCTATTGTTTAATAATATTGTTATTAATTCTCTGCAGACGGGTTCGTTAGACAATTATACTCCTTATGTTACATCCGAAAGTTTAGATTATTCTTATTAAAATGAATTTAATATTCATACACATATATTTTTTTTTATGCGAATTATATGATTTTGATTTCTCGAAATTAATATCTTTTAGTCAACATATATTAAATGGATCCACAGATTCAATGTCAATAACTGTGTTACTTTTTTTGATGTCAGAATTAAATTAAGATTATTTTTAATTAGATTGCTGTTAATATAGCATTGTTTTCTATATACTTTATGTCACAGATACAAACATCGATTTCTTTTTAAATACTCCGTAGAAAACGAAAAGAACTTTTGAAAAACTTGTACAAATTACGGCATTATTTTTAACTACTGTTAGCTATTAATGTATCATTTTTTTTCCATGCCTTATGTCAAATATCACAGATACATAAATTAGTTTTTTTTAATACTTCGTAGGACTCGAAAAAAAACTTTTAAAAAACTTGTATAAATTATGATATTATTTTTAATTAAACTATTGTTAGTTGTTACGTATCATTTTTTTTCGTGCCTTACGTTAAATGTCACGGATACAAAGATCGATTTTTTTAATACTCTACAGAGATCGAAGAAAACTTTTGAAAAACTTGTTTAGAAATTACGGCATCTCCAATCGCAACGCCGATCTTGTGAACGTCGCTACGCGGCCTCGGAGGTCGCGCCGTATATAGAGTTCCAGTTCTAATCGTCACGTCTCAAGAACGTATGCGTTCGTGGCTGATATTATATTAAGCCATACCGTTTTTTTTTTTACACTTGACGTCCGTCAATTATGCTTTTTCGCGTACACGTGAGTTGCCCGACAAGGCACGTTTATACGAGACAACGGGAAAAAGTTTAAACTCAATATCGCAAATCGGGATGATCGAAGGCTTAGAACCTAATGATGTGGCGAGTTGCACGCGTTCACCTTCCACGAGATAATGGTAATTGGTTTACGAGCGTCTCGCGATAACGCCCACTATTGGTTGATAATAATGAGAATTGTATTACGGGGGCATTTACATGAAGCTAATTAAAGAGACAAGTCGATCAGCGAGAGCAGACCTTTCAATCAAAGACGAGTGCAGCTCGATTTAATCCGTAACTGAAATGTATGATGACGCTGGGACATTTTCCTAATTTTTAAATAGTATAATTATTTTAAATAATTTCATGTTTCACAATTTTTTTGTTCACAGTTTGTTTTATTCGTGTGAGCTAATTATAATACCATATTTGTACTAAGTAATTAAAGTATTACAATTTTTATAAATCTGTTTTCTATAGGTGAACTTTTGAAACTTAAAGTTATATAGGTATATGTTTGATGAGAAAGCGAAAAAGAAATTTTTAGTGTTTAATAATATAAGAACAAAAATAGATCTCATATACAGTTGAAAATTTTAATCTTCTAAAATTAACATATAATATACAAAAAACTTTAATAGGTTATATGTCCATATGTTCCTTGTTACGGATTAAAATTTAAAACTGTAACATGATTAAATTAAGAAAAAAATAAATAAATAAATAAAGAACGTCAATATAATACAAAAATTAGTGCACAAATCACGTATTGATCAATTAATCTTTATAGTACGAGCATCAATTTTCTAAATCTTACAGCTTTTCCTTGGATAAGATTTATTATAATTTATTATACACTCCTTGCTTCAAAATATGACACTATAGTGGCACTAAAGGGATTTTTCCTGTAAAGGTTACAGCAATTTACAGAGTTATTCAATTAAAGCTTCATCAATTGATCGAAATAATCCAAAATCAGGATCTTCTACGAAAAACCCTGAATTATAAAATCATAATTACGTAATTTTAGGAAGATAAAAAATGATTTAATTGCTGCATCACGTAATGATCAAGCGACTTGACCTTATCTGTTTTTTACTAAATGATAAGCAAAAAAATGAACAGCAAATGATAAAAAAATAAAAGTAAGAGATGGTAATAGAAACGAAGTACATAACGAGGTTATAATTATTCATTAAAAAAAATGAGTGATCTCGCAGAAAACATGACAAAGCTTCTTTCCGACATTTTATTAGTCATAAATAAAACGCAGAGAGCTAACATTGAACGGAAATAAATATTTACACTCAATATATACTAACTAAGCAAAACAGTAATGTTTCTTTGTTGCTATCCTGGTATAATTCGACCACAATCCATTGCTCGGTCATTATATCGATTTCGTATAAATTTAACACAATCGTTCCGATTCCCAATTCTTATTACGCAGTACACAGTAAATCAAGAATCGAAGCGACGCTTGAGCTTGCAATTGAGTTACCTAATTGCCTGAAAGAAATTGCGCGAGCTGATCAAACCGAAAAGGGGTATTGAGAACGTATTTGCGCGGATGTGTCCTCGCTCTATTGAGAGCCGGCACGGCATTTTCAGGAGCGTAACTAACTTTCAGAACCGTGTCCTTAAATCGCAATAAAGATCTATAGGAGATATGTGTTTTTATTGAGTTTCTCTAAAGTTAAAATGCTCAGTTGAAAAGCAACAAGAATAGAAAATAAATTGATCTATCAGAAACCGTGTATTATCTACCTAGAGTCTATACCGTTTCTAATAGGTTGAAACCTGTTATTTAAAGGTTATATATTTTTTTTTATTTTGTTTTTAAATTTATTAGAGGCTTTTTCTACAATGAGCCATCAGTAATAAATCAGAAGTAAGAAGCTAGAAATTGATCAATCATAATCAAATATATATATATTGTTCGAGAAGAATACTCGACTATGACTTGACAATTTCTAGTTTCTGATTTATCATTAATGGCTTCGGATAAAGCGGGACAATTTGGATTATCAGAAATTTTAACATACAAAATATACTCTATTGCACCAATAATGTACATTTTGTATGTTTAATTGAATACACTATGGAGATCTCAATTTTTTTATACTATTTCAACATTTTCAAATTATCCCGCTTGTATAGAAAACTTTTAATACACAAAATGACATAAGCTGTTCTCTAAATTTCTTGGAATTAAATCTCACTCCAAAAGAGTCAAACTTACTGCCATTGGAAAAGAGTAAAAACATTTATACTCTTAAATAAGAATAGTAGATTTTCACTTATTTTGAAGTAAGATTTCACACTTTTGTAGTGAGATTCGCTTCAAAAAAGGAGCGCAGAGATTTCTTTTGGAGTGAATCTCATTTCAAAAATGCAAATATTTTCACTCTTTTTCAAAAGTGACAGTATTTTCACTCTTTTGAAGTGAAATTTTACTTCAAGAAATTTAGAGATTTCATAAGCATAGCACAAACTGGTCGTTCAACCAATGCATCCAGCATAAAGGCATCATATTCACATGAAATGCTCATTAATCCAATGCAGGAACACGGAGTTTTGCATAATTTATATTGTATAATGCATAAAAATGAATCAATCGAAGTCTTTTATTTCCTTCCTTTACATGAAATAGAAGACTGATTGATTTACTTATATGCGTTATACAAAGATCTTTTCGGCTTTTATCTTATGTTTATGCAAATTATGTCACTTTTTTTTCATGCGATGAGTTTTAAGCCTAATGCGTAATAAAAAGCACAGTATACACGATTTCTGATAAAATATACCTATATCTTATTTTTTGTTCCTATTTCCTGTACTTTAACTTTAGTTCAATTGTGCATTAACCTTAACAAAATCAGAAAAAATAGATGACCTCTAACCTTCCGTAATTTGTGAATTTCGGGAAGGATATACGTTAAAATAAGGGGAGATAAATATAGCGTGTGAGATCTTTGCGCATTATTTTAAAATAAATTTCTATCGCATTACAATATCGGTACTCTCTTTCCCGGAATTCTATTTTAGAAGAATGAAAAGAATATGCTAGCAACAGAATCCAATTTAACCGATGTAAGTAAATAATTATTAACATCAATGACACAAAAGGAAATAAAATTTTCCAGAGAGAAAATTCAATATCACCATCAGAACTTCACAAATCAAACGCCTAATGGTTTCATCAGAACTCATATATATATATATATATAGATCGCATTCAATTCTTTCATATTTAAAAATGAGAAGAGAAGGAGAAATTGGAGCGAATGATCGAGTATAATCAATGCATTGTTTTCTCGTGACGAATTTTATTTCGAAACAACGTAAATGCCTTTCTAGTGAGATCAGTCAATCATAACTTTCATCTCTAAAGCGGAAACGTGAAAAGTGAAAATTTTTCGTATGTATATCTACATACATATATTCATAAAAATTTTCATTTTTTTAGTTAGGGAAAAAGTTACGTGATTGACTCTTAAGCTGGCAATCATGTAACTCTAAAGTAAAAACACGAAAAAAATGAAAAATTTTTCTATTATCTTTATGATAAAAATTTTCTCTTTTTATGTTTCCATTTTCATATTGTTATGCTGATGCAAATGGTGAAAGGTGATATCTCAGATCTTTAATACCACAATTTTAAAGCTCCTGTGTGCTTGTTGTATTTGTCGTTATTTTGCATAACACAGAACGCATAATGCGTAAGAAGTTTTCTACAATAAGCCATTAATAATAAATCAGAAGTCAAAAGCTAAAAATTGACCAATCATAATCGAGTATTCTTCTCATATTCAATTGTGATTGGTCAATTTCTAGCTTCTGATTTTTGATTGATTATTAATGGATTTTCTACAATAAGCTATTATCCAAGCTTTAAGTGTTAAACTGTAAAAAATTGACAAATCATAGTCGATTATTCTTTTCACATTTGACTGTGATTGGTCAATTTCTTACGATTATTTAAGACTTGAAGCTTTAATGTCTTACTGTAGAAAGCCTATAATGGCATATATTATAAAAATTCTTTTAGAAAACAAACCAATCAAAGTCCTTCATTTCTTTTCCTTTCCATGAAATAAAAGACTTTTACTGATTGATTTTCTCACGCTTTATGCTTTATGCGTAATGCAAAGGTCTGTGCTCCTTAAAGGCTTTCTACAATAAGTCATTATCCAAGTTTTAAGTCTGAAGCTTAAGTAATTGATCAATCGTAATCGAATGTGAGAAAAATAATCGATTATGATTGATCAATTTCTTATTATAGAAAGCCTATTACGAATCGAAGAAAGGAGGGAGAATCGACGTTTTCTCGACGCGGTCGCCGCTGCGATGCTCACCTGTTTGCTGTCGGCGCCGCTGTTCAGCGGTGAGCTTTGGCTGATCGAATCGGCGGCGCCAGCGGCAAAATTAGCCGGAGCAATCTCGATGTTCGAACTTTGCTCTGCGGCGATGACGGCGACGGTGGCAACGGCGACGTTATTATTGTCGTCGTTATTATTGTTGCTGTTGCTGCTACCGGACGTCGATACGGCGTTGACGGTCTCTATATCGATAACTACATCGGCAGCAGCGGCGGCAGCGACGGCAGCGACGGCGGCGTCGGCGGCACGGTCGCTTTCAGCGATTTTGTCAGGAGCTACCGGTTCCTGACGATGTTCCGGCCCTGGGGCCATCTTGATCGAAATTGACAGCGCGGTGTCCGCCGTGCTCATGGCTCCCTCGTCATCTCTCTCCTCTTTTCTCTTTATCCTTCAAGGGTCATGAAGCCGCGAAAGGACTGTTCGCGTACCGATCAACGATCCGTACCGCATTGAAGACGCTGCGTTCGGAAATACAATGGCCAAAGAAGACGCTGTATTCTCGCGGTTAGACGAGCGCGAAGTACGCTTAGACGACGACGTCGAGGTCGAATTCAAGGATTGGTTTCCACCAATGCAGACTTACGCAGATCGCTAAGCTTTCTAATAGTTTAATCGAATTTATTTTATTCAGTTTTCCTTCTCTTTGTACCTTTTTGAATAGAGAGACAACCGCGACTTAGAAAAGAATCAGCTAATCCAAGTGTTGACCGAAATAAGGATTAGCTGTCAATTTTTGGATTCAATTGGAAAGAGTCATAATTCTCTAAAAAATATTCAGACTAGAAAAGAACGAGAGAGAGAGAGAGAGAGAGAAAGAGAAAGAGAGAGAGAGAGAGAAAGAGAGAGAAGTCCTTGAACGGGAAACAAACGAAATCCAGAAAGGAACTTGGATCGAAGATGATTTCCGGAGGCTACTCCGGGATTTAACACGCGCGCACGATTCCTCGGTGCAACGCGGTGCGGAGTTTCCGCGAAATCCTCGCACTCGATTCCGCACACGCGCACGCACCCGACGGAGAAAGATGGCCCCGGTGAGTTCCTCGCGGCGATTGATCCTCCTGGAGAATCCAACTACGAGATTTCTCGCGGAATCTCGTATCGCATTTTTCGTCCAGGAGACTGAATGACACTCCGATTCGCGCAGCTCCGTCGATAGATGCGCCCGACGTCGAGGACGCGTCGTTTGACGGCCGACCTCGCGCGAATTTGAGGTTAGCCCCGAGTCGAGCGAGCTGTCAACTGGCGCGGCGACACAGCTGTCCGTCGCGACGTCATCGATCGCATACGGCGAGCTGGCGAAACGGCGTTTGGCGATTTTTTTTTTCCTTCCTCGTCGTTGAAGTCGAAGGTGAACGCGAGAAAGGAAAATTCTTACATCACTCAGAATCAGCGATTCCTTTGCGAAGCGTCCGTTCGGGAGACAACTTACGTAAACGCGACACCACTCTGGCGGTCACATGTCAAATTTGAACGATCGACGCGTCGCCAACGGGTGGATTCGACCGCGTGCCGTTTCTCGCCTCCTCCTCTTCCTCCTCTTCCTCCTCTTCTTGTTCACCACCTCCTCGTCCTCCACACTCTTTTTCTTCTGGCAACGTCGAGCGACGAGGGGGTCCAGCTTCTCAAAAGTATAGATTTTCCGAGAACGGTCGGGGCCCATTCGGTGTTGCTGCCGCTCTCGTCGGCGTTTCCTCTCGAAAGTAGAAAGGCCGGTTGGACAGTACCATTTCTAAATACAACGGCGACGACGACGGTGATGGTGACGGTGACGATGACAATGACAGTGACGGCGCGTCGTCGCGCGAACACGAAGACCCGGCGAAGCTTCTCGAACGACGAGGAGAGTCGTGGATAGGCGCGATGTCGTCGAGGAACGGCGATACAGCGCGAGAACCGTCCAATTTTGGCGTTACGATGCGGCGATGTTGATAATCGCCGCCGCGGCGAGCACTCATCGATTCAAAATGGCCGCCGCCGCTGCGCAGGGGCAACGCGAATACACGCACGCACCACGCACGCGTTTCGCTCCGTCCGTCCACGCGTACATACGTGCGCGACGGAACGGCGTGAGAAAGAGTCCATTCGCAAAAAGGATGTCTCGTGGAGAAAATGCTTACGCACACCAGGCGCGTCTCTGCGACGCTCCCTGGCGCGCGCGCACGCGCGCGCCACACACACACACACACACGCGCGCAAGTGCGTACACACTAGTACACACGCGCGAATCTCAATCCTCGCGCGCGTCGCAGAGCCTATTTCCTTCGGCCACGCGTACCGAGAGGTCCAAGAGGTCCGAGAGGCTCGGCGAGGACGGCGAGGGAATTCGTCATCGCCGCCCGGTGTGCGACGTCGCGATTCGTCAGCGCGACACGACGGACGGTCTCACTGCGCGGATACCGTCGGCATAGTAGATACCGTTAGCTCGCTCTCTTTTTTTCTTTCTCGGCACGATGGATCGCAGACGGGATCGTCGCGTGGATCGAGGGAGAAACAGATGAAGGGAGAATACACGGGTAGAGTCGATTTAATTCCGTGCGGAGCGACGGTGCGCCAACTGGGTCTCCCCGAGATCGGGCGCCGGGTTATCGATCGCGCGACATTGCCTTTTCCTGGGGGGGGGGGGGGGGCGCCTGGCTTTCCCGCGGTCCCCTCGGGCGGGGCCCAA
>Ga0157363_1004946_pt1 | contig 12383 bp, 8 predicted proteins | sample AttsexASBM1_FD_111477 | JGI IMG/M metagenome (GOLD analysis project Ga0157363, IMG submission 111477) | Fungus gardens microbial communities from leaf cutter ant in Ribeirão Preto, State of São Paulo, Brazil - Atta sexdens ASBM1 | ecosystem: Host-associated > Fungi > Mycelium > Unclassified ...
ACCTTCATTGTCTCATTGTTTTCTCCACCAAATTCTTTCTTCAAATCTGCCAAAAATTCTCTAACTGACTTATATTTTAGACTCCCTGTCTCCAGATCTTCTAACATATTTTTCTTCCAAATATCCACTGACCCTCCTTGCACATAAGATAACATTCACTGTATCTACTCTTCTACTAAATCATCTCTCATCTTCATCCTTATAAATAATTTATATACTGTCAAAAAACCTAAAACTTTCACTGTCTTCCTGTTGAACTTTTGTAGTATAACCACTTCTACATTTGACCTAGTGTTGGGTCTAGGGGCCACTACCACTCCTACTCCTACTTTTCTTGCTACTGACATGTTTTGGAGCTATGTCTATATTATGGTGATTTGCTTCTTATACTACCAAATGATTTGTTCAAATTGAGTTGAGTCAAGTTGACTTATGTTGTGATAGGAAGATAATGATAATAAATTATATAAATAAGAGAAGCTGGTGTTAGCCTTACTTTCAGAATTGTATCCTCTACTCATCACTATCTTGGTAGATACTAGCAGGCCTTCTTCTTGTAATATCTTATACTATTTACTGACTACTTATCCTACTGTTCTACTGACTACTGCTCTAATCAAACTGTTATAACATTATCCCTAAAAAGAGAATCTCTAACCTAGGTACTCTTTAATGGACAATGCTACTACTCTACCTGAACAAGTCACAAGTAGACCTGTAGCACAAGCCTTTTACTCAAAAAATACATATATACTACTCAATACCACCCAATTAAACAATAAGTCACATTCAGCCAGTGGCCTGAGTCTGGTTACCAATGTCCACAACTACTTATACTAAGTAGCTAGGTCTCCTTTATGCCTGGAATCTGACTTCTAATCTGAGAGTGATTAACAGTCATATTGACTGTCAGTTGAGCATGATAAGAGAGTAAGAGAATAGAGAAGGCCCTGAGCTGGGCAGTCTTAAAGATGAAAAATTATTATGATTTAAGCCTTTGAGTAAAAACAAAAGATTACTTTTGTATTGAATAATACAAAGGAACTTGATGAAGTTCTAAGTGTAAACTAGTCTACCTTATATACCACAGACCATGGTCTGTGCATATACTATAACTAACCTACTTTAGAGTACATATGCTTTTCATAAAGCTAATATATTGTTGTTATACTACATAACATCATCTATTCTAGAACCTTCTATAATATATTGTTGTTATACTACATAACATCATCTATTCTAGAACCTTCTATAATCTTTTCTATATCACATGATTGTGTGACTGTGACTTTGGCATATGTCACACCACTGCTTCTGCCCAAAATAAATAAAGAGAAAAAAAAAACTCAAGATAAAATAAAGAAAAATAAGAAAAAGAAAAAGATTATAATTCAAACCTTAAAGTGTTTAAAATAGGATGGAAATCTTATATTAGGGTTAATATAAGGGAACTATATTAAGTTCCATATTCTTCTTATATATACTAGACTAATAGTCCATATTACACAAATCCTAGCCTATTCTAAAAGCTATGCATATTACATATTATTAATAGTTATTGTTCCAGAATCTTCTACATTTTTTGTGACATGTGACCAGTTTGTAATAGTTTGTGACAGTCACATGTGATATCATGCTAAACCCTAATCTTAATAAAATAAAAGTAAAGTAAAGTAAAGTAAAATAAAATAAAAAGGAAAAAATGAAATAGAGTCTATCATTCACAACTCTGACAGACCTTCTCCACCATGAAAGCATAGTCTTTGTCTTTCTCTACAGTATTCACACCAATGTCTGATAATTTAGCATTACTACTACCACTATCTTTCTCATACTTCCTGTCTCTTTTATTTGAACACTCTTTTTTCTAGTAATCACTACTACAAATTCAGCAAGACCTTTTTCCTCTTTTTTCCTTATCCTTTCACTTTTTTTTACTGCTTTCTTTTTCTCTAGTCTCAAATGCCAATACATTATCACTATTATATCATAAGCTATTTCTTTTACTTGAACAAGTTTAATCTCACTCATCATATATAAAGATAATTAGAAGTTTAGATTCAATATCACAGCTAGCAAGATAAACATCAGTGAGCTGATTAGAAGCAAAAGTGGCTAACCAATGAGGTTAGAATTGAATGATACTAGTGACAACACCAATAGCAGACAACTCTGCTTTCTTTGTACAAAGGTTGTTTAAGAAAGCTCAAATATATTTTTTGTTAGGATAGCAAGTATTTGTGAATTCAAAGCATAAACAAGCCTATGAAAAAATACTCTTGTAAAGGTAGTACTGCAATAGCATTTTATATAAATTTGACCAATAGGTAGAAGGGGACAATAACAAAAGTAAAGTTTGAAAATTGTTAATCAAGTAAAGAGTAAGCAATACTCTTATTTTAGTTTCAGATATTAATAGTTTCATAGGTAATAGTAAAGATAAGTATTACTATAGGGATAATAGTAGTAGTAGAAGATGCAGAAACAGCAAAAAGTGAGAATTGCATAGAAGAAGACAATACTAGACAGGGTAGAGTACTATCAAAATGTTCTCATAGCTCTTTTTCTTAGACTACTGTCTGAAAATAGAGCACAAAAATTGCCCAGTTTGACCCAAAAATAAGCATGATATCATTCAAAGTATTAGACATATTTGCTTTAATAGGATAAATTTAATTCTTTCAACAATATAATGGGTCAGAGCCTATAACCTGTAAGAACAACCTCAGTATGAAAAATAGTGCAAGAAATGAGGCATATATTGCTACAATCTCTAACTCATATTCTACAGATGTTTATCTTATAGTTGACATGTTCTGAACACATGTTAGAGTTTGTTTTATCTTTGACTCATATTTACTATAATCTACTGTGCCTCACTTGGTCCTTATATTTTATCAGTTAGCACCTTATGTAGTAGAAGAGGCTTCATCATTTTTTTCTCATTTTCTCCTTATGTATTACTCATAGACATTGTATGCTTTCCTCATGATCATTAGATATATATAGTTGTAAATATAATCTTGTATCCTTATACTTTACTAATTGATTATTTCATTACTCCTTTCTCAAGTCTTTGCCTTAGTTGCAATCTGAGCCAGCTTATAATTATAATAGTGCTATATAATAAACTATATAGCAAAGTAGTACTAAATAGTGTTTGTAGAAATAACAGGTGAAACATAAGACTTGGCACAAATAGAAAAGTTCAAGTAATTTCTGAAACCTCAGTAACATCAACATAAGTTTGCTAATCCAATAGTTTTAGAGTACAGCCCCAAGCAGAGGTTTCAGCAGTGAAATACTAAAAGGGGTTGATAGGAAAAATTAGAGGAACTTCACTATGAAATGTTAAGTTGGAAAAGAGTATCTATGTTATGAAAGAATACTTGTGGGGATTGGACTTGATTGTATTATTACTATGGAGATATATTATAAGAGATAAGGCTGTCATAGGAAACAGGATTTTGTAAGAGATAAAAAAGACATTACTGCCAATGTATTAGAAGATCTTGAATTGGAGGAAGTAGAATTTGAATTGGCAGGGAATTTTTTGTTAGAATTAAAAAAGAAATTTGGAGAAGGAGATGAGGAGTTAGTCAAAGTAGCAGAACTCAGAAAAGTTGAGCAGAGAGGAAGAAAAATGGAGAAATTTGTCTAGGAATTTAGGAGAACAGTAAGGGGAAGCAGGTATCAAGAAAGAGTATTAGTAGAAGAGTTCAAAAGAGAAATGAATGAAGTGATAAGGAAGAATTTAATGGAGATGGAAAGACTTTCTACAAGCATTGAACAGTGGTATGAATATGCTACTAATTTAGAGAGAGAAAGCAAGGAAGAAGAAAGGTTGAGAGAAAGAAAGGAGAGTGGAAACCAAGAACAAAGACAGAGAGGGATAGAGAATAATCAAGGAAGAGTGAGGCCACAACTACCTTTACTCCAAGTATGGTCAAGAAGGCAGGAGATGTAGTAGGTGCTGGTAGGATCTAAGAAAACAGTATTTTAGAACAAGTGAACTTGTTATATAATAGTATTCTCCCTTTAGGACTGAGCCCTCAAAGTTCTATCTAGTTTTATCTGGGAAACTTGTGATAGTGTCTAAGTTAATATAAAAAAGAAGAAATATTTTTGCTTCTTTCTTCTTACCACCATTTTCCACTATTTCTGAGGTTAATGTTAAGATCCTTGAGCATTAATATAAGAATATGAGAAATCAATACAAGAAAGAGCAGTTATTCCAAGCCTGTTTGAAAGAAACAGTTAGGGCAAGATATACTGAGCATACAGTACAAAAAGTGAAGCTAGTAGCAAAGGCTAGGATAATGAGGAGGCTGTATAGAAGTAGCATAAGGAGAAGAAGAACTGAAAATTGTATAAAGAGGAGTTAGAAAGGCTTTATTAGAAGATTTTAGCACAGAGGTCTAATATGATAGAAGGTATTAAGATCTTTCAGATAGTAGAGACTGAGAGAAAGGAGATCCTTAAGATTTTCTCAAAAAATAAGATTAAACTATAGCCAATAAGAAAGTAAAATAGAAAGCAAACAAAGAAGTACTATAGAAATAATATAGTAAAGATGGAGGACAAGAACTCCTGTAAGAGATATGTATGCTAAGTATGAGTGTTTAGCACACTATAGTAGGTAAGTAGTAATATTAATAATATTTTTACCATTTTTACTAATTTATTCTTCTATAGTTGCTCTCTAGTCTATATAGGGTTGGGAAGTCTCTCTAGAACTTAGTAGGGGCCCAAGATTAGAATATGGCCTAGCTAGCAAGAATTAGGACCAGAATCAACATAAGATAGTGTCTGGAAAAGATTGTAAGGGAAAGTGAGGAAAAAGAAAAAGAAGAGAAAAAAAATAGAGAAGAGTCCATAAAAGAACTAGAAGAGGTTAAGAAGGAGGTGTTGGAACAAACCCATCACCTGTCTTTTACTAGATTAGAATTTGCTATATTACTACTGCAATATGATTTTTTGGTTTTGGTTTTTCTTGATTACAAGTAAGTAAAAAAATAAATAAAAATAGGAAAATTGGAATAAAAACCCTGTATAAAGTGTATGAAGGCTAGAATTAGACAGAAATAGAAAAACAGACAGAATATATACTAAGAAAAACTCTATTGAAAGTATATAGAGGTCAGATAGAGGTCAGAGCTGAATTGTAGTAGCATAACCAGACAGTGAAAGAGGACTGGGCCTGGTAAGATAAGTAATATAGGAATCAGATACCAAGTTAGTGACATGAGTAAGCTCAGTAGTAAGAATTCACTCAGATTTGTCTTCAGTGTCTTTGTACTCTAGCCAAATGACCTTATAAAAGAGCTTGCATGTCCATTAGTAATTAATTTTGAACTCTACTATCTATAAGATTTTGTACTCAGATTCTCCATTGATTATGACTGGTACAGAGGCTAGTAGAGTTTTCTCAGAAAAAGTGTTAGATGTGGCAGGTTCAAGTATGGATATATGGAAGACTATATGTATAGAGTATATAGATATCTAGAATATAGTGAGTGAACAATAGAGTTCTTTTGTAAGGTCTGAGATACTTTTTTAATAGCTTTTTGAAAGGTCTGGTAGTTCTAAAGAATTAAGCTTTCATGAATACCTCATTATCTACTATGAAATCAGATGTAGGAGAACATTGCATATTAATGGACTTCTAATAGTGCTGTTAGGCTGTGGTAATCTCAGCTTTGAGAATATTCTGTAATTCATTGAGATGTATGACAAAGTCATGGGCTCAGAAGGAAGTAATATCATGTTTAGGGTGAATGAAGATGTTCAGATGATATCTCTTGTTAGCAAAGAAAGAAGAGATACCAGTGGTGGCACTAGAAGCATTGTTGTAAGAGAACTCTGCAAGTGGCAGGAGCTCAGACCAGTTATTTTGCTAGTAGTTACAATATACACAAAGGTATTGCTTGAGTATTTAGTTCATGTACTTAGGTTATCCATTATCTTTGGAATAGTAACCTTAAGCTACATGTTTAAAGTAGTACATGTTTAAAGTAGTATCTAAAAAACAGAAAAAGTTCAACACAAACTCTGAACCTCCATCAGAGGTGATATAAGAGAAAACACTGTGTTTTTAAAACATATGGAGAATAAACAGACATACTAGGTTTGTAGATGTGATGATATTTTGTGCAGGGATAAAAATTTCCTGCTTAGTGAGCTAGTTAATGATAATGAGAATGATGTCAAATTTAGAGAATGATGGGAGTTTCTCAATGAAATTCATAGAAATGAAATTCTGTGGCTATTCAGGAACAGGGAGCTGCTTGAGGAATCTGTAGGGCTTGTGATACTAAGGTTTGGATCACATATAAGTAACACAGGACTTGAAAACTGTATATGAAGGCTGGACCAGAAATAACTATAGCAAACTAATTCCAGTGTTTTGTTCTAATTGAAGTGGCTAGCAGAACTATAATCGGAGAATATGTATGTGGAGATTTCCAGAGGATTATATATAGATTTTTCCATTAAAAAGGAGAAGACTAGCATTATACTAGAAAATGCTTTTTCACAAAAGAATATAATATTATAAGATTTTTAAGTATCTAAGACCTATTTAAAGGTATTAGTAAGAAGACTTTATGCTTTCAAATGATGCCTTAGGCTCTATCAAGTTAGTATTCACTTGAGAAATAGTATGGTAGCCATTAAAAAAAATCAGACTTTGAACATAAAATGCCTAGCTATTTGATGCTCTAGCTTACATGTGTATAGAGACTACTTGTTATTAATAGAAACATGCTATTATATAGTTTTTTAGAGCAATATAGAGAATAAAATATTACCTACTTATGAAAGGGATAAGAATACTAGAATCATACTAGAAAGCAATATTATCCACTTGTGAAAGGAATAGGAATACTGAAAAGAACTCAAAAGCAAGAGATCAAAGGAAGAACAGACTGAGAAGTAACTCACAAGTAGAAGCAATTAGTAGAAATGCTAGGAAAGAAAAGAATCAACACTTACAAGCAAGAAAAGAACATTAGGCCAATTTTGGATTGTGAATGGAGAGAGGACTATGTGCTCCCAAGATCCTAGAAGACTTCTTATTATTTCAGTCTCTATTTACTATTTTCATTCTTTATATTTTTAGACTAATATATAAGCCACAAGTGAAGAAGAGCAAAAAAGAACTTCTATCTGAATTTCCTCACTTGTAAGTGGTTTAATTGCTATTTTCTCAAGTGAGCATTGTTAGTACTTACTTTTACTTTCAGACAAGTTTCAGAGAGTTCTAGTAGTCTGAGAAAGGCTGGGAAGATAAATATCAGTTGGTATCATCAGCTGTAACATTTGACTTGAGGGATGCCTTTAGAGTACATCATCTAAGATAGACAGTGTTGTTTGAGGCTCTTAAGGGGCTTTGCAATTTATTTACTAGATTTTCCAAAAGAGCTTGTTACACAATATAAGTATTATAACTTAGGTCCAAATATTAATAAAAAAACATACTTGTATATTGAGTGACAAAAGAAACTTAATAGAGTTCCTAGTCTTTTTTATATACCTCTAGAGGTGGGTCTGTACACACCTATCCTACCCTAAAGCTATAACTAAGTCCTTCTAGTAGCTTTTATAATGTTTTATCAAGTTATATGACTATGTAATAGCAACTGTGATATGTGTGATAGATGTCACACTTCACATTATGCTTTGTGACATTGTGACAGTCACCTGTGATGTGATGTCACACTTTATCTAAGTCCAAAAAAAGAAATAAGAAAATAAGAAAACTAAACTATAAAAGAAAAGAGAAATCATAAAAGACTAGAATAAATGAAAAATAACTAAGCCCACTTAGAATATTTCTGACATCTATGTCTACTAGTAGTACTGGTATGGCTAGCTATCCATGAATCATGATAAAGTGTGATAATATGATATCAGAGTTCCAAGATATTTGAGATATAAATTTTACTGCAAAACAAGAACAGACTATTATTCTCAAACCACTTTATAAAGTATACAAACCTTACAGATAAGTAGTGGAGCTTCCTTACTACATTAACAATGAATTCTTGTTGGCTTAAGTAATTGCCATGGCAAATTTCTATGAGGAGGTTTCACTCTTTATTTTTATAGCAACATCTTCAAGTATCTAAATAGCAAAAAACTCTAGCTTAATTAGCATTATGTCCTAATTATCTTATAGCCTACTACTCTGATCTGGTTGATAAGATAGCATACCAGACTTGTCCATAAACTTCTTTTGTCAATAATAAAGTAGAAAATTGAATTTTGCTAAGTAGAGAAACTACCACACTTGCCTGTAGTTAAGTTTCTTGGCAGTTATGATATATTCCAGATTCTTATAGTCAGTTCAAATTTTTACTAGGGTTTTTACACCTTCCAAGAAGTGGCACCACTTCTCTAATGCCCAAATAATAACCAATATCTCCTTAGAATATATCTTATAGTTATGTTCCACCAATAAGAGTGATTTGCTGAAATACACAACTAAATACCATTTACCATTGTCTGTAAATATTTAAGAGAAAACTGCTTCTATAGCAAAGTCCAAGCTATTAGCCTTGATATGAAATAAGATCAAAGTGTCAAAAGAGACTAGGACAAAGACAAAGGTGACAGCTGCCTTGGATAAGTCGAAAATGCTCTGTTGTCAGAGTTAAAGATAATAGACTCTTATTATTTTCATTTTATTTCACATTTTTATTTTGTTTTTCATTTTATTTATTTTTGGACATAGAGTTAGAGATTAGTGTGACTGTAATAAACTGTGACATGTGTCACAGTCATGGTTACATAGTCACACATCACACAAAATGATGTAGAATGTTCTAGAACAACAATAATATCATACTATATATTTTTTAGAGTAGGCTAGGTTTAGTATAATACAAACTATTAGCCAAGTATATATAAGATAGACAGTTTGTACTTGAAACTCCATTGAGTTCCCTTGTGTTAATACAATACAAGGTTCATCTTTCACTCTTATACTTGAGCTTGAGTTGTGACATCTGTTGCTACTCAAGACTTTAGGTGTTATAACTTAAAACCTTATATAAGGGCAAAAGATAACTTTTATATTGAGTAACACAAAAAAACTTGATAGAGTTCCAAGTACAAACTAGTCTGCCTTATATATCACAGACTGTGGTCTGTGCACACACTACTACTAACTTATCATAAAGTATATGTACTTGCTATAAGATTAACATATTATTGCTATATTATATAATATTATTTATTTTAGAACCTTCTATGTCCTTCTCTATATCACATAATCCTGTGACCATGACTGTTACTGTGGTTGTGACATGTGACAATCACACCTTAACCCTAGGTTCTGATAAAAAAAGAAAAGAAAAGAAATAAAAATAGAAAATCAAAAAGAAAATAGATATAAAATTACTATCTGTAACTTTGACATCAGGCCTAAATACTGTTACTCTAGTAACATCAAAGAAAGAGTAGACTATCTTCAAAAAGCTATAGATGAATCTTCTATAAAAATTAGCAAACTTAAGAAATGCTTGTATATTTATTTTACTCTATAAGGTTAGCTAGTTATATATACTAGCTACTTTTATAAAGTTTATTTCCATTTGATCCTCTGAGATGACTAGTCTTATATACTCTACCCTTTGTCCATTAAACTTATACTTTTCAGAATGTAGATATTTGGTTAAGACCTCAAGAATTCTATATACTATCTTGTGATAATCCTCTAAGGTCTGGATAAATATGAGAATGTTGTTTAAGTATATAATCATGATGTATTCTGTTATTAGGTCTCTAAAAATATTGTTTATTATAGTTTGGAATATAAAGAAGTTATTAGTTATACTGAAGAAAATATTACAAAGAGTTTAAAAAGTCTATATTTAGTGCAAAATGTGGCCTTTTACTTATTACTTACTTTAATTTACATGTTATTAAAATCCTAACAGATATCTAGTTTGGTAAAATACTTGGCATTATAGAGTTACTACAAGATAAGCTCAGAGATAAGAAAGAGTAGGTACTTGTTCTTAATTGCCATAGAATTAAGGGCTTTGTAATCTTGTACTAACTAGAACAAGCTATTTTTTCTCTTGATAAAGAATACTAGTATAGCTATAGTATCAGAGTTCAAGATGGTAGACTCTAACTATTTTATTTTCCCTTTTCTTTCATTTTTATTTTTGGGGACTTAGGGTTAGGGTTAACATGACATAACTGTCACACTATCACACATCAGTCATATGACAAGATCATGGTCATAGTCATATAGTCATGTGTCACATGGAAAAGTATAGAAGGTTCTAGAAGAATGATGTCATACAACATGTTTAATATATGTTGACCTTAAGGCAAACATATGGCTGTTTAGGGTAGGCTAGAAGTAGTTAGCATGGACCATGGAGTTTTAGTATATAAGGTAGACAATCCTATACAGAGTTCTCTACTGAGTTCTCTTGTATAAACCTTATATAAAGTTCCTTTTCTTGACCCACTTTAAGGTCTTAAGATCATAATACATAGGAGATTTCAAAGAGCATATCTTACTTATATAGAGATTCTTTCCAGGATCAGCTCAATAGCATAGCCCCAGCAGCAATGTTTAGAGAGAACATTAAAATTATTCTTGGCAAAGACTAATTTAAACTTTTTGACATGGAGTCAAAGTGTTTAATTAGTCTTTTCATTGTCTATACCTACTTGTGAGCTATAGAAAGCCTCTGAGAATGAATAGTTGCAGTATAAAGATCTAAGACAGAGTATTCAGAAATTAGCTAAGTTATATATATATAATTATTTGGTTCTATACTTTGTAGATATATCAATAGATTCTTTATTTTCAAAGTCATTGATAAGAGCAGATGAGAGGTCTAAGCAACATATATCTAGTACATGGATGTTAGAAATCTTCCAAGTAAACTTAGATATTTTTTATTTTTCTAGTTTTTTTTATAATTTTTCTTTTCTTTTATAATATAGTTTCCTTATTTCTTTTTTTAGACTTAGCTAAGAGATATGATGCCATATTACATATGATAGTCATAATGTCACAAAGTATGACATATATCACAGTCACACAGTTATATAACTTGCTAGAATATTATAAAAACTATAAAAACTACTAAAAAAAACCTAGTCATAACTTTAGGATAGGTTAGATATGCATAGACAAACTTCCAAAGATATATAAAGTAGACTACTCTATAGTGGTAACTCTATTGAGTTCTCTTGTATTACTTAATATACCAGTATATCTTTTATTCTAATACTTAGGCCTAAGTCATAATAATAGATCTTCAACTTCTTTTTATCTTGGTATTCTGAACAGTAAGTAGAATAGTGATTTATGAATACTTCTCCTTTTTGCAAGTTTATTTCTGGATTATGTTGCTTAAGTTAGATAAATCTAAGAATAAGATTTTAATTTTCTAAGCTAGAAACTGTAAGCAATATCTGTTTGGTATATGTTTTGTAATAAAAGATTATATCTACTACTTTGGATATCTAGTCCACTTTATTGGAAGTCTTGTCAACATTGTAGACTAGCACAGTCTTAGAAAATTTGCATATATTTAGATAGTATTTCTCTACAAAGTTTTTGTTGATAAAGACTATAAGAAAACTTGTACTTTTGTTTTCAATACTACTACAGAAGTCTATGGAGTTCAAAATCTCAGACCAAGTACTACCAACAAAGCTTACAAAGCTTACATTGTCTATCCTCTAAACTTAAAATCAAACACTACTACCAAAGTCTATAGTGTTCATTCCTTCAACCTATCATGATATACTTAGACTTTAATATTTTATTCCATTTTCTTTGATTTGATTTTTAATTTTTAAATTTAAATTTCTTTTTTCTTTCATTTCTTGAATAATGAAGAAGCATATGACTCATTACTTCTTTCCCTTGAACTACCATCTTATATAGTAGTATCTAACAGAAAATTAGTGAATATATTATTTCCCTTTAGTTTTAACACTTCTACTACCTTTATGGCTCATAACAACAATAACATAGACATGGTAATTAATACCTCTAGGAGTAAATTGGTCAAGTCAAGTGCTAACATTTCTAGAAATTTGTTGGCATACTCTAGTATATTTTCTATTTCTTATATGGAAAGGATGGAAACTCAAAACAACAATCTATTTTGGGTAAACCAAGTTGATGAGCTCAAAGATTCTCAAAGATTCTTGTTATTCTATGCTACTCCCAAGGAAGGGGAGGTCAATACCTGCAATGAGGCTATAAGATTCATAAACTGTAACGACCTTAAGCTTGAGCTCAGGTTGCACTTAGGCAAAGACTTGAGGAAGTGTAAGGGATAGATTGAAGTGGTAAAGCGTAAGGATACAGGAATGTATCTACGCTATATATACATAACTAG
>Ga0157363_1004947_pt1 | contig 12381 bp, 5 predicted proteins | sample AttsexASBM1_FD_111477 | JGI IMG/M metagenome (GOLD analysis project Ga0157363, IMG submission 111477) | Fungus gardens microbial communities from leaf cutter ant in Ribeirão Preto, State of São Paulo, Brazil - Atta sexdens ASBM1 | ecosystem: Host-associated > Fungi > Mycelium > Unclassified ...
ACACACACACACACACACACACACACACACACACACACACACACACACACGCGCGCGCGCGCGCGCGCGCGCGCGCGCGCAGAGAGAGAGAGAGAGAGAGAGAGAGAGGAAAGGAGAGGGAAAGGCAGAGAGAAAATCAATTTTGAATTTTATTTTTGATATGTATACTTCATAAAATTATAGAGCTATTTTAATTTTTTCTTGTTTATTTAATCATCCTCGTTAAAGACTTAAATTCGCATTCAATTATTTTTATTTCACACAAATTGGAATTCAGAAATGTCTGTTTCATTTGACACGTCTTCTACACGTCTTCCACCTTTGTTTCCATTTTCTTCTCTCTCTCTCTCTCTCTCTCTCTCTCTCGCAACGCCATTCAGGAGAAGTCAGAAAGGTACGGTTGGTGATAATAACGCAAGGGGCCCCCGCGGAAAAATCATACACACAGTCAGAAACGACGGGCCTCCCTCGTGCCATTGACCAGGTAATTCAGCGACGCGTAAAAAACAGGCATATAAATGCGCCAACAGAGCAGGCCCTGATTCTTCTCTTTCGTGCCCCACTAAATCGCCACGATATTTGATCGTGCTCCATTTTTTCGTACATAGACACGAGAAGTACATAATTTAAAACAAACGAGATAATGAAATTGAAAATTTTAATTAAAACAAAGAAAGAAACAAAAGATCTCGAAAAAATATAATTTAAGAAACAGATAATAAAGGAACTGAGAAACTAAAAAACTAATAAAATATAATAAAATTTATCTCATTGCATAAAATCTATACTACATTGCATTGTAAATAAAAACGATGTTATTCTCTTTCTTCGGAGGAAAAATCTGGAATCGAGAAAAGAGATTTTAAAAATATTTTTGCGAGGATCATCCAAATTTTTCGCGAAGAAGCATCATCGGGATTTCGCAATCGTTTACGAAGGCAATTGTAAAGCGGATTTGCGCGCTCGCGAAGGATGTAATTTATCGAGTACGTAGCACAGTAAAGAGATACTGAGGGGAACACATAGAACTAAGGTGGTGTAACGTAACCAAGAAGAGATTTAGACGCCGCCGCGCGCCATTCCGTTGGCGGATTGCAGGCTAAAAGCGCATTGTGTTTCGAACTGTACAATAGATATAAATCCAATCTTCCTACGTATGTCGCTGATGCGTAAGCTAAGTCACAAAGTACAAAGAGTTTTTCGCGCACGCGATGTATTACGTTGCTTATTATCATATCACTTTCCTATCGTCACTTTATTATTAGTACTTCGCGAATGTTAAGTGTATGTTTTCTTCTTTTATGCATCGACATATTGTATCATCTTCAATTTAAAAAAGATGAAAAATTATTGATTGAATAGATAATCCTGAAAAAAAGATATTATAATTCTGATTTTCGATTTTAGTAAATTATATTGTTAGTATTCTGTGTGTTTGGTGATTACAATATTATATGTATATATCCATTATATTAAATGATGTTGTTTCGAAATAAAAATTAAATTTTAATGAGTGTACATATAGTAAAACAATATATATATATATATAGGGTGTTTCTGAAATAACGTCTACAATCATACAGTGCTGTTCCTAATAAAAAACTGAGTCGAAAAGTTTTCTATTTTGCAATTTTTGTAATATTTTTTTTAGTTATCCAATGAGCAAAATGTTTAAAATCGACGTATAAGACATCTTTAAGAGTTCTTTAAGAAACATCTTCAAAAATTCACAAAGAATACTGAAAGATATTTTAATATTGTCTTATCGATTTTATCTATTTATTCGGTAATATTTAGAAATTAATATTTTATTAATTATTGCGAAAATTGCAAAATGGTAGAAGACTTTTTGACTCAGTTTTTTATTAGGAATAGCACTGTATGATTAGTGAGAGTTATTTAAGAAACACCTTGTATACACTTACGCTGAGGATTCTCGAGCATACATTTCTCCGCGATTGATTAATTAATCGAGCGAGTCTGTGAACGAGCGCGCTGTCGCATTTCAGGATTGTAATCATTAAAAGTCAGAATATACCAACTGTTCGTTAGCGTCGTGTGCGAGCAAACACGCTCATAACATTCAGAAGTTACTTCCAAGCTGGAAGAACATTAGCAAGTTTTTGCGCATGTTCAGTCGGTCGCTTCAGCGATGTTACTTGTCTGTAGCATAAGTGAGACTCCACAAGAGATATATAATAGATACTTACTCCGTTATGCAGCTGTCTTCCTCGGACTGTCAATTCTTTGGTGGATCATTATAATTGCGGCTTTGTATCATGCTCTTCACTAGATCGCTGCACTGCTCTATAAACTGTTTTGGAATTACCTCACTTATATATTTCTTCAATTCTTCAAATTTTTGAAAGATCATATCTTCAAGAATTTTAAAATAATTTATTTTTTAATCGATAATTTATATTTCTTTGGTAATAACAATTTAATTGTTTATTTTGTTAGTATCTTCTCTAATCCGAATGCTACGTATTTTTAATAGATTCAAGTAAATAATTTGCCTAATACAGTTATTGCAAAAATGTTCATTTATTTATAGAATTAGTAAACTTATAAAGTCTTGAAAAATTAATGAACCACTTTAAGAGAAATTAATATTATAAGATCAAACTTAATCATGATTTTACGAGATCGATTTATGCTATAAACTCTCGGAACACTAAATTGATACAAATGATACGAATAATTACCAACATTTCGATTGAGTGGACAAATCCAATTTATTGGAAAATTTTCTTTTTAATCTGTCTATCTCTACGATATTATCGCTCTCTTATTAAATCAACCGGTGAAATATAAACGAGTGAATGACGAACGAAATTGTTAAAAAAGGTTCGCGGCGACGTGGGAGATCGCACGCAAGATCTTGCTGCGGCGGCGAGGATCTGCAGAGCCTGCAGACCTTGAACTTGATCGGACGCGGGGGTGGAAGCAGTCGGCAGCGCAGTCCTAATCCTGCGACAGGTGGTCCAGGTCAGGATCAGCCAGCATCCGTGGTGGATTACAGACGGCTAGTGTTCATCAGCTCGGACTCGTCGTCAGGCCGCGAGGAGGACGATGCCGACAGTAGTTGCTCAAGCTCGTCCTACCTGAACGGACTGCCGCGCAACAGCAATCACCACCATCATCACGCGCAGTCGCTCGAGGACTGCGACTGGGACTACTTCGAAAGCGGCTCTCTGCCGTTGCCAACAACACCAATTGTCACCGTCGGCGCTGGTGTTAACATCGCCGGTACAGCGGATATCATTGGTCAGGACGTTTGGAGTTGCTGCCCAGGACGCGGTTCCGCTGCTTGTCAGGTACTTCTATAATATTATAATATTATATCATATATTTCATTTCACATACGTTACGTTTGAAAGAAATTAGAAGTATTAGATTAGTGCAGAAGTTTGACGTACTTTTATAAATAAATCTGTAAGGATTATAATTTTCGTTATATTTTTTTTCGTCTGAAAATTCACCAAAGATTCAAATATTCAATATTAAGGATTTTCAAGAATAAGTCTAATAATATAGTTCTAATAATATAATTCTCTTAAGCATATGATTTGTAGTCATTGTTTTATAGCAGCTTCCTGAATCTTTTTAATTAATTTTTATTTTAATAAATTTATTTATTTGATTTAATATAAATCGTACATTAAAATTTAAATTTTTATTTACGAAATAATTTCATATAAATAAATTGAATAAAAAAATGATGTTACGCGCGATGAGAACAGTTTTCCATGAACATGAACACAAGTCATGTGACCGCGACTGGGTGCCGCTGGTTGTGCATCCGTTTGACAAACACATTGCTGCAGCTAAATTAATCATTCACGTTCTACTAGCGAAGAGAGTCGCACGGCAACTATGCGGAATTCACGGTCACACTTTGTCAATAAACTCGTATATTGAGCGACGCCTCACGTTGATTACAACGATCGATAAGCACTTCGTACTGAATTGTCACTGCTACAGCTTTGAGTTGTTAACCCATATTTCTCTATTTATACTTCTTATAAGTAGAATGTATTTATAGAAAATAAATGATTTAACATATTTTTTTTGTGCACATTAATTAAAATTTTAATAATATCAGAAGACAATTTATATTTTCTTAGCGCAAAATTTGAAATTGATATATATTTTGATCGATATAAGTACATCACATTTTTTTTTGTTTACTTATAATTTTTATTTATAATTATTTTTTGACATTTATATTTTACAACTTTTTTTAATAGAGGAGATAGTAGTTACGGCCCTCATTTACATTTTATACGATAACTTGGTTGTATAATCAAAATTTAAACTTAAAACTTAATGATTACATTCGTGAAAGTATTGTTCAAAACCCAAAGTTACGAAACATTTATTATATAGGATATTATTTATAAAAATGTGGCACTGCATTAATGACTCGAAAAGAAACAGAAATGATAATTTGGCTTCCTACAAAAATATATTTAAAAAATTGATTTCATTAAAAAAAAAATAGTGTTTGGTTACAAAATTAACAAAAAAGTAAAATATTTTAGAATGCAAATAAATGTATACGTTACACACATAACTTCTGCATATAAAGTGCTCAGCACTAAAAATAGTACACATAACATAAACTATATTAACAGAGCTATAATCGATTATCAAATAATTATTTTGATATGAGATTTGAGATTGAGATGAGAGGCCGCGAATAATCAATATGCATAAAAGGCCATAGTTTAACAAATTTGCCGTGCAAATTTACATAACTCAAAATATGTACAGACAAATAAAATGTTAAATAGTAAACAACATATTCAAAAATACATATATTAAGCATGTTATGTGATAACATGCTCAAGTTTAAGAAAAATGAGGAAGGAGGTGTAATTAAATGCTAAAATATACCTTAGAAGCATTTCGAAATACTTGAAAGTAAAAATGCGTTGTAAGTGCTGGCTATTGAGTGTTGGCATGATATAACGACGAACTGAACAAATAATTTCATAAGTAATCATTAAGATTCTCTATATAATAGTGGAGATATTAAGGGAAGTCACAATATCTACACCACTGGCCATAATACCTTCTCCTCTTTCGTGATTGAAAATAAAAAAGTATATCATATTGTAATTTCATATCTTATATTTTAAAAATAGAATTGTAAGCAAAAATATAAGACGTGTTAAAATTTTAAACAGTGTGGAGATAATTAGTCAATTTCAAATTAAATTGAATAAAAAGCCATTTTTATTCAATGAAAAAAAAATAAATTACAATATTTTAAGTAAAATAGGAAGATAGAGAAAGATAATACTTTTTAAGATAAAATTTCGCGAGCTATCATCCTGTCGTTCTATTCAGGCCTGCGGTGGTTCCCGAAGTGCGAACGTGCTTCCGGTACCGGTACCTATACCGGTCCCTGTTCCATATCCAGTGCCGATACCGGCCGCACTGTGGACTGGTGATTTTGCGGCAGCTGCATCATCCATGATAAGTCGCAGTGACGGTCACGCCGAGCCAGGAACTCTGAGGTTACGAGGTGACCCAGCGGCACCTTGGTTCGCCTGGCATCCTCGATTCAACCAGCCTCTTCATGGCGCACGTTTAGATCCCCGGCTCGCTGGCGCCTTCGATCCAACCACCTGCACCTTCCGCCCGCCTGATCAAGTGTTGACTCCGAGATTGTACGGTCCAATAACTGAGACAATAACGACCGCAACGAATCTCGAGTCTTCTCAAATAAGTCACGATGTGAGAGATGAAGCAAACGTCATATTGAAGACTGAGAAACTTAGAAAGGAAGAAAACTTGCTGGCGAAGGATATTAACGAATCTAGTTCCTCTACTACAAAGAATAAAAAGAAGTTAGAAGAAACGAAGAACATCGAAATAGAAGGCAAGAAAGGTGAAGAAGAAACGGAAATGAACGAAGAGGCCACTTGTGAAGATTCCTTATTGTCATCTTTCGAAAGGAATGCACAAGGAATGTATCAGCACTCGCGAGAGGATTCGGGCAGCTCGTCCGGAAGATCGTCAGCAGATAGCAGCGATCTGGAAGAGGATTCCAGCTCGCATAGATTCTCTAAAGTATTTGTGGTGAACGACGACTCGCTCACCAGCGACAACGATATCGAGGATAATGAAGAGAATGATTCCGATTCTGCTGCGGAAGGTGGTGTAACCTTGAAACGTGTCACTGCGATTCCTGAAGAAGAACCGGTAGTGTTACAACATGTAAGACTATTAAACGAAGATATATTCATGGAAAATGAACGAGGAATAAACAAGAACGAATTAGAAGAATCTAATAAGCATTCCAAGACTTATATCTTTGGCAATGATCAGCTTAAAAGCGACGATAAATCATTGGATAAACCTGCTGCTAATTTAATTGACAAACGAAAAAGTCGCAATAAGAAGATCGAAAGTGATAGCGATGATAAACGACTTCCTTTCTTACTACATCGTCGATCGATCCCAGAAGAATTATATCTTGCAGATAATAGTGATTGTTCTGATAACCGAATTGAATTGAAATCCATAAGGATGCTCGATCCCGATAACATTGATCTGCCTACAGTCTTGAAAGACGAAAAACCTGTTTCGAAAATACAAATTTGCTCTGAAGCTGTTAATACATCGAAAGAGATTTTGCAGAATGGTCTGATCGAATGTCCAAAGTCACCTTCAAGCGACACCTGGGATTCAACAATTGTACCAGATTCTCTCGAAATTTCTGGAGTTTCTTCCGAAACTTCAGTTCCTGGAGAAACTGACATCGATCATCGAAATAGACTTAGAGTCTTTGATAACGGACAGATTACGCGATCGATCATAACAACGAACGATTGCAAGAAGCAAGAAGATAAGCGTTTATCGGAGGCAGATTGTTCGAATGTCGATATCATTGCCGACGCGTTGACTGACAGTTGCACCAGCAATGAGAGCAACACTACAGGTAGTGAGGTGAGCAGCGATGAGCTTCACGAGTACGAAGTGACTCCGATTGAGTCATCCTTTGATTACAGTAACGAGATCGCCGCAATCAACGACGAATTACTGTATCAAATTGGCACGAAGAAAACTGAAGATATTTCAAAAGGAATCAAGGAAAATGGTTATCATCTTGGCAATAATCATGATGACAAAACAAGTTCGACAATGACGAAAAGCGGCGCCAAGCAGAGCGTACAGTCTGAAAGACCGATCAGCGGGCGGTCTTCGATAAAATCGATGATCAGCGCGAAGGACGATAACGACGACGACAACGACGACGAAGACGACGATGAGGGCTATCGCTCCGTTACGTGTCGTCGCGGCGGTCAAGATGGCGGGCTAGGAGACAACGACCCGACGGCGGTAGCGGCGGGTGAGGAGCGCGTACAAGCAGACATAGGCGATGCAATATTAACCAGCAGGATCCAGGAGATGATGGGGAGCGCGGAGGAGCAAGACGGCAACGGCAGCAAGGTGGACATTGCGCATGACGGCCCGGTGAGAGGCGAGATTGCCGTTCAGGTGGGAGGAAATGGTGATGGTAACGGTGTTAGTGGTAGTGGTGAATACTTCGAGGAGGGGGACGCGACACGGTTTCGCTCAGTCGAGCGACGCCCGTGCACTCGGCAGGAGAATGGATTCCCAGCTGACGGCCAAACGTCGGCCAAGGACCTTGCCAGAGACTCAGTTCAGCACAACAGCAGTAACAATACTAGCGGTAACAATAAATACAGAAGTCTCGTGATGATTACCCAAGAAGCGTCCTACCAGCCGGTAAGCGTCGTCACATCGGACACTACGACATTGCTGCAACCGAATGAGATCCATTCGGCTGGAAGCCAGGGAGGCCTGGCCGGCTACTTCCAGCTGGCATTGGAGGCGGCGAGCGAACCGCAATTACATCGCAAAAATGCTCCGCGTAAGCCGCTGATGGTGAAAAGATTACCAGCCACAGTCGCGGTCTCCGCTGTCACGACGAGTCATCAATCAGCCGAGCCTGAAGTGGATAGTGGATTGAGTGTCGGTAGCGCTAGTGAAAGCGACGACGTGTCCGTGAAAAACGTGCCGAAGCCGCTTAATTGTCGACAGGAGAATGCGGATGACGTATCGAAAGATCGTTCGGTGTCGGATTATCGTGAATTACGTGTTTCGTCACAGTCTAGTGATGATAATTCAGGTACTGGTGGTGTTATTATACTCGAAGAAGGTCTGGCTGATGATGATTCTTGGGTGGAAGAAGTATCTCACGATGAAGATGAACCAGGCGCGACCACTGCCACGGAAGAAAGCTCTGAAGATGAAGCTAATAACTTTGGCGATCGTGAAGAAGAACTCAGAGGCTATCGTAGACAAGCGATTGATTTTACCTTGCACACAATCGTCGAAGAATCCTGTGAGGAGAGTGAAACGGAGCCTAGTCTGACTGCGGGAAGTCCTTCGAAAAAACCGCGACCACCTTCTGCTTCAGATTTAGAGAAATATTTCTTTTTTGGATTGGGAGGTGATGGAAATAGCTCCAGTATAGGTTCGCGCGAAGTTGACAGCTTGTCAGAAACCTCATCGATTTATTCTGAGGGATTGGAGTCGCTCGGCCAAGACGAAACTAACGGCAGTGGTCAAAACCAGGACAGGTCAAATAACAGTGAAGGTTTTCTAAATTCTTCCAGACTGGAAAAATATTATCTATCAGAATTCCTCGGCTTCGATCAGGATAGAAGAGATTCTGATGGTTCAGTAGGAAGTGATTCCGAAGGCAGACCAAGTCCAGAAGCGCAAAGAAGAAAAAAATTAGTGCGTGCGAGAGGTACAGGCAGATCTCATAGTTCTTCTCTGGATAATTTGTTAGCTCTCACACAGAGCTCACAAAACTTGAGTTCGCAAAATTCTCTTCAAGATCTAAGCCTTAATCAAGACGTGCAGGAGACTCAATCTGAAGGTTCCTCAACAGAGACTGATGGTACTGAAGACGGGCAAACCGCTGTATTTGGCACGGATGGTCAATTCGATACAGTAAAACGCAAGAAGAAAAAACCGCGAAATCTGGGAACTCAAAGTCCACGCGTGTCAGATGATCGGAACAAGACGCCGGAACCTAGCAGAGAAATGACGCTGATGAACGAAGTCGTAATGGAAAACGAAAATGAGGAGAATTCTGAGGACTCGGACAGAGCGAAGACTCCGCAACCAGAGTCCGTTCTGTCTTCGTCTTCCTCGCCGTCCACTCTTACAAATAATAGCAATACATTGAATGCGGCCTCATCCTCGCAAATGGATTCAAGAAATTCGGTTTCGATGAATTCAATTGATGGTCAACGATCAAAGCAACAATCGCGGGATTCAGGCTTTGTTGGTAGCTGCGACGATCTTCTTCAGCATCAAAAATTGCCAGATGAAAGCCAAACAGGTGGCATTGGAAGCGGTGGCACTGAGGCCGATCAAGAAGCCGACAAAGATCGCTCGCTCAGTAAGATTACGGAGCATTCTCAGAACGCGAATCAAAACGCTATTAAAGAAGGAGCGACCGGCAAAAGCAACTTGAAGCATCCGGTGAATCATGCAAGTCTTCCACACCTGGCGAATGCCTCACTGTCACGTAAAGATAGTTTCAATAACTGGTCCAGTGATGAGGAAACGAATCTCATGATGTCAAAGATGCGGCAGTTCTTCAAAACGATGGTGGCCAATACGAACGGTCAAGGACAGAATGCTACTAACGCAAATTCCAGTGGTGTTTCTCCAGCACCGAGTCCTCGACTGCCAGGTTATACCTCGAAAGCACGACTCTGTGTCCAGAATCGCACCAAACCGCCGCAATTGGTATATTTTGAGAATGAGCTGACACGATTGATGAAGACGGTGCCGGGAATACGTGACGAACAAGTACGAGAGATCGTCGAGTATCTCAGCTCAGAAGATACGTGGTCGGATTCTTATGACAGTTCGGATTATACTAGCTCCGACCTCGAAGGCGCTGCTGGAGGTCGCAGATCAGCCTTGCAGGAACAAATCTCGCAAAGTTGTCAACAAATTATCAGTAAATTTGACACCACTTCCACTGGCGGTGACGCAACTCTATCGGACAAAGAGAAGGAACAAATGAAAGAACCTGGGTCAAGTTCTACGATGCAACCTGCGCCTTGTCTTGGTAGGGATACTGCTTTCGTCTATCAAAAATTGGTACAAAGTTTCACAAAAATGGCCGGTGACGGCGTGAGTTCGGACGCTAATTCTACGCCGCACAGTAGTCCGCCATTGATCGCCAAAGTAATGCACCACATCGGTAGTCGGCTAGTAGCGCTGATGCACGAAGTTTCGGAAGGCGGACCGGCCGCGCATCATCCTTCTACATGGCGACGATATTCTCAACATCATCGAACCCCATCTTCGGCGTCTACCACCGAAGACGATGACTCAACTTCCGATTCCACTAATGCACCCTCATCAGCGCATTTGTTACCAAGATCAAAATCTCACGACCCCTTGTTGTTGATCAACAGTCATCCAGCAGTCACCGCCGGTCAAGAAGGGGAAGAACGAGAGGCCAGTGACTATGAAAGATTTTCTTGGCGTGGCAGTTTTGAGTCTACGCTTATGGCTGCCGACTCGAGGACGAAACTGAGCCTGTTAGCATGTTCTGGTGACGTCAGTAGTGGTGGTAGTGTCAGTGCAAGTGCAAGTGCCCTGGCCGCGAAGCGGCGTAGCGCCGGCGATTTGCTGTTCAATCCGAAGAGCTTTTCTAGAGAACAACTGGACAGGGTAAGGAGTTGCGGTTCGATTGGTGGCGGAAGTGGGGCCGGGACTGGCGGAGCTGGCAGCGGCTCTGTCGAGGAGAGGATATGGAGTAACAGGAGAAGATCTTCCGTTCCCGATGCTAACACTAGGGGAGAATCAGGTGAGTTTTAGCGTGACTATCTTTACGTATATGTGAATGAATGGAAGTGGTGTGCACTTCTCCATGCGAAGTGAGCTCTCGTAGATCGTATTACATCGCGGAAACAGTGGTAATTGGCATTACAGCTTGATTTTGCCTCGCTAACTTAAAACAATCCTGCGGGTTGCTCGAGCGTTTCTTTTCCGCAATTACATATGGTGCGGACTAAGCACGTTAGACGCTACAGTCAGATCGGTTCTGATAATAAGGTTATATTTTATGTGGAATGAATAGAGTAAACGCGCACGCAGCGGCAAGTCTAATGTAATTGTACTTATATTGGTAAATTAAGTCGGAAATTAGGAAGCGTGCAAGCAACTGCACGCCTTGTTTGTGTGTTTTATACTGCACGCGATTCCGATTCTATTTCAGTTAGTTCCACACAAGCAAAAATAAGATTTATTGATTATAAATAGTAAAATTACGTAACAAAAATTAATAAAATAATGAAAGTACTAATTATATCTGATAAATATTTCATGAATGATTAAATTATTATTGCATATATTAGAATCAAATAATCCAAAATTTCACCATAATTATAAAGGAATTTAATTGAATTATTGAAATCTGCGATAATTCAATATATAGAGGAGAAGATGGTATTATGATTAGTGTAGCTGTCTTTAATATCTCCGCTAATATATAGCGAATGATTATTTATGGAATTATTTGTTCAATAGCTCGTTATACCATGACGCTAATATGCCAATATACTCAACATCCAACACTTATTATAACGCATTCTTTACTTTCAAGCATTACGAAACATTTCTAAGATATATTTTAGCATTTAATTACACCTTCTTCCTCATTTTTCTTAAACTTAAGCGTATTATCACACGAATGTATTTTTGTTGTTTACTATTTAACATCTTATTTGACTGTATATATTTTGAGTTATGCAAATTTAAATAATGGCATGCCATTTTGCTAATGTGTCCTCTATGAATATTGATTACTCATTATCTCTTTTTTGAAGTTTTGATATCAAAATAATTATTTGATAATCAATTGTAGTTCTACTGTTAATCTATAATTTATATTACGTATACTTATGTATTTTTAATATTGTGCAGCTTATATGCAGAAGAAATTATATGTACGTATATACATTTACTTGTACACATTCTAAAATAGTTTACTTTTTTGTTAATTTTGTAAAAATCAAACATTGTGATTTTTTTTAAACAAAACCAATTTTGTAAATCTGTTTTTGTAGGAAGTCATATTAATTGTGTGACTCTTCGAGTCATTAATGCAATGTTGCCATATTTTTAATTAAATGCCCTATGTAATAAATGTTTCATAACTTTGAGTTTAGAATCGATTGAACAACACTTTGACTATAATCATTAAGTTTTAAATTTTAATTTTAATTATTAATCAATTTATTATATAAAATGAAAATTGTGAGCCATAATACCACCATTTCCTCTATATATTTATTATATATATAT
>Ga0157363_1004948_pt1 | contig 12381 bp, 4 predicted proteins | sample AttsexASBM1_FD_111477 | JGI IMG/M metagenome (GOLD analysis project Ga0157363, IMG submission 111477) | Fungus gardens microbial communities from leaf cutter ant in Ribeirão Preto, State of São Paulo, Brazil - Atta sexdens ASBM1 | ecosystem: Host-associated > Fungi > Mycelium > Unclassified ...
CCAGACGTTGCTCCCTCTGACTATCACTTGTTTCGATCAATGGCACACGGCCTGGTTGACCAGCACTTCCGGTCTTATGAAGAAGTAAAAAATTGGATCGATTCGTGGATAGCCTCAAAAGATTTTTTCGACGCGGGATTCGTACGCTACCCGAAAGATGGGAGAAAGTAGTGGCCAGTGCGATGGACAATATTTTGAATCATAAATATATAACCAGTTTTTTACAATAAAGCCTCGAATTTCGGAAAAAAAACGGCGGAAGCAAAGTTGTACACCTAATATATGTAAAAATAAATAAATAAATATGGATTAACTTGGATTAACTCTGTTTAAAATTATTTATTCTCTTTATCATTTCTTTCTATCTCTGTGGTATCGTGTTACGCGCGACCGTATTATCGCACTTTCTCTAAAATAATAATTATAATTCACAGAACATTTCTGCATGAATAATCGCATGTAATAAACGCTAAAGGAAAGATTACATAAGAAAAAGACGACAACTCTTGAAAGATGTAGGGAAGTATATACGGTAAGTGTAGCGCGCGATGGGGATTGCGTTCGGTGGTGACGATGAGGACTGACAGCGGACCATGCCCGAAAGCGGCGGCGGATCGCGCCCGGCAGCTATTAACCCCGCGCTATGTCTTCATCGCGACACGGACGCAAGTTTCCATATACCTCCGCTATATAATTTCCCGTACCTAGAACATTCTCGTGCCCCGCACTGTTATTCCTGCGATGTCATCCACTGTGACGTCATTTTCCTTCTCTTCTTCCCTGTCACCCTCTCGCCTAGTGACGTCATCTCATGTGACGTCATCCCCCTGAGACATTACTCCCCTTGCCTAGTGATGTCACTTTCTCCCCTCCCCGCGGACCCCCTTCGCGCCGCAGGCGCCCCCTACCCCTCAGAACTCCTGGATTAGTTAGTTTATTTATTATGACTCAATTTTGTCTCAAACATATTGTGTAAATTCTTATTATTTTTGTAATATAAAGATTTGTAAAGTTTTTAAAATAATTGGACTTTTCTTCAATGCACGTAATTCTTATTATTAATTTTATAATTTTTTACTCTGATTGCTCTGTCGATATATTAACTCCGTAAAATATATTGTGATGGGACATTTTTCGTCACAAGGGTCGGAAGACTCGACCGAATAGCGCAACTCTGGCGTTCTGAGTCCTTCCACGTTTTAGAAGGCAGACCCTTGTAGCGTTATTTCATCGATTTCGTGTTTGCTCCGTGTTATTACGTCTCGCAGATTTTCTCATCGATTTGTCATTTTTTTTTATAGTACTGCGAGTTTTGCAGGCTAATTGGCGACCTCCTTAAGAATTCTGCATCGTCTCATCGAACCATAGAAGAGAGAAGACGGCCAGGATCGAGAGAGTCGGAAGAGGAGATGAAGGATGGATTGGCCGGGGTGTCCAACATCCTACAAAACGGGTAGGGCAGGACGCAGGTACTCTGCATTTCGATGCAATTTGCTTTGGTTCGAAACATGTTCTATCGTCACATATTACAGATACATAGCGGCGGGACCGCAAGGACAGTAGCCGGGGATGGCCATCTTACGCCAAAGTGTCGGCGAAAGACCCCATGACGGAGCTTGTGGAGTTCTCCTAAAAGGTTGGCACTCAAGGTCGAAAGCGGAGGCACCGATTACCGGAGGGAACGCCGACACCGAGATGCGAATCTCTCGCAAAACCGAGATCCAGGAGAGTCTCCGAGAAGGCCGAAGGAAATGCTGCAACTTAATTGAATTCCGCGCGCTAGGACGCCGGATGCTGCACGATTCGTGGAGCCTCCCCTGTCATTCCCGAGGCTGAGCTGCCGGTTACGAGAGCCGTCGATGTTCGCAGTTTTGCAGAATATAATATTGCGTGGAGAATATCCCGATAAAGAGTGGCACACTCACTCGTGCTTGGAGTCCAACTATCGTTTTCGATCTTACATCGCCCTCAGAAGTGGTCGTGTAAAGACACACTTTCTGTCGCGTTTCTTTTAAGATCAGACGAATCCTCGTTACAAAAAAAGAAATTCTATCGAGTCCAGAGAAAATTAACTGCGAATGCGCGACAATGTTGCACTACGCTCGTGAATGCGATTGCAATGTTTAATCATTAACAGAGAATAAAAAGCATTAATAAAAATTTTATTTAAGCAGTTTAAAAGGTTAGTTATGGGATATTGGGTTCAATAGGCCCGATGTTGACTGAAATATTTTTACAATTGAAAAATCATAAATAAAATAACAATTTGAACATTAAAATTAAAAAATACGTTAATAACTTGTATCTAAAAAATACATTTGTTTGTTATTAATCATTTTAATTATCACGTACACTAAACAGAATACTCACTTAATAACTTTCCATTTGATGTACGAAAACAAATCAGCGTACGTGTTTGGCTATTAAGTCAAACAGCCGGACACTTATTATTTAAGTGTGCAATAATCTCTGTCTTTGTGCTACCTTACATAGAACATAGAAATATCTATATATATATTTTGTTCATTTAGATATTTGCTCAACTTGCGCAACTAGTTTCGCTCTACCCTATTGTCTTCGTTGTTTACTTATTAACTCAAATTATACATACATTTATATAAGATTTGATATCAACATCTGGCACTAAGTTAAATCCCATACCAAATTAAATAAATAATGAGAAAGAAAAAGGGCTACGAGCCAAAAAATTATTTAATTACAATTATACAATTTCATAGTTAATGTAGAATGTAAGTTATATAAGTATTGAAACATAAGTAAAGAAAAACAATTATATCCTTTAGTTAAGATTTAATATAATGAGCTAATAATAAACAAACAGACATTTCGATCGCGATTGAATCATTATCAATGTTAAAAACATACAGAATATTATAAACGATAAAAACAGAACATAATATAAATTTATACTTGACTCTCTAACAAACGATAACATTAAACACACGCAATTGAATTTTGTCCTGTAGGCATGATGTAATATACAAAAATTATGTCAGTGAAAAATTATTGATATAATTAAAAACAAAGAAATTGCAAAAGAATAGCAAAAGAGATAATATAATACAGTGACATGATACAATGCAAACATTAATAAAAGTTAATTTTGTTTAATGTATATATATATATATATATATATATATATATATATAATATGAAATTATAATTTAGTAACAGCTAAAATAATAGGAATAAATACCTTTAATGTAGAAACGAAGCATTTTTTTAGTAAAAAATGAAATATGTTTCAGAAAGTCGGTTAAAATTAGAGACAATGCGATAAGAGTAAGAACAATGTATTGTCTCTTCGGAGTTATAAGACATTGTGAAATTAAAAATTGACATAAAAGGAAGAAGAAGATTATGTTAAATAGTAATGGGAAATGGGAACTAAAAGGAGACAGAAATATAGATGGAAGCAGAGAGGCAGAAGATGAACAAGAAAAAAAAGGAGGAATTATGAGGGGGAGAGAGATTGTACAATTTGTAGATAAGATTCGGGCAATGATTCTGTATCATTTTGTTTGTTTAAGCATTGCTTTTGTCTTTTTACGTGAATCATTTCAGATATCAATCTCTTCTTGTAGGAAGATTCACTGTCTAAAATCTTAATTTCATTCTATCTGATTGAAATTGATATGGTAGTCGGATATGATAGATGGAGGACTAGTTTTTTTATTGATATCTGAAATATGTTCACGTATTCTCGTACCCATTTTTCTTTTTTTGTTTGGCCAACATGAGCTGGCCTCACAATCATCATATGAAATCTTATATCACATTTTAATTAGAAAGCAAAATCTAATTTATCTTTTCCTCTCTTTATAAAACTTTTTAAAGTGTTGATAATGGAAAATATTAATTTACAAGAAAATATGTTGGATATAGTGAAAAATTTTCGGAGATAGACTTGACATAAAAGGAATTGTGAAAAATTTTTCTTTGATTTGTAGATATATATTTCTTAGATTTGTATGTATTATATATGATATGTTTATTTTGTATTTGAAATTTTAAACGTTTATCTATTGTAGAAAAAATAAGAGGAAAAGGATAACCATTATTAAGAAAAATGTGAATTGCATCTGTTAGATTCTTATGTTGAAATCGAGGATGTGATAATTGGACTATTTTATCTACATAACATAAAATAATGATTGCGTTTTTTTTGTGACAAAAAAGATGATTGGAATGGAAATTAAGGAACCTTTCAGAAAATATTGCTTTATGATATGTATTGAAAATAATTTTCTGACTATCAATAATCAAAACTGAAAATTCAAGAAAATTCAATTTATTGTCAATGCTCCATAATAAATTATAATCATGTATGTACAGAATTAAAAGTATAAAGTCAAGAGTGTCATCAATAGTATCAGATGGAAGTGTATCAGAGAATGATGTCAATCATTAACATATTTAGTAAAATAATGATTGTATTTGGCTTGTAATGGCTAATTTTTCCAAATCCTGCATTACAATATAATATTAGCAATAACAGGAGATAACGATGAATCCGTTTTTAAAATTGTTGTTAAAACAAAGAAAATAGAATTTAAGACAAAATTAACAACAATAATGAATTCATTTTTTGGAATGTTTCTCTTTGTGGAAATGTCGTTTCATCTTTTCTCAATCTTTTCTCTCGCTGTTTAATGCCAAATCAATAGGTACATTAATAAAGAGGGGCACAACATCCAAAGAAGCCAGAATACATAATTAGATTAAAAAAATCATGCCATTTAATTTTTCAATTAAGAAGCTGTTTTTTATGTGGCTAGGAGCTTGTGGTATGCTCTTAATGATAATGTTGTGAAGAGAAAAATAATACAGTGAATTATAGATAATATAATTACTCTCAATGGATTATTAATTTTATGAATTTTAGTCAATCCATACACTCTAGGAATATTGCCATCTGTTTTAAATAATTTTCTATAAGTGGTCTCATCAATGAAACTACTGTTCTTCTATCTAGTAAGTAATATATGTAGATCTTGAGTCAATTTTTTTGTAGGATCTTTGTTAATAATTGAATAAATAGGTATCAACATCTGAAAGAATCTTCTCCGTTTTTAGTATACACATATATGAGTATTTTTATTGAGAACAACAGTAACATTTCCTTTATCGACAAACAAAAAAATTGATAAGCAAAAGAGATTATACAGTCGATGAAAAATTATTGATACAGTTAAAAACAAAGAAATTGCAAAAGAATAGCAAAAGAGTTATATAATACAGTGAGATGATACAATGAAAACATTAATAAAATTTTATATAATGTATATAATGTATAATGTATATAATGTTAATGTATATATGTAATGTTTGTATCTCACTGTATTATATATCTTTTGCTATTCTTTTGTAATTTCTATCAATAATTTGTATCAATAATTTTTCACTAACTGTATCATGTTTCTTTTACTATTCTTATCAATTTTTTTGTTTTTAATTATATCAATAATTTTTTACTGACTGTATCATATTGTTTCTTTTGCTATTCTTATCAATTTCTTTGTTTTTTGTATCAATAACTTTTCACTGACATCATTGTACATTATATGATACTTCCAGGACAAAATTCAATTGTATGCATCTATTCTCCAATTTTACATTATATTAAAAAACATATTTCAAATTATTTAATGATTGACAACATTATCTATTATCATGCAACGACTGTCTCCAAGCTATAATATAACTGCGAAAGAATTTCAGTTAATGTTACCATCGTTTGTTAGAGAGCGAAGTATAAATTTATATTATGTTCTGTTTTACCGTTTATAATATTCTATATGTTTTTAACATTGATAATGATCCGATTCAAAACGTCTGTTTGTTTATTAATACGTTGTATTAAATATATTAAGATTTAATACAATATGTTAATAAACAAACAGGTTTTGATCGAACTAAAGAATATAATTATTTCTTTTTATTTATGTTCCAATATTTATGTTACTTATATTCTACATTAATTATGTAATTCAATAATTTTTTGACTTTTTTCTTTCTTGTTTTTTCAATTTTATAAACTTTATTACTAATTGATATTTAAATAAATAATATTAATTCTAATGATATGTATCATTCATATAAAAGATTTGATATCAATAACTGGCGCCAAGTTAAATCCCATACCAACCGTACAAATAAAATAAGGAATATAATTCAAATATTGCTATTCTTAACTTTTGTACAATAAAACCTAAATATCTTTGTATTTCTATTGATGAAGGATCTTTCTATTTTGATCCAAATGACTTTAATTTTTCTTATATATATAATTTTTATATTTCATTGAAAGACGTTTTCCAACCAAAGTAGTAATTATAACTTTCCTTCAAAACATTAAGACAAAATTGCATTACCTTGTCCAAATTGTATTACCTTTAAATGTTACCACAAAAAATTAAAGAAGTAAATACTTGGCGCTGCTAGATCGAATAATTGTAAAAATAATTCAAAAATTTTAATATAATGGTTTAAATATAAATAAGAAGATAATTTTAATGTAATAATGAATTTAATTTGAATGTTTTACATTGAATAAAAGTAAATTTACTGATTATTTCTTTTTTTTATTTTATGCATGTCTTATAAATACAGGTTTATTTATCTCAGCTTTAAATTTAGTACCTTACACAACTTTCGTAATTTATGCAACTATATGACATAGTTGCATATATACACATGAATATTTTTATTTTCATGAGAATTTTTCTTATTCTAAATATTACATTCCTGTTTTTAGTACTATATTATACTGATTTGTGATTTCTAGCAGCGCGAAATGTTTACTTCTTCAATTTTTTGTGGTAACATTTAAATGGATAATTCAACTAACTAACTTTTGTCATTGTTTTGGATAATGTTTTGAAGGAGAATTAAATAACTACTATTTTGTTGGTTGGAAGGAAAAACATCTTTGAATGAGTGATATAAAAATTACAAGAAACATTAAAGTCATTTGGATCGGAATAGAAAAATTGAATAAACAAAATTTATGTCATAAATATGTTCAAAATACAAAAAGTAACGGTAAAAGTAACTGTAGAATTTGTTGCCGTTACCATAAAAATGTATCTATATTACAGAAAAAAGATAGTAATGTATTCTAGTATGTTACTAAAACTGTAACTAGTATTTTACTAAAAAAGTAACTTGTAATAGTAACTTTGTTGTAACGAATATTTCCATTCCATAGTATACTGAAATATGACATGTATAATATTTTTGATGCTTCCATAAAAACTTTCTTATACAGAAATTATAAGTTTCTTGGGTTACTTATGTCCATTCTTAGAATGCCAACGTTTCGTAAAGTAGTTCAGCAATCTGTTACTGAGCTTTTTCGAATGATTTCCTGTATATACGCTGTGTTTTGAAGTAGGGATGAAGCGTGAAAAGAAAGAGAATGGAGTAGATAACAGGAGTGAAGAATGGAGAGGTGATTAATCTTTGAACGATTTTCTGTATTTTATAATACTTATGTTATAGCCATTATTTCTATTTAGATTATTAGGATATCTTTATATCTCTTTATATTTTCTTGGAAAGTATGATCTAATGTTGACTATTGTAGTTGCTTTATGGAGCATGTGATATCCTATCTCAATGTTGTGTTATGACAATGCAGATTGGATGACGTGTTTAACTTAATTGGATAACGTGTTGAAACTAAATATGTTCTCATTCGCTCACTCGATTCTACAGGATCAAAGATTTAAAAGTAGAAGTTGGAGACTTCTCCAGAGGAGAAATCGCAATGCAATAATGGCAATGGATAAAACATCACAGCTACAAATTAGACACATCTGTATCGCCTTCGCAGAGCGAACCACAAGACGAGATGCCTGAGTTCTCATTCACAAATGAGTTTGCGATGCATGACAACGACACACCATGTCCAGCTACTTAGCATACAACACCCAGAGCGAGACAAGCTAATCACTCATGATAATTCACAGTTAGCCCAGATAGTTACTATTATCATAGAGGATGTGGCGTTGCCAGACACAATCTGGCTAAACTGAACATTTAACTAAATGCCTATACATATCATATTTATGTGCAAATTCATTTAGTCTATTATTTCCTTTTATATATTCTTTATAACATGCTAATATTTTATATGATAATACATTTAAATTTCTATATAACCACATATTTAGTATACTAAATACAGTTTATTCATGTAATAGAGTCCGTCCAATATATTTTTTGCATTTTGATAACGTATTCATTTATAATTTTATATGATAATCATTCAGACTTTTATAATTTATGATAACCAGACAATAAGGCAAAGATAAGTTCACTATGTTTGTGATAATCATTCAACTACGAGTTTATGTAATAATAAAGTTTATTTTATGAATACATGTAACCACATTACCGTTAAAATTTATTTATTTAATTTAAAACTAAAGGTAAGAGATATCTTTTTGACAGATGAGATTATGTTCCCCATGATAAGAACTTAAGATCACTTTACAAATAATCTGTTCACAATCTGAATAAATTAATAAAGTAAAAACAAGATATTTTCTTCAAATATCCTATCCTTAAATATAAATAGAGCAAGTTAAGGCAGTTTTACAATCTTTCTAGAAGTTATGTAAACATTGGAAATTAGAGAAAGTCATTCTCTAAAAGTGCATGTCATAACATATCTAATTTTGAAAAAAATTACAAAGATTACGTTTCATTTCATAACTACTTATTTCTTTCATATAGATTGATTTCACTAAAGATTGTCTTAATAGAAAAGGAAAGAGTAAACGTAATGTTAATTTGTGATGTATAATGTGATGTATTTCCTTTATGCAAAAAATATATCAGATTTCTGATAATTTGGGCTAGACCGCAGATCGAACAACCGTTTGTATAGCAGTAAGAAGATCTGGACCAGAGCGCTGCAGCCGTCTACACAGTGGTCTGGATATCTCAGTGGCGCTGCAAGTTACGTGGACACGCCGCAGCCAATTCCAGCGATGAAGGAGGCGGGAAAACGGACCATTATAATGAATCGACGAGTCTCCCGCCAACAATCGTTCGGGACACATCGCTGCGCATAAAAAGAGAGGAATTGCGAATTAAAATTTTCGCAATTATCGAGTCCCACATTAACGAATACAACGCGTTATTAAAATGCGAGTACGCAAAACGCGTGTGTAAGCGAATATTAGCTTACGAGCCGGAAATTAAATATAACATCACAACGATGATTGCGTCATCATGCGTAATCGAGTCGCATGCGCGCGGATACACGCCGAGCCTAGTTTATTAGTTAGTGTAACTCGTAAACAATTGTACGATGGAAGCATATTATAGGATGTTACAAAACGAGTAATTACTGCGAGTCCCTTAAAGTCAACGGACATTCAGCCTCTATCGCGAACGTGAACGCAAAATTGTAACGTGCAACCCAATTCTTCGTAGGATTCTTTGTAGAATATGAGTGAATATTCGTATCTTAATCACATTCTTGTAATTTTGAAATGCTATAATAAACACATATCTCTATTCTTGTAATCTAGTTCAATATTTTCCAGTTTTCAATCTCCTTAAAGACAAAATATCTGGGAATTCCTTACGAAGTTTGATTCAGTGCTTGAGTGCCATATCATGTGAATGGACGAGAGGCCAGTCTGATCCGTTTCTGATAAATCTGGACCAAACATCAACAAGATTTAAGCAGTACCTTAATTTTTGCAGTACTTTAAATGCCACATCTGATCTGGCGGACGGCAGTTTCCTCTGGACGAAGAATCTTCCCAAGACACACGGAGTTTACAACCTTTCGGAGCTTAGGTTAAACGAGGTGGCAACTGTTACTATCCATTCAAGCTGATATAGTAAAATTTAGACTCAAAGTTCAGCTACAACGTCACGTTGATGTTCTTTTATACATAGGTTGATCATTCTTTCAGTCTTTCCAATATTTACTTCTCTACAATGGTAAGGTAATTTTATATATTTCTGTGGAATTGAATGGAGGTCTTTGATCTTTAGAATTTCTTTAGATTTGCCCTATATTTTTGAGCAATTTAAAGATAGTTTGGATATTGTGCTTATTTGATATCTTGCCGATCCACTCTGTTCCTTTTAATATATGAGAAAATGGATAGAAGTCTTTTGGTTGTATCAGGAACCATTGTCTTACTTGTATGTTTACTGATTATTTCTTTTTTGTCATGAGTGTTTTGCCATAAAACTCATTTTCCATGATTGAGTTCAATCTATTGGTTCATTGTCAGAGATGATAAATGCCTATGCACAAATGAATTGATTGCTGATTATTTTTGTGCTGGATGGCGATATGACTTAGAATACAGATATCTACATATTTGTGCTGGTTTTCTGTACTTAATGACCTAAAGTATCAACCTTTTAGTAAATATTTAACAAGAGGAGTCGTCCATTTTTCTCTATTTTCATAGTAAAGTGAATATTGATTGTTAAGGAAAATAAGGAATTTGAATTTGGGAGAGTGATCAACTTACGATTGATAAAGAAACACCAACATAATTAAGAGGGCGTATATAAAGGGAATCATTTGGAGGAACAGCTCAATATCAGGTTACTCCATTCTGACGGAGCGAACTATTAATGTTCACGAAACTTTGATATTCTAAGAATAGATTTAGAAATAATTTCGCGCGGAAATTTCTGTATAATATTATATGTATGAATTGAAAGTAACCAATAAGGCGTAATCTTTTCGCAATAATTATCTTCCAAATAGATACATAGTGCAATATTCATATCTATTCAAACACTAGTATATCTAAATATTCTTAAAAAATATTTCCCTTAAAAAACTTTTTTATATAAAGATTTTATAGAAAGAAACTTAAGTCGATAAAGGAGAAAAATCAATGATTAAATTGCTTACCTTAATATTTCATCATGAAGTTTGATGCATGAATCTAATTCATTCTCGTTTCTGACATTGCGGAGTTTCTGGTCTAACAATTCTAATCTTACTGCAGAATAAAATAAAAGAATTGCAATATTGCAATCAGTACACATTCCAGCAGCAGCTTGTAAGCCAACTAATGATTGATGTAAATAAATAATATATTTTATTGGTTGTATAGAAAATGGATATTTTGCATTAGTTGGAAATTCTTGTGGAAGGAATAATGGCCCGCAAATAACACCAATAGCAGTTATATAGACCCATAAAATATAAATACTGTAAATACGCTTGTAATTATCAACATAATATTGTAATATAATATTTGTCTTTTCATTTGCTTGTTTACAGAACGTTTCCACTTCATGATAAAGCATCTGCAACAATTATTCTATAATGCCTAATCAATGATTTGGAAATCATTTCTTTCTTAGTGAATTTTCATAAATATAAGAACTTGATTCAAACAAGACATAAAACAATTTTGCTACTTATATAAGTTGACATGTTTATGTTCACATTTTTTTATTGTTCCGTATTCATATTATTTTATATTAGGTGTACAACTTTGCTTCCGCCATTTTTTTCCGAATTTCGAGGCTTTATTGTAAAAAACTGGTTATACATTTATGATTCAAAGTATTGTCCATCGCTGGTAACTACTTTCTCCCATCTTTCGGATAGCGTACGAATCCCTCGTCGAAAAAACTGGTCATCTTTTGAAGCTATCCATCGAATCGATGGATCGATTTGTTTTTTACTTCTTCATAAGACCGGAAGTGCTGGTCAGCCAGGCCGTGTGCCATTGATCGAAACAAGTGATAATCAGAGGGAGCAACGTCTGGAGAATACGGCGGATGGGGTAGGACTTCCCATTTCAACGTTTCCAAGCATGTCTTGACCACTTTCGCAACAAGGGGTCGAGCATTGTCATGCTGCAAAATCATTTTATCGTGTCTCTCGTTGTATTGCGGCCGTTTGTCTTTCAATGCTCGGCTCAAACGCATCAATTACGTTCGATACTGATCGCCTGTGATTGTTTCAGTCGGTTTTAACAGTTCATAATATACTATGTCGAGCTGGTCCCACTAAATACAGAGCATGACCTTGGAGGCGTGAATATTCGGTTTGGCCGTCGACGTGGAAGCATGGCCGGGAACTCCCCATGATTTTCTGCGTTTGGGATTATCGTAATGAATCCATTTTTCGTACCCAGTCACAATGCGATGCAGAAATCCCTTCCGTCTTTGCCTTTCAAGCAGCTGTTCACAAGCAAACAAATGCCGTTCAACATCTCTCGGCTTCAATTAGTACGGCACCCAATTTCCTTGCTTCTGAATCATTCCCATGGCTTTGAGGCGTTTTGAAATGGCTTGTTGAGTCACTCCCAATGATCGTGCCAATTCTTCTTGATTTTGACACGAGTCTTGCTC
>Ga0157363_1004950_pt1 | contig 12380 bp, 7 predicted proteins | sample AttsexASBM1_FD_111477 | JGI IMG/M metagenome (GOLD analysis project Ga0157363, IMG submission 111477) | Fungus gardens microbial communities from leaf cutter ant in Ribeirão Preto, State of São Paulo, Brazil - Atta sexdens ASBM1 | ecosystem: Host-associated > Fungi > Mycelium > Unclassified ...
ATAACTCTAGGAAATGTGATTTAGGTTTAGAGTAGACAAACTATTATACTTGTTGATTATATTAATAAACTCTGCTTTGGAGAAAAGTAGCCATTTAGCCTGTTGATGTGATGGAATTTCATCTAAAAGTTGGAGATTTATCAGTCTATCTTGAATAGTGTTATAAGATTAATAAAGGGCTTGTTACAAATTATTCAATTTGTTGCAAGAATATCTATTGAAATTAATGGCTTCTATGGTAGATAGTTTTCTTTTCTTAATCCAATTTATCAGATCTTATAGTTTTTTGTTAGTTAATGCAATTTCTTGAATTCTGTTATCAAAAAATATTCATTTAGCTATTTTAACTATTTTCTTATATTTGATCCAGTCTGTTCTTTTTCTGAATATTCAATATACAACTAGATCTCTATTTCATTCTTTATTCTACTATGCTTTAGAATATTTAGTAATATTTGAAATATTTATACCAAAGCTTTTTTATAGTGAAAGCAAAATTTTGGATCACTTCTTCTAGTCTTTCATAATTGTGAATAATAGTTAGCTTTTTCTCTTAGATGAACTCTTTCTCAATAATAATACAAACTGATAAGGGAGTATGGTTAGATAAATATTAGAGGTTAGGCAATATAATGTAGTTATTGAATTTCTCCACATTGGTATAAAGAAATATTAGATCTAGTACCAAGTTCAAATTTTGAGAGTTATTTATGTAACATATAGATATTTAGTCAACAGATATTGATAGTTTTAGAGTAAAACTATCAGCTATCTCCCTGAGAGTATTCATATGTATAGAATGATATGGATATAAAAGATCTCAATCATTATCTCTAATATTGAAATTATTTATCATTATTAGTATATTATTCAAATTTACTTTAGTATCCTTGAAATACTTTAAGGCTGATTGTTAGTTATTTAAATAGATATTAATAAAAAAATACATAAAGTCACAATTGAAAAATAAAAGGAAATTAATGTTCCTATAATTTAAAATGTTTCTTCTAAACAAAAAACATAACCTAATCAGTCTAGTATTATGTAAGTAAGAACTTTTAGATGTTAATTCTTAGTATTTGATGTTCTTAAAAATATGATTTACAATAGATAATTGAGAATACTTATGATCTTTTTTTTTGAATACTTTAAATAATTGACCAAAGAGGTTCTTGAATAAAAAGAATGTTGAAGTTTTTGTTGTTTTTTAATAAAGTATCAGTTAGAAGTCTATTCTTGTAAACATATGCAAAGATTTTTAGGAATTTTAAAATCATTGTTTTATCCTACCTACAGCTAAGTGAATTGAGTTAGCTCTGATTTCTTAGAGCTCTTGTAATTTTTTGTTATGCCAATCTCTGTTGAACTTGTGTTTCCAAAACAGACAATTATTACTATTTATCTGGTATTTATCCTTACAGTTGATATATTTAAAAAAATGAGTATATAGTTCTTTCTTTATTTTGAGTATTGGAGGGCTTGTCTTGAAGTTGGCTTTGCAATACCATACCATTTTTTATGGTGTTCTAATTTGTGTGGACCATTATGTTTTTAATATTTTACTTTATGTATATAATACATAAATATAGTGTGGTCCTATTTCCAGCAGTTTTTATATTAAGGAATGCTAGAGTTTATGTTTATTCCTTTAATTATGGTAATATAACATTTTACATTAAAATACCTGTTAATAAGGCATTTAGCATCAGTACTATTTTATTTCCTTATTGTGCTGGGTTCTGCTTGAAGGCAGTCTGGTAAATGGGGGAAGTGGGTTATTATATATATGTTTCACTATCATTTTTATAAAATTACGACCATCTTCACATAACGTCTGAATGAGGTTTGTCACCTTTTAATGAGATAGGCCTTCAGTTATTCAATAGATAGAAAAACAGAAACCAACATAGTTATCATACATATTTTTTTCCAAATAGGTATGACTGACAGGATTCAAATCATTCACCAAGATAGCACAATCTTTCCGTTCAGCAAGAATAGTAAAAGAACTGACTCCCGCAAAAATATCCATCACCATATCTTCAGGTTTAAACATCTGAACTAGATACTCATGTTCAGTATGGAGTTTTGAATTCCAGTATACTTTTGAGAAATTGAAAGTGAATCAACAATCTAATTCATGCTGAAAGGTGTCAGTCACAATAAACAAAATAGAAGTTGAGATTTACATGTTCAACAATAAAATCCAATTCTCTAGCAATGACCTCTATTTTGAAAAATTGGAACTGTGTATTGATACTATTTAGTTTGTTGACAACAGTTCAGACTCTTTTATTTTTCTGGATCAGCGTGAAACATACTGAACAAATAAGCCAAGGAATATTTAAAATACTTACATCAAGAATCAGCTGGCCAATGAGATACTTATAGAGGAGGTAATTAGGTAAAAGATTAATGTGAACTGAAGAATCAGTTGAAATCAGTGGAAAAGTACTATGAAATAACTTACCAATATGACTTGTTATAGCAAGCCTACTTAGTGCACCTTCTCACAACTCTGTAAACAAGATCTGTTACATGATTTCATTTTGAATGCACATATTCAGAATGAGGTTGTGATGATATCTTGGTGTACTCATCTGCAGTCTAATAGTCATAATCCAGATCAATTTTGAAATCAGCTAGTCTATGAGCCTCTTTATCAATATATTTCTTTGCTTCAGGGGAAATGTCAACTTGCAGAAGATCAGTCCTTGCATCTGAAATATTTTGTCAAAAGCCTCCACCTAGGTGTGATATCCATAAGAGAACCAATTAGTCCCCATTTGGGTTCTCGGAGTCTGAAGATACACTTCATACTTTTGGCAAGTCCATAAGAGATCTTTGTTGCATGATGAGAAGTTCAATCAGATTGATTTTGACATTAAACAACATACTCTTTGAGAGGCTGTGCCTTTAGAAACTGACTAGTTTTGCTTGGAGACACTTGTATAGCGAGGACTTTTAGAGTTTTGTGAAATACGGCCTTATTAAGTTGTTCTCAAGGCCTATTTTAGGTAAGAGGAGATGTATTCAGGTAAGCATGGGAGGACATGGGACGAAATATTGACACAGGGGAAGTTTTCAAGTAGTAAATCTGAAACATGTACTAACAATTGGCATCAAGTTTTGATTGGTAGAGAGGTTTACTACAAATAGGTTTGCTACAAATAGCTGTGGAGATCCATTACTACAGTGGGACAGACTACTATATTAAACACCTGTGATAAACCTCACAGATCATTGTTCTCTCCCAAGTAATAGTCACCTGAATTACTGTACTTCTCTCTATTGATCAGTAATGGTGTTTTTATAGTTTGTTGAATTTAACATTATAATGAGGTGTACAGCTTGTATAACACCCAATCTGATTTGTATACCCTCCTACCACAGCCAGAGGATTGCTGATGGATCACCAGCACTATTGCTTTGGGTCCTTTCTTGTTCTTTCTCCCTCTTCTGTTATTGGCAACAGAAGTTCCAAATGTTGATTTATATTATAGCTATATTAGATTTAGGTGATATCTTGATAACTTGAGAATAAGAGGTTAAAACTATGTTATTTAAGATGTAAGTGCTCTTGATAACACTTTCAATAATATCTAATGTTGTGGCAACCACTAGACACAATGTCCAATGATCTCACTAATGAGTAAATCTCAGAGTTAGGATATAATGTGGGGATTTCACAAGAGAACTCAACAAGGAGTCTCTGCTAAATTAGCATTCTATATATACTAAATACATCTGGTCCGTGCTACAACCTCATGTCCGCCTCATTTCCTACTCAAGGCCACTATGTTGTATACATATGCCCTGACATCATCTTCTAGATCTTTCCACTATATTCTAGGCCTATGACGTCACATAATGTGACATGTCATGTGACCGTGATGTCACGTGCCTCTTCATTGTCACTAAAAAGAAAAGAAAAGAAAAACAAAATTCCTATAAAGTCAGAAAATAAAAGAAAAAGAAAATAAAAATTGTCCATGTCCAAAATGTCTCATAACATCTAAGGTGATAGAAAGATTAGTATCTTTAACAAAGTAAGAGATGTCTAGAATCTTGAGATAAGATTTAGATTGAAGAAGTCTTAGGCTTATAACATTGATTGTATCAACATCATTCAACTTTTTTATGTATTTTTCTATTATATTTAGGTCTGATGTAATAACTATCTTATTAGTTATAATGATAACTTTTTTGTTATTAGAATGAATGTAATTAGCAGAAATATCAGGTTTAATCTCTTTTAATAGTTTGTTAATATTTGCTATATGTGTATTTGATTTTATCATGACTCTTTCAAAGTTGTTTGTGCTCATAGGTACAATTATTTGCTTTTTCAATGGATCTTTAGTTTTTTTTAAATATTATTTAAAATCTTATAGATTTCCAAGACTTTCTAGAAAGATAACTTGAGAAATGTTTCTTTGATCTTATCAAGAAACAATTCATATTGACATTATAATATATTCTATTGGTAACCAAGTATTATAAGAATGATTGTGAGTAATTGAGTATAGATATTTATATAGAAACAATTGATAGAATAAATCTCTTTATAAATATTTGGACCTAGAATTTATTATAGAACACTTATATAGAGTCTTGTTTATACCTAAGACTTCAGCTGTTAGAGTTGCAAAAGTTGGACTTAGTTTTTATTTCTCTTTCTTTTTTTTATTTTATTTTGATTTATTTTTTTATTTGGAAACTAGAATTAAGGTTTAGCATAATGTTATATATTACTGTTACAAATTGTCACACAATGTGACTTACCAGTACTGTCACACAACAATATCACTATTATACTATTACAAGATCATATATTATAATAGAAAATGGTGAAAGGTTTTAGAAAGAATAATATCATATAACATATTATATATGTTGACCTTAAGGTAGATACATAGTTATTTAGGATAGGCTAAAGTAGTAGAGTATAGATCATTAGTCTTAGGTACATAAGATAGATAATCTTATATAGAGCTTTCTATCAAGTTCTCTTATGTTAATCCAATATAAGATTTTTCTTATTGACTAACTTTAAAATTTTTAAGTTGTAATATTAGAACTCAATACCCATTCTTGAGACTATTCAGCTCAAAGTCTTTTCTATTTCTTTTTCTTACTTACTTTTTCATTATCCTTGACTGGAGGATAGCACTGTCTTTTAGTTAAGAAGAACAGCTAGGTTTTAGGCTTAAGGAGTATACCAGTTAAATAGGAGAAACCTGGCTGTTTAGTTATACCAAAGCCTATTAGTGCAGGTAAATGTATTACTTTGTATAAACATGGTAGATAGTATTTTTGTATAAAAGTCTTGTGTTGTAGATTTCCTTGTGATCTATCCACATAGAAGAATAGTAAAGTCTCCTATAAGCCTCATTTAAAATAGGTATTCCCTACTTAGAGCTGTTTGTATACCAATTTGATTAGAGCTGTAATTAGTAAATAAGTAGTCAGTAAACAGTGTTAGGTAGGACAAGAAGAAGGCTTACTGGCACTTATAGAGATTAAGTTAAGTAGTAAATACAAGTCAGAAAGCAAGATTAGTACTGGTTCTGCTCTATCTCTTTATACTTTATCATTTCTGATATTGTTATTATTATCATTATTATCTTCACTAATTTTACTATCACTATATAATATAAGTCAATATGATACAAATTTAGAATAAATAATCCAATAGCAACAAGATCAGCTTGCAGCAATACAAGTACAAATATAAGTGCTATTAGTAGTAGAAGAAGCAAGAGGAGTAGTACCTAGACCCAACACTAGATCAAGTATAGAAGTAGCCAAGCTACAAGTGTTTGATAGGAGATTGGAGAAGATTTTAGAATTTATAATAGCATGTAGATTGTTTATTAGGATGTGAATAAGGAAAAAACACAGTAAAGAAACAAATACAGTGGATTTTATTATATATACAAGGAAATTCAGTAGATATATAAAAGGAAAATGTTTTGGAAGATCTAAAAATAGAAGTTTTGGAGTATAATATGGCAGGGAAATTTTTAGCAGATCTAAGAAAGGAATTTGGGAAAGGAGAAGAAGAAATAGTCAAAGCAGTAGAGTTGAGTTCAGAAGAGTAGCAAGAAAAAGTAAAGATAAGAGAAGATTATTGACTGAAAAATTTAAGTAAGGGATTAATAACATTATCTGGTGAAGATTTATGGAGTTAGAATACTAACTGGAGTCAATTGACTAGTAGTATGAACAATCAATCAATTTGGATAGAAATTGGAAGGAGAGTAAAAGAGATAAAGAAAGATTAAGAAAAGGAAAGAGAGAACAGGGGCTTCAGACTCTAAAACAAAACAATCAAGGAACACAATGGCAATAACTGCTATAGCCTCAAGTTTGACTAAAGAGATAAGAAGCTTCTTAACAATAGGTACTAGTAGGATCTATTCCAATAGAGGGAGCAAAAAGAACAAATGTGACTATAGTATGTCTAAATTAGCAAGCAGGATTTGTATCTAAATGAGATCCATATGCTATAGAAGTAGATTGAGAAAATAGAAACTGTTACAACTGTGGAGATTTTGGACATATAGTAAGAAATTGTAGAAATAGAGAAATAGAAGACAGAATTAGGGAGAGTAGAAAACCAAAATATAGAGAAAACAATAAACAAAGGAGAAAATAGACAAAATAATAATTTAAATAAGGAGTAAGACTTAATACTCCTTGATTGAGTCTTAATAATAATAAATATATAATATTCTCTAGAGTAATAGATAATATATTCTACTGTGACCTAAATAATGAGAAACTACTAAGAGAAATAATAGTAAAGATAGAACTGGAAAGAATTGATATACAAGAAGAAGTAATAGTAGAGATGTTATTGGATAGTAGGACTACAGAATGAGTGATAAGTTCAGAATTCATAAAAAAGTAGAGGTTCAAGTTAAAAAAGATAAAAAAATCAATATATATAAGGGATGTGGATGGAACATCTAATAGTGGTAAATATTAGGGATACAGAGAAAGAACAGTGATAGATGTGATAAAAGAACAGAAGTAGAATGTGATTTTGGAAATATTATGGTTTGCTTACCATAATCCTGAGATCAACTGGAAAACAGAAGAAGTAAAGATGATAAGATGTTCAGAAAAGTGTGGAAAGCAATGGAGATCAAAGCAAGGAAAATCAGAATGGAAAAAACAAAAAGAAAAGAAACAAAAAAAAGAAGTAGAAAAAAAGTAAGAAGAAAAAGAGTAGAAGAAAAAAAAAAGAAAGAAAAAATAAAAAAAGAAAAGGATAAAGAAGGTAGTAAAGAAATGAGAGATTTGGGATAAAGAAGAGGAAACAACAAAGTTAGAAGAAGAGGCAAAAAAGCTGGTACTAGAAAAATTTCTCAAATAGATCTATATTTTTGGCAAAAAGTGAAAGAATATTTATAAGGAAATTATGGAATCATACTATTGATATAAAAAAGAGTTTGTACTAAGAAAGAGGAAAGTATATACTTTGTTATGAGAGAAGAGAGAGGAGGTACATAAGTTTATATTAGAACAATTAAGAAAAAAGTATATTAAACTCTCAAAGTTATCTCAAATAGTGCTTGTGTTTTTTATAGGAAAGAAGGACAATAAAAAGCATATAGTATAAAACTATATTAATAAATGGACAGTAAAGAACAATTATTCTTTACCTCTTATTTTGAATATTATAGAAAAGATAGGTACAAAGAAAGTATTTACAAAGATAGACCTGAGATGGAAATATAATAATATATAGATCAAAAAGGAAGATGAGTGGAAAGTAGCATTTACTATACTAGAAGAATCATTTGAGCTAACAGTAATATTCTTCAGACTTACAAACTTACTAGCTGTCAGATGCAGTTTACATTGGGGTAGAAGTCCACAAAATAGACTTGGAGATATACAGAATTGTGGAACAACCTTGGCTTCAGCTTATATGCTGTGCCATCTATCTGCCATGTGGTTGCAACTTCAGATGATAGGGAGAAGTCTGAGATGGAAGTGAGTGCTGATTTGGTATGTTACCATTGAATACTGGAGATTGAGTTCAATAAGAGTTATCTTTGTTGATTATCAGACTAGTGAATTACAGTGTAACTACTAGTCTTATATATAAACAGATATTATAAAAGATACTTGGGGTTTCAGTGGTAAAGCTCCTATTACACCAAGTGGAGGTTTCAGTGTTGAGACACTGACACTCTGTCATGGAAGACTGAGTCAAATAGGAGTATCTCCACTATAGAAGACAGAATACCTGGATGGTTGTAGTACTACCATAAGATGTGTTGCAAGAAAGATGGCTGCTATGGAAGGTGGGCTTGTATAATTTGGAGATAATATCACTGCAGGGATGTAATTTCTAGATGTGTGGACTTACATATGACACTAGCAATATTTCAGACTATAATGAATAAAATCCTTTGGAATCTCATCAATACTAGAAAGATGGTGAGCTTTATAGATGATATGTTAGTGAGAACAAAAATAGAGAAAGGTCATAATGAAATAGTAGAGAAAGTAATAAAGAGGTTGGCAGAAAACAACTTATTTATAATAATTATCATCTTACCAGGCTTTGAAATATCTTATAATGTTGACTTTCTTAAAGTATTTATGCTATAGATTATTGACATTTATAACAAGAGAATTAATAGTTTTTTCAAGAATATTGATATCAATAATAAAATCAATCTTGAGATTCTTTATGAAATTTTTTAATTCTTTGATAAATTAGTTTTTCTCTTTGCTATTCTTAATAAGAATACACTTCAATACCTAAACTTGTTCCTTAACTATAAAAATAATAATAACAGTGATGGATACATAATCTATAATCAGAGAAGAGTCTCCAATCTAGGTGAATATAGTGGATATTAAACTCTATTGATTTAGCACAGAAAAAGACTAAGTTCAGAATAAAATTAGGGTCTTGATCATTGTCAAAATATCTAGTAGGAAAATTTTCAGTAGGTTTAGAAATTTTGAGCTAAAAATAGTTTGTAATATCAAAAAGAGTGTTCTTATAAGAAGAATAGAATAGAAAACTAGAGTTCTAAAAACAATCCCTCATATTGAAATCACTTATCATAATAAGAACATTGTTTAAGTCAACTTTAGTATCTTTAAGATACTTTAAAACTAACTAAGATGAGTCAGAATATACATTAAGTAAAAATTGAATCAAGCTTTAATCAAAGAACAAAATGTATAAAATATCTCTATGATTAAAAATATAAGTGAAAGGTCAGAGAAGTGGGTTTTTTGGAAGTGGTGATAAAACTAGAGAGAATAAAGATAGAAGAAGAGAAGGTAGGAGATATTTTTGCAGCAATAGCCAGATCATTGCATAATATAGTAAAGAAAGATTAGAAGTAGAAGTGAACAAAAAAACAAGAGAAAGCATTTAAAGAGCTGAAAGAGTGATTCACAAAATAACTGGTATTAACAATATTAGATTGAGACAAAAAAATGAGAATGAAAGTAAATACATAAGATTATGCAATGAAAAGAGTATTATCTATAGAATATAAGAATAGAAAATAGTAATTAGTAGCTTTTCTCTTAAAATCTCTAAATAAAATAGAGAGAAACTACAAAATCCATGACAAAAAGATATTAGCAATAATAAGAGAATTGGAAAATTGGAAACATTTATTAAAAGATACAAAGTTCAAGTTCAAGGTCTAGATAGACTATAAGAATTTGAAATACTTTATAAAAGTACAGAAATTAAACAAAAAATAAGCAAAATAGGCATTATATTTGTCAAGATTCAATTTTATCTTGAAATATATACCAAAAACAAAATCTCTAGCCTATCCTAAATGACTATGTGTTTGCTTTAAAGTTAATATATGTTACATATATTATATAATATTATCTTTATGACCTCATAACTTGTGACTGTTACTGTGACTATGTCATCTAATGTAACTGATATATAAAAGTATGATTATAACATCACTCTAACCTTAATCCTAGATCTAAATCAAGAAAATAAAAGAAAAAAAAAAGAAAAGGGAATTTAAATAAAAAAGCTAGTGTCTAGGCTTTATATATCTGATAGATAAATTAAGTAGGAGACTAGACTGGAAAATAGAAGTAGAAAATAACAATAACAATTAAGTATTTATTAAGGACTATTAAATTTATAATTTATCAAAAGTAGTAATAGAAAGATCTAAAGTAGATATAATTTAAAAAAATAAAAATAAAAAAGTAAATAGAATAGTAGAAGAGATAAAAAAGACTAGAATAAAAATATTATAAAAAGAAGAGTAGTAAATAAAAAGAGATTTGGTATTAAAAGAAAAAAAGGTATACATACCACAAAATAAAGTATTAAGAGTAGAAATAATCTAGTTACATCATAAAATATATTTAATAGTAAACTTTATTACAAAGTTACTATTGGTAGCTAGAAAAAATATAATCTTAGTAGTCTACAATAAGTTATTTAAGATAATACATTTTGTGGTAATTACTAAAGAAATATCAGTGAAATGATTAGTAAGATTGTTTAAAGATAATATGTAGAAGTTATATAAATTATTAGAAAGTATAATATTGAATAAAAGACTATAGTTTGTAATAAAAATGACAAAAAAGTTAAATAATATATTAGAAATTAAAATAAAGCTGTTAATATTATTTTATATTTAAATAGATAAATAAATAAAATAAATAAATCAGAAATTAAAATAGTATTTTCAATTTTTTGTAAATTATAAACAAAAAAATTGGCTAAAATAGCTAGTATTAGTAAAGTTTGTGATCAATAACAAGGTATATTTAACAACTAAAATGTCTTTATTTATAGTGAACTATAAAATATACTAGTAGTATCTTTTATTTTTTTAAGAATATATAAAAAAAAACTTAGAAGTTTTTTAATCTTAACTTATTTAACCTAAGTAAAATTATTAACCAAATCTACTATTTTAATTTATTTTAAATAACTATATATAAGTTTTAAGATTAACATATATTATATGTCTGTAATAGTTGTAATTATAATATTATATTAGATCTTAATTTAAAATAAAATAAAATTAAAATTAAATAAAATTCATAATTTTTAATTTTAACAATAAAATAAAAAAGTTTATAATGTTTAATATTAATAAAAAGTTAAGTTTTTTAATAATTACTTAACTAGTTAATAAACTTAAAATTTTTTAATACTTTCACTTAGTTATTTTAACAAATTACATGATTATATAATAAAATAAATATTATATATAAATTGAAAACTTTATCAAGTTTTTTTCTTTATTTACTTATTTAAATTTAAGTTATAATAAGTCATACTATTACAAAATAAAATACATTTCTATTTGTAATATTTGTATTTTATTGTATTTTATTTTAAATCAACAATTTATTACATAGAGTATGAGAGTAAACTGTGATAGCTACTTCATAACTACTTATATTCTGACTGAAACAATATGGAAAAGGAAAAAGAAAAAGAAAACTAAATAGAAAAATAACTAAACAAATGAAACAAAAGAAAACTATATAATGAAACTAAAAGTAAAACTAATAAAAAGTAACTATTCAAAAGAAAAAGCACTCGAGTTAAATTGGAGAAATAGCATGATATTTCTTTTCAGATTCTAATAGTTGTTAAATCTTTTACATTCATAAAGAATGTGTCATCTTGTTTCAATTAGATAATTACCATATAAGCAAGCAAATTCTTTTCTAGAAAAGAATCTTAACCAATATTTCCCTATTAGAGCATGATTAATGATAGCTCTAGAAACTTAAGTGCACAATAAGTTAAAATGATCAAAGCATTGTAACTATGAACTGCCTTTGATACTTGACAGCTTAATAGAGTTTAGATCATCATCTAACAAGTCTAGAAAATTTCTTCCTTTAAAATCTGTTATTTGAAAGAGTATTATCCACTGTAAGAGGATCAAATTGCACTCAGTTTTTCTGCAGAAATTCTAGGATAATTTGCATGGGAACGATGGAATAGAAACCATAGTTTTGGTATCTTTGTCCACTGAATAGTGTAACAGCTACATTTGTTTGCTAGGGCAGTTCCAAAATTTGATATGAATGTACTGAAAAGTTGAAGATTCTCTTAGTAGCACAAAGAGAATTAGTGATAACCACTATCTAATTGACATTGAAGCTGGTGACTGTTTGATTTATGCTACATCAAATAGCGAATAACTTAGCTTCAGTTGTAATAACATTAATAGCTCTGTGTATGGTTTTGATAACAGATTTATTGAAGGAATGGATATGAGAAATTGATGTGATGACATAATTCATAATACTAGCGTTAGACATTATGATTGTTGAGAAAGGATTAAATGAAGCCCTAAGTGTGATATTATCCAATTTTTCAATAT
>Ga0157363_1004953_pt1 | contig 12378 bp, 9 predicted proteins | sample AttsexASBM1_FD_111477 | JGI IMG/M metagenome (GOLD analysis project Ga0157363, IMG submission 111477) | Fungus gardens microbial communities from leaf cutter ant in Ribeirão Preto, State of São Paulo, Brazil - Atta sexdens ASBM1 | ecosystem: Host-associated > Fungi > Mycelium > Unclassified ...
ACGAAGTTCCATTGTGATTACAGAAGTGAAATCCGCTATCAGGTTAACGGTAGATTTACAAAATGCCAACCGTTTGCGACGAAAAGCGTGCGGCTTTTCAAAAGTCGCCATTATTTTCTGTCAGGCATAAAAAAACAGGGCCGAAGCCCTGTTCATTAAGCATATAACAACGTGGTGTACTGATTAGAACTGGTAGGTTACGCCAACGGTAGCCTGGTTGTCAGAGCCAACCCAGCTGGTGGACGCATCTTTGTCGTCCAGCAGGTTGAAGCGGTAGTCACCGTACACGTTGAAGTTCTTGTTGAAGTAGTAAGTCGCACCGGTGGTGATGTATTTCGCCAGGTCACGGTCGCCGATGCCGTTCAGGTCTTTACCTTTGGACTGAACGTAAGAAACGGAAGGACGCAGGCCGAAGTCGAACTGGTACTGTGCGATAACTTCGAAGTTCTGAGTTTTGTTAGCAACATCGTACACAGTCGCAGTGCTATCGCCCAGGATGCTCATGTTGCGGGTTTCAGCGTAAACGGTCGCCAGGTAGATGTTGTTCGCGTCATATTTCGCGCCAACTGCCCAGGACTCAGCTTTATCGCCTTTACCATCTTCTTTCTGGTCCAGGGTACGGTTTGCAGTGCTGTATGCACCGATCAGACCGAAGCCTTCGCCGAACTCGTAGCCCAGGGACAGACCAACGCCGTCCCCGTTCGCTTTACGCAGGTCGCTACGGTCGTTTTTACCCTGATACTGAACGCCAAAGTTCAGACCATCAACCAGACCGAAGAAGTTGTTGTTGCGGTAGGTCAGCAGGCCAGTAGAACGGCTGGTCATGTAGTTATCAACATAGCCGCCACCCCAGGTTTCGCCAGAGAAGGACGGAGCCATATCGGTGTAAGATTCTACGTCGTAAACGATACCGTAGTTACGACCGTAGTCCAGAGAACCTGCTTCAGAAACTTTGATACCCGCGAATGCCAGACGAGTTACGTTGGTCTGGTCGCCTTCTGCAGCGCCAGCGCGCGCACGGTATTCCCACTGACCGTAACCGATCAGGTCATCGTTAATCTGAGTTTCGCCTTTGAAGCCGATCTGGCCGTAAGAGGAGTCAGCGTTTTTGTGTTCGCCAGAAGTGGTGAAGCCGTGCTCACCAACAACTTTACCGTAGAAGTCCAGTTTGTTGCCGTTTTTGTTATAGATTTCTGCAGCGTTTGCTGCACCGGCTACCAGCAGGGCAGGGATAACCACTGCCAGGATATTGCGCTTCATCATTATTTATTACCCTCATTGGTTTTTTTATGACACTCGCCACTGCCGTCAATAAATTCTGTCAATAAATATTTCCGGAACTATTGATGAGAGTTTGGTGTCTTTATGTATCTGACAGGCATCTTTCCATTCATAGAACCGTTTCGCTAGCCTGAAAGTGCTACAATCCTCAAGATTCGGTAACAAAAAGAAATTATGTGTAACCAAATGTGTATTTTTGGGAACTTTGTGAACCACCTCAAATTTCAGAACTGATTGGCTAATTAAACGACTAAATCATTCCTATATATATGAATTGCTTATGTTTAATTTGGATAAAGGCAATTCATATCAACAGAAGTTAAACGACGGGTTTTTTCTTATGACCGCAAAAAGACTTCTGGATGGCTAAGGGATTGGCTGAAATTTGTGCTATTGCTTGAGGATGTAATAAACGCAATGAGAGTGCGGTTTATTTTTTGTTCACAGGTGTTTCGTGGAAATAAAACGTAACAGGTAGTGGTTGTAACGGGGTTGTGGTTTAAAAATGCTGACTTTTCGCTGACGAAAACTGACATAGCAGGATAAAATAATGGCCAGCGTCTGCTGGCCATTATTAATTGTGTCGATTAGAAGCTGGCGTTACGCGGGGTACGTGGGAAAGGAATCACGTCGCGTACGTTCTGAACGCCGGTTACATAGGCAATCAGGCGTTCAAAGCCCAGACCAAAACCAGAGTGCGGCACGGTGCCGTAACGGCGGAGATCGCGATACCAGCCGTAGTCAGCCGGATTCAGCCCCATCTCTTCCATGCGGGCATCCAGCACGTCCAGACGCTCTTCACGCTGAGAGCCACCGATGATTTCACCAATGCCCGGAGCCAGTACGTCCATCGCGGCAACGGTTTTACCGTCTTCGTTAAGGCGCATATAGAAGGCCTTAATGTCTTTCGGGTAGTTTTTGACCACAACCGGTGCTTTGAAGTGTTTCTCTGCCAGATAACGTTCGTGCTCGGAAGAGAGATCCACGCCCCAGTAAACCGGGTTCTCAAACTTCTCGCCGCATTTTTCGAGGATAGCGACCGCGTCGGTATAGTCTACCTGCGCGAAGTCAGCGGAGACGAAGCGCTCCAGACGAGCAATCGCATCGTTGTCGACGCGCTCGGCGAAGAATTTCATGTCATCAGCACGTTCTTCAAGAACGGCTTTGAACACGTACTTCAGCATCGCTTCTGCCAGACCGGCAACATCGTTCAGATCGGCAAATGCTACTTCCGGCTCCAGCATCCAGAATTCCGCCAGGTGACGGCTAGTGTTCGAGTTTTCAGCACGGAAGGTTGGGCCGAAGGTGTAGATCTTAGACAGCGCGCAGGCGTAAGTTTCGCCGTTGAGCTGGCCGGAAACCGTCAGGAAGGCCTCTTTACCAAAGAAGTCTTTGTCATAGTCCACTTTGCCTTCCGGCGTGCGCGGCAGGTTTTCCATATCCAGCGTAGAAACGCGGAACATTTCACCGGCACCTTCGGTATCGGAAGCCGTGATCAGCGGGGTCGACACCCAGAAGTAACCCTGCTCATCGAAGAAGCGATGCAGCGCCTGGGCCAGCGTGTGGCGCACGCGGGCAACCGCACCAATCAGGTTGGTACGCGGACGCAGGTGCGCAACTTCACGCAGATACTCGATGCTGTGGCGTTTAGCCGCCATCGGATAGGTATCAGGATCTTCCACCCAGCCGGTCACTTCAATGGCTGATGCCTGAATTTCGAAACTCTGGCCCTGGCCCGGTGAAGCCACGACAACGCCGGTAACGATAACGGAACAGCCCGTTGTCAGGTGCAGAACGTCATCATTGTAATTGGGCAGAGAATTATTAATGACGGCCTGTACAGGATCAAAGCAGGAACCGTCATAGACGGCGAGGAAGGAGATACCAGCTTTAGAATCTCGACGAGTACGCACCCATCCGCGCACGGTGACTTCTTGGTCAACGGCGACGCGGCCCTGGAGTACGTCGGCTACAGGCACAACGCTCATAAATATTCTCTCTGTTAATAGTCGGAAAAAATAACCACTTGTCCGCCCACGTAGGGGGGATATCTATGTTACCTGGCATCTGCCATCAGACAAGCAGATTTCGCAGTCTTAAGAGAAGAAATAAGAAATAAATAAGGGAAGGGGAGCCATAAAGGCTCCCTGAGGCGGTTAACTGGCTTTTTTAACCTGAGGCAGATCGAAGGCTTTGCGTAACGCGCGTACAAACGCTTTGTCATGGCAGATGGTTTTGCCCGGGCTGTCTGAGAGTTTTGCCACCGGCTTGCCGTTACATTCCACCAGCTTAATGACGATATTCAGCGGTTTTACCTGAGGGATGTCGCAGCTCAGGCGCGTACCGATCCCGAAGCTCAGGTTCACCCGCGATGAGAAGTGGCGGTAAAGGTCGACGGCTTTCGCCAGATCGAGGTTATCGGAAAAGACCAGCACCTTGCTCATCGGGTCGATACCCAATTTTTGGTAATGGGCGATGGCTTTTTCACCCCATTCCACCGGGTCCCCGGAGTCATGACGTAATCCCTGGTAGCGCTCGGCGAATTCAGGGCCGAAGTCGCGCAGGAAGGCATCCATCGTAATGCAGTCGGTGAGGGCGATGCCCAGTTTATCCGGGTATTCGTCCAGCCACGCGGCCAGCGCGGCGCGCTGGCTGTTGGCGAGATCGGGGCTGATCTGCTGGTGCGCCTGGAACCACTCGTGCGCCTGTGTGCCCATCGGGGTGAGATCGAGACGACGCGCCAGATCGTAGTTACTGGTGCCAACAAACCACGGCTCCTGTTGCAGGCGTCTGACGATCGCCTCCTGAACCTCGCGGGAGAAGCGGCGGCGCGTGCCAAAATCCATCAGGCGGAAGCGGGACATATCCAGCCCTTCGGTCAACCGGGAAAACTCAACGAGCTTGTTTTCCAGAGAGGCGACCGCCTGCGTCACGCCGGTCTCAGGTGAGCGATAGCGATGCGCCAGCTCGCTGATCACCGCCAGAAGCGGAACTTCCCACATGATCACTTCACGCCACGGCCCCTGAAGGCGAATATCCAGCTTGCCGTTGTCATTGGTAATGGTGACCTGTTCCGGCTTATAGCGGAAATCGCGCAGCCAGTTCAGATAGTCGGCTTTGAAGAAGGGCAGGCCCGAAAGCCATTGGTATTCGTCGTCCTGCAGCGTCAGATGCTGCATAGCATCGACCTGTTCACGAATGGAGTCTGCGTAGATACCCAGCAAGTCGTCGCCCCGGCAGCGAAATTCAGCCGCAACGTGGACGTCATGGTAATGGTGAAAAACGGCTTGCTGCATATGCAGTTTATACGCGTCGGTATCCAGCAACGTATGCAGAACAGGAGAAGCGAATTGAGTCATAGGTGCGCAGTAGCATCCTCTCACGGGAGCGTTTAGTACAATAAACAACTCCGGAGTATACCTGTTTTAGTGATTTATTGAACCCCGATCACAACATAAGCTGCCTTTAGGGTCGAGGGCATTTCGTGCCTCGTGTTATATAAATGTAGCGAAAAAGGGGTTTGTAACTGAAAAGATGAACATTCTGCGTAGCGCGTTTTACACAACAGGAATATATTGAAACGTTACTCGACAAACGATGCATAAGGTTTTCTATGACACAACAGCCACAAGCCAAATACCGCCACGACTACCGTGCGCCGGAATACCTGATTAGCGATATCGATCTGACTTTTGACCTGGATGCCACTAAAACCGTTGTGACGGCGGTCAGCCAGGTAGCGCGCCAGAGCGCGACTGCGGTGCCGCTGCGTCTGGATGGTGAAGACCTGACGCTGGTCTCCCTGCATGTTAATGATGAAGCCTGGACCGACTATAAAGAAGAAGGCAACCAGCTGGTGATTAACGGCCTGCCGGAACGCTTTACGCTGCGCATCGTGAATGAAATTAGCCCGGCCGCTAACACCGCGCTGGAAGGGCTTTACCAGTCTGGCGTGGCGCTGTGTACGCAGTGTGAGGCCGAGGGCTTCCGCCACATTACCTGGTATCTGGATCGCCCGGACGTGCTGGCGCGCTTTACCACCAAAATCATCGCCGACAAAACCTTGTATCCGTTCCTGCTCTCCAATGGCAACCGCGTGGGCGAAGGCGAGCTGGAGAATGGCCGTCACTGGGTGCAGTGGCAGGATCCGTTCCCGAAACCGTGCTACCTGTTTGCGCTGGTGGCGGGTGACTTCGACGTGCTGCGCGACACCTTTAAAACCCGTTCAGGCCGCGACGTGGCGCTGGAGCTGTTCGTTGACCGCGGTAATCTCGACCGTGCGCCGTGGGCAATGACGTCCCTTATTAACTCCATGAAGTGGGACGAGGAGCGTTTCGGCCTCGAGTACGATCTCGACATCTATATGATCGTCGCCGTCGACTTCTTCAACATGGGCGCGATGGAAAATAAAGGCCTTAACGTCTTTAACTCCAAATACGTGCTGGCGCGCACCGACACAGCAACTGATAAAGACTACCTCGATATCGAACGCGTGATTGGCCACGAGTATTTCCACAACTGGACCGGTAACCGCGTGACCTGCCGCGACTGGTTCCAGCTGAGCCTGAAAGAGGGCCTGACCGTCTTCCGCGACCAGGAGTTCAGCTCCGATCTGGGTTCGCGCGCGGTGAACCGCATCAACAACGTGCGCACCATGCGCGGGCTGCAGTTTGCAGAAGATGCCAGCCCGATGGCGCACCCGATTCGCCCGGATAAAGTCATCGAGATGAACAACTTCTATACCCTGACGGTGTACGAGAAGGGCGCTGAAATTATCCGCATGATCCACACCCTGCTGGGCGAAGAGAACTTCCAGAAAGGGATGCAGCTGTACTTCGAACGTCACGACGGCAGCGCCGCCACCTGCGACGACTTTGTGCAGGCGATGGAAGACGCGTCCAATGTCGATCTCTCTCACTTCCGCCGCTGGTACAGCCAGGCCGGTACGCCGATCGTGACCGTCAAAGACGACTACAATCCGGAAACCGAGCAGTACACCCTGACCATCAGCCAGCGCACGCCGCCAACGGCCGAGCAGGAAGAGAAACATCCGCTGCACATTCCGTTCAGCATTGAGCTGTACGATAACGAGGGTAAAGTTATCCCGCTGCAGAAGGGTGGCCACCCGGTGCATCAGGTGCTGAACGTGACCCAGGCAGAGCAGACCTTCATCTTTGATAACGTCTATTTCCAGCCGGTCCCAGCGCTGCTGTGCGAGTTCTCCGCGCCGGTGAAGCTGGAGTATAAGTGGAGCGACCAGCAGCTGACGTTCCTGATGCGCCACGCGCGCAACGATTTCTCCCGCTGGGACGCCGCGCAAAGCCTGCTGGCGACCTACATCAAGCTGAACGTGAACCGTTTCCAGCAGGGCCAGCCGCTGACGCTGCCGGTGCATGTGGCCGATGCGTTCCGCGCGATCCTGCTGGACGAAAACATCGATCCGGCGCTGGCGGCTGAAATTCTGACGTTGCCGTCGGCAACGGAAATTGCCGAGCTGTTTGACATCATCGACCCGATTGCGATCGTAGCGGTGCGTGAAGCGCTGACCCGCACGCTGGCCACCGAGCTGGCGGACGAATTCCTGGCCATTTACAACGCTAACAGGCTGGATGCGTACCGCGTGGAACATGCGGACATCGGCAAACGTTCACTGCGCAATACCTGCCTGCGCTATCTTGCCTTCGGTGACGTTGAGCTGGCAAACGCCCTGGTGAGCAAGCAGTATCACGACGCAGACAACATGACCGATGCGCTGGCTGCCCTGGCCGCAAGCGTTGCCGCCGAGCTGCCGTGCCGCGATGCGCTGATGCAGGAGTACGATGACAAGTGGCATCAGGATGGTCTGGTGATGGATAAGTGGTTTATTCTGCAGTCCACCAGCCCGTCTGCCGATGTGCTGAGCACCGTGCGCGGCCTGCTGAAGCACCGCTCGTTCACCATGAGCAACCCGAACCGCGTCCGCTCCCTGATTGGCGCGTTTGCCAGCAGCAACCCGGCCGCTTTCCACGCGGAAGACGGCAGCGGGTATCAGTTCATGGTGGAAATGCTGACCGAGCTGAACAGTCGTAACCCGCAGGTGGCGTCACGTCTGATTGAGCCGCTGATCCGCCTGAAGCGCTACGACGCGCAGCGTCAGGCGAAGATGCGCGCCGCGCTTGAGCAGCTGAAAGGGCTGGAAAACCTGTCTGGCGATCTGTACGAGAAGATTGCTAAGGCGCTGGCCTGATAGAAAGCTTAACCCTCCCTCTCCCTGTGGGAGAGGGCCGGGGTGAGGGCATCAGGCATTAGCCGTAATCAACGCGCGCTCACTCACCCCGCGCTTCATCACCCGATCCAACACCTCCGCTTCCAGCTCCGCCAGCCTTGCCGAGCCCACGCGACGAGGCCGCGGGATATCTACCGTCAGATCCAACCCGATTTTCCCTTCTTCTATGAGCAGCACCCTGTCCGCCATCGCCACCGCTTCGCTGACGTCGTGCGTCACCAAAAGCACGGTAAACCCATGGTCTTGCCAGAGGGACTCAATCAAATCCTGCATCTCTATTCGCGTCAGGGCATCGAGCGCACCGAGCGGTTCATCGAGCAGCAGCAGGCCCGGACGGTGTATCAGCGCCCGCGCCAGCGCCACGCGCTGTTTTTGTCCGCCCGACAGCGCCGCAGGCCACTCCCCGGCACGGTTTTCCAGCCCGACGGCGGCCAGCGCCTGACGTGCGCTATCCCGCCAGCTTCCTTTCAGCCCCAGGCCAACGTTGTCGATAACCGTTTTCCACGGCAGGAGTCGCGCGTCCTGGAACATCATGCGCGTGTCATCCTGAATCTTCGCCAGCGGCGTTGTTCCTGCCAGGATTTCACCGCCGTTAGGCGCCTCAAGCCCGGCCAAAAGACGCAGCAGGGTGCTCTTTCCGCCGCCGCTGCGGCCGACTACGGCCACAAACTGCCCTGCGGGAATATGCAGATCCAGCCCGTTGAGAATGGTATTTTCGCCGTAGCGTTTGGTGACGCCGTTCAGCAGCAGCGGCGTCCCCTGGTTCAGTCGTGCTGTATTCATGCTTTCGCCTCCTGAAGAGTGTAGGCCGGGTTCCAGCGCAGCCAGCTGCGCTCCAGCCACTGGGCGCTAACGTCGGCGAGTTTGCCGAGCAGGGCATACAGAATGATGGCAACCACCACCACGTCCGTTTGCAGGAATTCACGGGCGTTCATCGCCAGGTAGCCAATGCCCGAGTTGGCCGAGATGGTCTCCGCCACAATCAGCGTCAGCCACATCAGGCCGAGCGCAAAACGCACCCCGACCATGATGGAGGGCAGGGCGCCCGGAAGGATCACGTGTACAAAGAGGGAAAAACCGGACAAGCCGTAGCTGCGCGCCATCTCGACCAGACCGCGATCGATATTGCGGATGCCGTGCCAGGTGTTGATGTAGATCGGGAACAATGTGCCCAGCGCCACGAGGAAGATCTTGGCGCTCTCATCAATACCAAACCACAGGATAACCAGCGGGATCAGCGCCAGATGCGGCACGTTGCGCAGCATCTGAATGGAGGTATCCAGCAGCCGCTCGCCCCAGCGGGAAAGGCCGCTGATCAGGCCCAGCACCAGGCCGATGCTGCCGCCGATGGAGAAGCCAATCAGCGCGCGCCACGAGCTGATCGCCAGATGCTGCCACAGCTCACCGCTCACGCTTAGCGACCAGAACGCTTCTACGACGCCCTCCGGAGAGGGCAGAATGCGGCTCGATAGCCAGCCGGTGGACGACGCAAGCTGCCAGAGAGCCACAATGCCGACGGGTAAAAACCACGGCGCGGCGCGCAGCAGCCATTTTTGTGAGGTGGCAGACATGGTCACTCCTTAGCTCTGTGCGGCTTTGCGTGGAATAAACTCGTTCGCCACGGCTTCGCCCTGAAGCTGAAGCCGCTGCGGCTGCGGAATTTCCGGAATGGCAACATCCAGATGCGGGAATAACAGCTCGCCCACCTTGTACGCCTCTTCCAGATGCGGATAACCGGAGAGAATAAAGCTGTCGATGCCCAGGTCAGCGTATTCATTAATCCGGGCGGCTACGGTCGGACCGTCGCCGACCAGCGCCGTGCCCGCGCCGCCGCGAACGAGGCCGACGCCCGCCCACAGATTCGGGGCGATCTCCAGGTTTTCGCGCTTGCCGTTATGCAGCGACGCCATCCGGTGCTGTCCAACGGAGTCGGTTTTGGCAAACGCGGCCTGCGCTTTAGAAATGGTCTCATCGTCAAGATGGGAGATTAAACGGTCAGCTGCCCGCCAGGCTTCCTCGTTGGTTTCGCGCACAATCACGTGCAGACGAATGCCGAAGCGTACCTTACGGCCGTGCGCGGCGGCTTTGGCGCGCACCTGCTCAATTTTCTCTTTGACAAGCTCCGGCGGCTCGCCCCAGGTGAGATAGAGGTCAACCTGCTCCGCTGCCAGATCTTGCGCCACATCAGATGACCCGCCGAAATAGAGGGGAGGGCGCGGCTGCTGTACCGGCGGGAAGTAGAGCTTCGCGTCGCGAACGTGAATATGCTTGCCTTCAAAGGTGACGGTTTCACCTTCCAGCAGACGCCGCCAGACGCGGGTGAACTCGGCGGAGGCTTCATAGCGCTCGGTGTGATCGAGGAACACGCCGTCGCCCGCCAGCTCCTGCGGATCGCTGCCGGTGACCAGGTTGAACAGCGCGCGTCCGTTTGACAGCCTGTCCAGCGTTGCCGCCTGACGCGCCGCCACGGTGGGGGAGACCACGCTCGGTCGTAGCGCAACCAGGAACTTCAGACGCTGGGTGACGGGGATCATTGAAGCGGCAACCAGCCAGGCATCTTCACAGGAGCGGCCCGTTGGGATCAGCACTCCGGTAAAGCCGATTCGGTCTGCTGCCTGCGCAATCTGCTGCAGATAGCCGTGGTCAACCGGGCGTGAGCCCTCTTCAGTGCCAAGGTAGTGCCCATCACCGTGGGTGGGTAAAAACCAGAATAGATTCAGACTCATGATTTGGCTCCTTCTTTGCCTGCGGGCTGCCAGATGCGGTCGCGAATATCGACCTGCTTTGGCACCAGATGATTTTGATAAAAGAGATCGGCGGTTTGCTGCTGAAGCGCGGCGACGTGCGCGTCCACGGGGGTAATGGTGGTCGGCGGACGGTGATTGAGATAGCTCGCAATCACCGGCTCAGGCAAGCCCATGGTTTTCGCCAGCAGGGCAATACTCTCCTGACGCTGGCTTTGGGTCAGCGCATCGGCCTGGGTAAAGGTATCCAGTACGCCCTGAATAAACGCGCCGTTCTTTTCCGCATAAGGACGTGCGGCCAGGTAGAACGAACCGGTCTGCTTCAGCGTGGTACCGTCTTTCAGCACGCGAACGCCGCCCTGCAGTAATGCGGCGGAGTAGTACGGATCCCAGATGGCCCAGGCATCAACGTTCTTCTGCTGGAATGCGGCGCGCGCGTCGGCAGGCGTCAGGTAAACAGGCTGAATGTCGGTGAACTTGAGCCCGGCTTCTTGCAGGGCACGCAGCAGCAGGTTGTGTGAGCTGGAACCTTTCTGGAAAGCAACTTTATGCCCTTTAAGATCGGCGACGGTTTTGATCTCACTGTTTTCAGGCACCAGAATGACTTCGGCTTTTGGCTTTGCGGGTTCGACGCCCACGTAAACCAGGTCCGCCCCGGCAGCCTGCGCAAAGATAGGCGGTATGTCGCCCGTGCTGCCCAAATCAATACTGCCGACGTTTAATGCCTCCAGCATCTGTGGGCCTGCGGGAAACTCCACCCAGGAGAATTTGGTGTCCGGGTAGCGCTTCTCCAGCAGCTGATGGCTTTTCGCCAGCACCATGCTGACGCTGCCTTTTTGATAGCCGATGCGCAGGCTTTCTGGGGCGGTTTCTGCCGCCTGAGCCAGGGACGAGAGGGCCATCAGCCCGACCAGGCCGATACGGGTTAATGTCTTAAACATGGGCGATTCCTTGCGGTTGACCGTATGCCGGTGCCTGAATGTCTTTGCGGTGCAGCGCCTGCCAGAAGGTTTCCAGCGCGTTATCGAGGCGGGTTTGCAGATTCGGCGTAAAGTGGGGTTTATGCTGGTAGTCGATGACCTGCGAGTCATCAGCAAAGACGCCGTGGAGGATTTCCTGCGCCTTTAACGCATTGAGCACGGGCTTCAGCGCATAATCCACCGCCAGCAGATGGGCTACCGTGCCGCCGGTTGCCAGCGGCAGTACAACCTTGCCGTCCAGGGCTCGCTCGGGAAGCAGATCCAGCAGCGTTTTTAGCGCGCCTGAAAAGGAGGCTTTATATATGGGCGTTGCCACAATAAGCCCGTCAGCGTCGTTGAGCTGCTCAATCAGCGCCTTGAGCGCAGGGCTATCAAAACGGGCGTAGAGCAAATCTTCGGGTTCGAAGTTTTGCAGATTCCAGTGGCACACCTCGACATCCAGGGCGTTGAGCTTTTCGCGGGCGTATTCCAGCAGCGCGCTGGAACGAGAGGGAAACCGTGGACTTCCGGCCAGAGTAATGACGCGCATGTTTGCTCCTTATAACCAATTGTTTGCTTTTATCTAACATTCATAACAATTTTCAGGAGTGTGACATTGCAGAGTTATTCCACTAAATGATTTATCTGCAATTAAAATGCAAAAAAGTGCATAAGAAATGGGCGGCGAGGTAAACGATTGCGTTTTACGCTGGTTTTTTTGCCGCAGGTCAATTCACTTTCCGGGCAGGATCGCACATAATCCCCTCCCGGTCTGCACACCGGGAATCCAGGAGAGTTCATGTACTACCCCTTCGTTCGTAAAGCCCTTTTCCAGCTCGATCCTGAGCGCGCTCATGAATTTACATTCCAGCAATTACGTCGTATTACAGGCACGCCTCTGGCCGCGCTGGTGCGCCAAAACGTGCCGGAAAAACCCGTCCACTGCATGGGCCTGACGTTTAAGAATCCACTGGGTCTGGCGGCCGGTCTGGATAAAAATGGCGAGTGCATTGATGCCCTGGGCGCGATGGGCTTTGGCTCTATTGAAATCGGCACCGTCACGCCGCGCCCGCAGCCGGGAAATGATAAGCCGCGCCTGTTCCGCCTGGTGGAGGCGGAAGGGCTGATC
>Ga0157363_1004954_pt1 | contig 12376 bp, 3 predicted proteins | sample AttsexASBM1_FD_111477 | JGI IMG/M metagenome (GOLD analysis project Ga0157363, IMG submission 111477) | Fungus gardens microbial communities from leaf cutter ant in Ribeirão Preto, State of São Paulo, Brazil - Atta sexdens ASBM1 | ecosystem: Host-associated > Fungi > Mycelium > Unclassified ...
ACACACACACACACGCACACACACACACACACACACACACACACACACACACACACACACACACACACACACACACACACACACACATACATGCGTGCACACGACACGCACGCACGCACGCACACACAAAATCTGACTTGATGTGCTGTTATTTATTAAGAAAACAAAAGAAAAAGATAATGTAGATATTCCTTTATCTTACCTTCTGCATCAATTTCCTTTGCGAAAATTATTCCATTATCTGTGAATGATCTGCCCTATCATTGGGCATTACTAACTGTAGTTCATTTCTTCTTACCTTAAGGTAAATGTCTTTTTCAATTTCATAGTTTAAGCCTTGGAATAGGAGAAATTATTCTGATTGCTGTTACCATTTCTATAAGACAAAACTTGTTCATTATTATCCTCAATTATATCAACGTATGAGTCATCCATTTATATCATTTTGTTAAGCGCTGATTGAATTTATTGGCCTGCGTAAGAAAATTATTTTTAATATTTTTCCCATTCCTTAAATGCGAAAAATTAGTGAAATCCTAAGATCTGAGCTGAATCCATCATTTGTTGAACTTGACGTAATTCTTCTTTTGGCTTCCATGGGCATGTTCTCCATCACTGCCAAAATTAAAATCATTTTCTATTTTATCATTTCCGGATACTCCTATAAGATTGATAAGTAATTGTCCAGACAATGTACATCTCGGAAGACATTCTTTCAAAAAGCAAATTTCGTTACTTTTGTATGACACGTTTTCACAGAGCATGCATCTCGCACTGCTTTTATATCTTCTACTGATATGATCTTTTCTAATTTAAAGAATCACCACAAAAATCGCTCATTTTCTAGACCTCGATTTTTAAACCAAATTTTGTGCCAAATGATTAGTAAGATAATAAGCAATAATCGCATAAAATTTTTAAGTTGAGCATATTGACTGGCGACATATAGAGGGTCAAAGTTATGCCTATCCTTTGAGAATGTTTAACATTATTGTATTTTCATTGTTCTAATATTCAGGTTAAAAAATAGTTCCGACAGTATTTTATTGTTTTTTGGATCGCTAGTTACGAATCTGAAATCTAAATTCTAAAATTCAAAATGACGGATCCAATATGGCTAATTGATTGCGAAATTCAAAATAATCTAAATGAAAATTGCTTCTCGGGGATTTTTTAGGTCGCTGATTACGAATCTGTAGTTTGAATTCAAAAATTCAAAATAATTTAACTAAAGATTGCTTCTCAAAAATTTCTCAGATTACTGATTGTGAATCTAGTTTGAATTTCGCAATATTGGCAGCCATATTAGATCCGCTATTTTGAATTTTAGATTTCACGTTCGTAATCAGCAATCCAAAAAACATTTAAAAATGTCGGGACTATTTTTTAACATGAATATTAGGTCAGTGAAAATCAGAGTTGGTAAAGACTAATGTTTTTTTAAGAATAAAACGTATTGTTTTTTCTTAAATATATTTTTAATGCTTCAAATAAACTTTAAACAGCGCTATAAAAAAAAACATATTGAAACATATTAAAAACATCAATTAAACATATTTTAAACTGTTTGAAACAGGTTTAAAACATGTTTTTTACCAATCGTAGTGAAAATATAACAGTGTATATACTTTCTCAAGTATATACTTTTTCAAGCGACAGACATCACTTTGACTCTCTATATTTCGAAAATCAATCATATGCTCAAAATTAAAAAATTTTATGCGATTATTGTCTCATCATGATTAATCATTTGGTACAATATTTGCTTCAAAATTAGAGAAAAATTCCAGAAAACGGGCGAAAAAACACCTAATTTTGTGATGGCTCTTTAAAGAATTGTTACGCTATAGCAAGAATAACATACTCATCTTAGCTATGAAACGTTTACTCTCATCGTTAATGTCTATCACAATATAGCAAAACACACATGGAAGAATTTGACCGATGAATTTTACGCACATCGTCCGAGATGGAACGTATTCACTTTTATTATTTCTTCTCAAGACTGATTAGTCTATGCATAGTTCTGACTAGCTTGCTCGATGATTATATAATATGCTTTAATTCTCCTTCTAAGATCAATATCAGAATCACCGGAATCAAACGCACGAATCACTACGCATTGAAAATTGAGATTCAAGATCGAAAAATTGAAATTTGACCAATCAAAACAATAGAAGCTAAAATTCCTTTATTCTCATTAGTAAAATTCCTTTATCCTCTTAAATTTCAATCTTCAATTGAATGCATAGTCTGATTCTAACCTAACGGCACATTTTTTATTACACCTGATCTCAGAATAAATCAGTATATAAACGTTACCAAATGTCGAGTTAATAATAAAAAGATTTGCTGTCGTGGCTGTGTGTATTACTATCACTAGCATTTTACCTTTTCCAATTTTACGCGTACATATTTACGATATTATCATTTTTAAACATAAGAATCTTATTGGACCGTTCATGTGAATACACAACCAATAGGAAATAGAGTCCAAACCGGTCGAAGATGGATCTTTGATGCTTAAATAATTCGATATTAATTTATATATTACATATCAAATTCTATCAAATTGCGCTGAATTGATTTTTCGATCTCGAAACACTATACCGACAAAACCATAATACTATCAAAAAATCAATTCGGCGCGCAATTTGGAAGAATTCAATACATAAATACACATCAAATTATTTTAAGCACTAAAAATTCAGCTTCGACTGTTATGGGCTTTATTTCTATTGATTGAATATCATCAAGATTGTGCAAAGGTTTCAGGGCTCTACTGCAAAAATAAATATGGGGCTATATGGGGCTATCTTTTTATAAAATTCATATTAAAAAATATAAGAAAACAGACTAATTTCAATTATATTTATTAATTTTATTATGTATATTATTATATACAGGATGCGTTATCAAAATTCGAATAATTTTTAATTTAAATTTTCTATATTGTGCCTCCGCCAGAGATTATTGTTGGCGTCCGAGAAAACCTAATGCTTCTAGTAAACAGTTATATTCTCAAAATGGCGTGATGTTGAAACCAAGTGCGGAATAATCAAAAAGCCGCGATCATCGAAGGCCTTCGCGCTGAGCTCTCAGCAATGGAAATAATTCGGTTCTTTGGATACCCGAGATCAACTGTTTGACATTCTTGTAAAATATACAGCTTAGAACAGTCCAACGAAGGTTCTAGTATGCCAGTGAGGAAGAGTCACTCGAAAGAATGCACCGCGAGGACTCCTGCAGTCCTTCAGTACGTTGAAAGGACTCAAGCGCTGATTTCGGATGACCCAGGGCAATTGTTGCGAAAATTAGGATCGATTGTTGGTGTAAGCGAGCCAACAATGCGTCGAATTGCCGAGAAGATAACCTTCGATAGAAATCGTACACATTAAAGATACGACAGAAGTTCTCTGAGACTACCAGGACAAGCCAAGTTACTCGCCTCGGCTCCCATTGCCTCCCAACAGCCTAGATTTAAATCCCTACTACGTATGGAGCGTAATTGAAAGGATTACAAATAAGTATCGGCATCCCAATGTGATGTCATTAAAGACCACTATTGAGGCAGCATTCGTCGGCATGAACAGCGCTACATTACAACGTGCGTACGAACGCTTCAGACCAAGAATAAAGGCCGTCATTCAAGCTAATGGGGGATATATCGAATAATTGTACTTTACAGGGATTCTCCAACTGCCATGTAAAAGGATTTTTTGTAATATTTAATTTTTCATTAAAAACATTTTAAAGAAATTGTTCGATTTGTTCGAATTTTGGTGACGCATCCTGTACATATATGTTATGTATAATAATTTTGCGTGTGCATGCGTGCGTGCGTGTATGATTCTACGTTATATATCAAAATAATGCGGAACTACGCGTTTAATAACTCAGTATTTTTTATTTTTTCCATCGATCAGGTTTGAACATCGCGAATTAAAATAGAAAATCTCACGGGCTGGATGCGGTTCACGAGCTATTAGTTGTTCATCACTATCATATAAAAAATATATAAAAACCACTTGATTAAATAAACAATTGCATCATCGATATATAATTTTATACTGACTATTCAGCCAAAAACTTTGCATTGACAGTAGCGACATAGAATCAAACGGCGGTCTAGCGAAACCAGTAGCCATACATTCAAGCACGAACCCATATACACAAGAACTTTGATTCTTTCGCTCGGAAATTTTCACAAACTGAAAAATAATCACTTTTCTATGTTAATACTCATAGTCCGTGCGCGATTAACGACACGACTAAACCTTACGTCCATTTATAATTAAATTTACGTAAAAACGAAATAATCTGAATTTTTAAAAGTTTTAAAAAGGTAATCGAAGGAAAGAATCGAAATCCTTGGGTGTACGTGTGCCTTCGCATCGAGAGTGAACGAGACAATGAGCTTCTTCTCATATTAATCTTCTGTCGTTTGTTTCAAGCGACCAAAAATACTTTCTTGGTAATCTCGGCCAATCGGCTCCTGACATCAATAAGGGATATTCTAAATTATATATAAGTTTTAATAAATTCTAGTAATAGTATACCACCCATTAATCCAGAATAATCCAGTATAAATCATATGTTAAAAATATAGCAATAGTTTACGAGATATTTAATTATTTACGATTTTTCATGCGTTATACACCTCCTTAATAAACTCGAGCAAGAATAGTTCAGTAGAAGTAGAATTTTACCGGAAAAAAGTTATAAACCAGCATTTCTCTTTATGAAAATCTTCGAAAGGCCAGAAAAGAAATGCGTATGTTTGAGATTCGAGACTTATGAAGAACATACATGAAAAAAGAAATCGAATAGTTACAAAAACACGTTTTTCGCTTATAAAACGAAAGATATTGATTGTATGGAAAAAAGTTTGGTACGAAAAATGTATTCGAAATACCTATAAAATGAAACATTAAAATCGATCTATTAATTAAATAGAAAAAAAATTAATAAATCAAAAAGGCTTTTTTTTCATTCGCTCTCTTCATTAAGATTTAAACTCATTAAGAATGCAAAGCGTCTTCTCGCAAAATGTATCCCTCGTAATGAACAAATCTAGCCCTAAACGAATTTAAAATGTTCATTAGTTTTTGCAAAAAGCCATTTGTTCATTAAAAATCTGTCTGCGGAAAACTTAATTTCTTCATTTTTGAGCAATCGTACAGCAATTTACAGGGGTGATTTTTCTTCTTCAAGAATTGCACTATCACGTACATTGAGTAACAAAACGATGTTTTGCAATTAAATTATTATAAAATGACTTTGAAAAGTGGATATCTTTTTTTGTAAAAAAATGGAATTCTGTTAATATACAATTAAATTAATTAATTCTGTTAATATACAATTAAATAACCGAGTGAAGCATTCGACAGTTTTTTTTCGAATTTAACAAAATTATTCTCTGATTATTAAGAGTCGAGATAATAATTTTTTTTTTCAAAAAAATCACTGTGACTCTAATTTTTAAATCCAAGGATAGATATAAATCAGCCAGTGCAAGCCAACACAGACATGTATAAAATCATATACTTTATTCTTGACAAAAATTGACAAATTTTCAATCTTTTCGATTGGGTCTTCCTTAGTGTAAAAATAAAATCAGTGACGTATAAATTTAATAAATATAAAAAATGTGATGCTAATTTTTAAGATTAAGAGTTCCATCTGGCATCAATTTGTCAAGAAAGAATTGAATTTGCTGTTAAAAAATTCTCGAATTCCTAAAAAAATTTGTTTAAAATCATTGGAAAGTTGAAGAACACGAAGGTGACAACACATCGGGCAGAGTAGAGAAGATCGATCGCTCGGCGACTCGCGCGTATCTGATTTCGTGCGTTAAAATTTACTAAATTTACATTTTCTCAGCAAATTGATGTAAAAACTTCATTATTTGATATGGTACATATTAATGGAATTATTCCATTTTTTTTTATATGAAAAAAGTAAGATACCTACTTTTCAAAATCATTTTATAATAGTTTAACTGCAAAAAAACGTTTTTACTAAATATATGTGATAGTGCAACTCTTGAAGAAGAAAACTCCTGTAAATTGCTGTGCGACTGCTCAAAGATGTAAATAATTAAGTTTTCCGCAGACAGGTTTTTAGTGAACAAATGGCTTTTTGCAAAAACTAATGAATATAATGAATACTTCAGGCTCGTTCAAAGCTAGATTTATTCGTTATTATTACGAGGAGTACATTTTAAGAAAATTTCGAAGCTTTGCATTTAAATCTCAATGAACAGAGAGCGAGTAAAGAAAAACTTTTTCCGGTGATTTATATTTTTTTTTCTACTTAACTAAAAGATCGATTTTATTAATGTTCCACGTCTCATTTGTAAGTATTTCGAATACCTTTTTCATACGGAATTTTTTTCTATACAATCAATATCTTTTGTTTTATAAGCGAAAAATCTGCTTTTGCAACTATTCGATTTTTTCTCGCATATTTTCTTCAAATCTCGAGTCTCAACATACGCATTTCTTTTCTGATGGCCTTTCGAAGATTTTCGTAAAGAGAAATGTTAGTTTAATTTATTTCCGGTAAGTAAAAATAATTTTTTTCCGGTAAAATTCTATTCCGGTAATCTTCTACTGAACTATTCGTGCTACTCGAGTTTACGAAGGAGGTATATAACGCACATGAAAAATCGTAAACAATTAAATATTTCATATACAATTACGTTTTAACATGATTTATACTAGTCTGGATTAATGAAAGATGTACACTTTTTTATTACTATAATTTATTAAAACTTATATGTTATTTAGAATGATCCTCGTCCCTTATCGATGCTGAGCCACCGAGCGGCCGAAAAGACATTTTCAATTGCTTGAAACAAGTGACTAGTGTGAGGAAGAGCTCATTGTCTCGTTCACTCTCAGCGTGCCGACGAAAGTCCATCCCAAATGTCGTCTAACAAAGGCATTAATTCAACAGTGTGTGTGTGTGTGTGTGTGTGTGTGTGTGTATATATATATATATATATATATATATATATATATATATATACACACACACACACATTTCCTTATTACAAGCAGTAATTTGGGACGAAAGATTTGTTTGTAACGAAACACAAAAGGCTATAATTATCTTGGTTACTTGAACAAAAGACAAAAGGAGAGCAATTAAAGTAGTAAAACTGATAGCTTTTACAACTAATTTTTTGTTAGCTATTATGTAATTCACTTGACGCTACAAATGCTTCGAATGCTTTTGATTGATCAATCGAAAGAAAGAATTTTACTAATTGTCCAATCAAAAAATTCTTCGAAGCATTTGTAACATCAAATAACCACAGTACGTTTCTCTTTATTAGCTAAAAAATTTTGTTGCTTATAAAAGATAGTATACAACGATATCTTTATAAATTTTTACAAATAACAAGTGGTACTAAAAGATTTTAAGTTGTGATTCTTCACAAATTTAAGACAAAAACTTCATACGATCAAGTGTTTGAAACGACTTAGTTTTAAAGATATAATACAAGATGCCAAAATTAAAAGAAAAATTTCGTTTTGTTCAAAATTTAAAACCCAATTTAAAAACCAATTTCGGATTATTTAGTTGAAACTTTATCTATGTTTTTAAGACATCAAAATAATCCGAGTGATTTTTAAAAGTCTTTAATAAAATTTATTTTATTATAATAGTTATCATTGCCGACAAAAGTTTTGAAAAAACTTGTACAAATCAAGTACATTATAAGTACCAAATATTTTTTCTCTTTTATCTTTTTTCCATAAACTTTTTAGTTTCAAAGTTAAATTACATTTTAGAAAAAAATTTTATACAATATTTCAATACCTTTATGAAAATCATCATAATGTTTTTTTTTTCGAAAAGCCTTTTGAAGCTTAGAAAGTCTACTTTAAAATATTTATTTCTTAAAATTTGTCCAATGATGTTTTATTCAAATATTACAGTGCTCCAAAATGTTAAACAAAAATAATGAAAAAAATATCAATTTTTAATTTTATATAATTTGCATACTAAACAATATCAATTTTTAATTTTATGTAATTTACATAAGGAACAAAATATCATAGAAATAACATTCAACATCAATTTAAAAAAAAATTCCATTTTCCTCTTTAAAATGCATTTTTGAAAGCTTTACGATTTTTTTTACTTAAGCTTTTGTAAAGTGCAATTGTAAGCATTCCTGAATTTATGAATGGTACCTGTTAATTAATCTATTGATAGATTATAATGTAGTAAAGAAAAAATGGAAGATAAAAGGGGAACGATCGCTTCTCGCAGAATTGTTTTTCTTTACTACGCCACTGCTTTGATAAGTTACGTTAAAAAATTTGAATCCTTCAAAGGCCTCAAAGGATTAAAAATCACATATAAATATACTTTACACCTTTCGAAAGAATGAATATTTATTTTTAATTTATACTTGTTAATTGTTGTTGTGAAATTTTTTTCATCGATTTATTTAACTTATAAGGATGCATCAGAATGCAATATTTGGCAAATATTCGGTAGCCGATATTATCAAGTAATTTTCGATACAAAATAAATCACTTTTTTACTATCTGGTCGCCGAACATCATCCGGGTATATACAAGGTGGACCATTTTAATTTATCGAGCTTTTCAAAATCTGTAAGTTTAAAGCAAAAAGACAAAAGTTTTATAGTTTCAAGGAGGAAAGAAGTTGGTGATCTTGGTTCACTTTGAGAATATCCTTAAACTCAGGTCAAGGTTATCTAAAATTTTTTATCTAAAATTTTTTTTAATGGAACTTGTCATTTTTGGTTACATATTCTTATAGCTGATGCTTGAAGATCTTTTCAAAACACTACAATAATGTTTTTGTTAAGTATTTTTTAAGTTACGAGGCTTCAAAGTTACAATACTGCCGGCATTTGCATTATCCAAGACTGACATGCCAGACTGATGGCTGAAACCTTTGAAATGTTGTTCAGAGTCATAACTTTGACAACTTATAAGTTAATTTATTCAGTCGATTTTCTCAAAAGCTAAAGGAGATAGGAAAAAATTTTTCAGACAAAAGTTTCACAATTTCAATCGAAAAATGAGATACTGTTGTCAACTCAATCGTAGATGGCACCACTTCTGAGATTTCTTTGTTATAGCCATTTTTTTAAATGAAAGTCGATTTTTTCTTCCAGTAAAAGCTGTCAAAAAGCAAGGTCGAATGCAATGTTTTTTAAGATTTTCAATTCACTTAAGTTTTCGAAAAATTTTTGGAGCTCTAATATCAATAAGAGGAATTAACGTGAGAGTGGATTAACTTGATTAATGTGAGTTTCCTTTCTTCTTACGATTCGGGATGCTTGATTAACGCGAGTTTTCTTGCCTCTCCCTTCCACCATGATCATTGACCTCGTGAACATGATTGAGCGAATATAAATCTTGTCATATTTTATCAGTTTTTATAAAATTTGTACAAAATTCCTATAAAATCTGATTCAAATTAGTGAATTTACGAACAGATTTCTTATTCAAAACGATAAGATTTTTCTCTTTTTTTTTATCAATCAAGGCGATATTTTGTCTCTCGCACCGTTTTGCTAAATCCAGGTATAGCTGAGTATATTTTATACAGAGTGATTGGAAATAATCGCCAAATATTTCATGGGCAAATAGAGAGAATAGACTAAACTGAGTCGAAAAGTCCTCTATCATTTTGTAAGTTTCCCCAATAGTTAACGAGATAAATCTTTAAAAATAGCTGAATACTATGCGAAGCGTATACGCCTATCGATCGCTTGGCGCGCGGGCGGTAGGGAACGGAGATAACTTGACAAGCGCGCTGTCTGAGCTATGGAATCTTACAATGATGTGCGCGGCGCGGAACGCTTGCCAGCCAATCCCCAACTCCCAAAATCCGCGCGCCAAGTGATCAGTAGGCATACACACTTCGCAGTAGTAGGCCGGGCGAGCGCGCATATTCGGCTATCTTTAAGAATTAATATCTCATTAATTATTGGGGAAATTTACAAAATGATGAAGGACTTTTCGACTCAGTTTAGTTCGCTCTAGTCTTTAGTCCTGCCTATGAAATATTTGGCGATTATTTCCAGACCCTGTATGGTATATTCAGCGAACTCAATAATTGAGAGAGCGCTTGCTATTATTGATGTATTCTTTTAGATCAATCAGAACTTTAGATCTACTATAGAAGACTACATCAATAGCAGTGAGCGCTCACTCAACTGAGTCTGCTGAACGTAGCTTATAATAAAGATGTCAAATTTTAAAACACTTTTTAAATCATATCATTATGATCATTTTTTACAAAGTTACTTTCTCTTGAAAATTGCTTTTTTTGGAGAACAGAATAGATGATCTCTTAACTTTTTAGTATAATGTATATTCAAATATACTCTTTTGTGTATATTCAAATATAATGCAACGTTCTTGCAAATGTTGCTGCAATATTACTGCACTCACAGAAATATATTTAATTCCTTTACAATATTTGTACAATGTTGCATCCCAGTTAATTTTATGAAATATTCATAAAATATCAAAATTCAACATTTCAAGAGTATTTCAGAATATCTCGAAATATTTATAGAATGTAAAAGCAACATTCAAATAATCGTTAAATATTCCATTCATATATTGCGTTACATATTCGGATAATGTTCCATATTATCTTCCGCAAAATTATAATTTTTTTAGAAATTCCAAGTCCGAAAGTCTTTAAACTAATTTTTAAACGAATTATACTATTAAAAACACATTTTCTTTACTTTCATTTTGAAGTTCAATTTTGGGAATTCACAAACAAAACGCTGTACTCTTTACATTGGGCATTTCAAACCGGACAAAGCTGCTAGCTGCTAGCCTGTTTGCCGAGCAATTGAATGTGATTGGTTGAATCTAAAAGTAACAACCAATTATATTCATTTACTCAGCAAGCAGGCTAGCCGTTTTGTCAATTTGAACACGTATATTCTTTTCCATATGATTCTTATTTAATGCATCTTTGCCGCGACCCTTTATTGAGATGCATACTACTCGCGGGTGAGTTTATGATATATATAAGATTTTTATGATATATATAAGTATACTAACAATATTCTTTCACATTTCATTAATAATATTTAAACATTTTACAATCTTGACAATCTTTTGCTATACCAGAATATATGATACATTGGAAAATCAAACTTTTTAATGATTAACAGCTAGATTATGATAACTATGACTATGATAACTATGATCCCTCAAAATGAAAGTAATTTTCGGAAGCGAGGAATACGAGAAAAATAGTAAAAAAATTCTTCAACCAATACATATCAAAATAATTAACAATTACAAATAAAAAAAATCATCGCTTCATGTAGAAGTCGTGCACCTCGTAGCAGCGGGGGAGGAGGTGAGATGAAAGTCGCTTCGCGTGGAAAGTCATGCTCTCCGTAACAGGGAGAGAAGAGATGAGAGATCTTGGGTGCGTTCCAGTGTTAAAAATAGCGTACGTAACATATACTGTATAGTTTCAGCACTGACTGAACACACCTCTTGTCAAGATCAATGTCTTTAGAACATTTTAGTCGACGATCGTTATTTATTAAAAAGTTATTATCAAATTGATCATAAAATTGAATTATAATTATTAAATTAAATATTGATTATAGATTTTTTTTTTACTATTTTTCCCGTATTCCTTATTAAAAGTGCTTTTAAAAATAACTTTATTTTGAGGGACCATAGTTATTGCAATCCTTTAGCTGGAATTATAAATTGGAGAAAGAATTGTAAATATTGCTGCAATATTTTGAAATTGAACTGAAAGATTCTGGATATTAAGATATTTTTACGATGTTCACAGAAAAGTGACCGTCATTGATTATCAAGGCACTTGCAGTCCTCAAGAATCTCATCAATCATCAGCGCCGCGAACTCTGTCTGATTCTATCATAATGACAGCAGTGGCATTTGGCAACTTTCTTTGGACTTTGACTTTGAGTTTTAATATTCAAGACTTATGGCAGACGACATTGGCATTTGCTAACGACGTAATGAATGGTAATATTTAAAAAATGTGTTTACATTCATACAATAAACAAACGATTTAAAAGTGTACTAATTATCTCGATAAATATGTAGCAAGAGTATATACATTCTGTCTTATTCAAATCACGAGATATTAAAAACGATTTTTGTTCTAGTAAAAATTTTTCTTAGAATTCTTCATATAATTTTGCAGAATCTTTATATAAATTTCAGAATTGTTCATAATTTCTACGTAATTTTATAGCTTTTTAGAAACTTTCATATTTTTTATACGAATACCTATAATTTTTAAAGGAAAATTTCTAAAATCTAAAGTTTTAAGTATTTTTTGTTTAATCTATAAATTTAAAATA
>Ga0157363_1004958_pt1 | contig 12370 bp, 3 predicted proteins | sample AttsexASBM1_FD_111477 | JGI IMG/M metagenome (GOLD analysis project Ga0157363, IMG submission 111477) | Fungus gardens microbial communities from leaf cutter ant in Ribeirão Preto, State of São Paulo, Brazil - Atta sexdens ASBM1 | ecosystem: Host-associated > Fungi > Mycelium > Unclassified ...
AAACTTTAAATAAAATTTTATTTATAATTTTTAATATATATCTATGGTATCTTATACTTACAAAAGAAATAATAGCAGCTAATAGAAGAATCTTAACTAGAAGGTCATCGAACTGTTCCAGGACGAGTTGCCAGATGGATTTTCCTGTAAACAAAAAATAAATTAAGTATTGTCAACAATCTTGCGCAATGCATGAAATATGGGAAGATTGAAAAAATGAATTTTTGTTATAATGTAACAATAAGTCTCATAATTCTTCCAAATTTTAATTTCCCAATTTAATTAAATAGTTTTAATATTATTCTAATACCTGACGTGATAATTATTACGACAAATTGGCATAAAACTTAAAAAAAAAATTATAAAATGTAGAATTCTATCTCAACGTGCACTTAATCTTTTAATGTAAAAACAATATAAATACTCGATTCAATAATTATATGAATATATCTAGTTCTTAACAAAAAAAAAAAGAAAGAAGAAAATTAAAAACATGTATATTAAAAATCTACATTAAACATAACATATAATGTAGTATACAATAATGAAATCAATATTAAATACAATTATCAACAATACCTTATTATTATATATGTGACCTTGCATTATTATTAGCAACATAACGTGCATTCACAAATAGTATCTACATCTCATTGAGAGTTTTATTTCTCAGGAAAAAATATTTTGTAAGTTTTTCTTATAATTTCACTACAATGATTTTATAATTCTTACTTATTAAGTAATAGTCCATTGTAATATTACGATTCTTTATTAAATAATCATAAAACCACTGTAGCATTATGATTCTTATTAAGGAAAACAATTTGTTGTGATAAAATTATAAGAAAAATTATTACGTGTCTTTTACCTTGTACTATAATAAAAATATATTTAAATTAATGATAAATATTTAATGAAAAATATTTAATGATAAATATATTTCATAAAAATTTTAATATAATAAACGTATATCGTAAGTTCAGATCAAACATTTTTTATGTAGTAATTATGAAGTTATTTCTTTTTAAATCCGATTTACTAAAGCAATTGAAAAATTTAGCAAATTGCATTTTCTATATGACATTTGTCATTCCAACGTAACATGTTAGTCCAAAGATTCTAGTTTAATCGAAAACAACATATGCTTCGTATACACGAGGAGCTAATTTGATATTATAAGGAAAAATTTTCGTAAGCAGGTCTCATTTGTATGTGTCGGACACACCGTCGAAGACATGATGTAAGAATATAAGGTATTGTGCATAATGGAAACAACTAATTAAATTGTGGCCTCATATGCACTTTCCTGCGTATAATAGCGCTGGCATATTGGAATAGCCAATCAAATTTTGGCCACAATTCACTCTCCTACTGCGCATCCTCGAGAATGGTACACCTTGTCTTCTTACATCATGGTCGAAGACAGATTCTAGAATATGCGTCAAGAAAGGATAAAAATTATAAACTAGTCAGGGGCAAGCCCTGGGCGTCCTTGATAGCCGGCGCCTTTTGCTTGCACGCGATTGACGTCATTGCTCCACGCTTGATGATTTCATTAATTGTAATTTACAGCAGCCGTCAAAGAGATGCGAAAATTCGATTATCTAGCAATTATATAAGTATCACACCCTTTCTCTATTCTATTTCTCTCCATTTTTCCTCGCATTGTTTTCTTTTCAGCGAATTAGATTATGTTTTTTCTTCTTCATTAACGACTTCATAACGATTTATGTTTGGAAATTCAAAACGACAAAATAACGAAATTTTCATGGTAAGATAATAATTTTTACAGTAATAAGCTGAACATTTTTTACGTAAAAGATTTGACAATAATACAGTTGTAATAATAAAGTAATAAGTAATAATAAATAAAATGTGTGTCAATAATAATTACAAATTGCATCAAATTATTTGCTAATCAGAGGAAAAAGACAGCAATAAAGAAATAATTTATACATAATTTCCAAGGACTTTTTTAAACATTTAACTATACAATTAAATAATAAACAGAAATAGCCGCATTTTTACATTGAAATTCATTCGTAATCGAATAATAAATGATACAATCAAAACCAACATAAAAATTAACGAATTAGGCACTTGTGTTAGCAAAATATTTTAAGTTGAGCAGGCATGTTGTTGCATTGACATAATTGACAAATACCAATAAACAATTAGTTAAATATGAATTCTACAAATGCGAAAATAAAATTCTTACAATTTTCTTTTGCAAATTGCGTAATTTAAATAGTGGCTGTACAACAATGTTTAACGTTTAATTAAACAAGATCAATAAAATTAAAATTTAAATAGCTAAGCGGGAAAACAATTGCTTAAAAAGTAAAAATGCGTATACTAATAAAATTCATAAACGACGCAATCCTAATCATCATTAATTCTGCCAATTACGTAAATTATATATGCATGTTGTTCCTATACATACATTAATTGTACTAGTGTATTAAGATCACTTTTAATACACGGTATGCTTTCCGGTGTAACGCAAACACGTTACATGTATGCATTTCGTTACATAAATTGTACGTAATATCTCAGTGCACATTCCGTCGCGTCTCGGAAATTAATATCGTGGTATGACGTGCTGTATAGTGCTACGGACTAGCGCACATTTCTCCACGTCCTCTTCCTCCTCCTCCTCTCTTCTTGCTCTCTCACCCACGTACGTACGTGCAACATGCTTCATTACCGGATTCAGTGTATGACAATAGACGTTGTCAATCGGCCGATAGAGCGTGGCGTGCACAGAGAGATCGCGGATACATGTACGACGGACAGAGCGCGGCAACGATTACAGGCAGTTGTGCGTTTGTAACCGGCCGCGCGATTAATTTACGACAGGAATCTCATTAATACGACCTTGATCGCGCTCTCCTCCGACGCATTTCAGGATTATATAAAGTGCGATGAAACGATAAAATATTGTGTGACTTCGACTTGTTCCAAGGGAGGGAGAGTACGCCTATTATGTACTCCCCTTTCTTTTATTCTAATTGCGCGATTACTCGTTCAAATTCATCAAGAAAATAGGCTTAGGAAAAGATCACTGCAATTTGTTATTAGCCAAACTGAGAAAAAGTTTTTGATGACTGTAATTGTATATTATTATAATTTGTAGCAATTGCAATCATTTTTATGATAATAATAACTATAATTTATTGTCATATTCAATACCAACTACATATATATATATATATATATATATATATATATATATATGTTAAAAAATATATATATAGTTATTAAAGGAAAGTCAAAACATCAAAATTAATATATGTCTCCTGAAGAGACATTCTCCTATTTTCTCGAAAAAATTAATTATTATTTTATATAATGATAAAAACATGATTCGTTTAGATAATTAGAAAAGTAAAAACTCATATATTTGTTTCCATACCAACTAAAATCAACTAAAAACGAATTCTACAAATATAAAAATAAAATTCTTACGATTTTCTTTTGCAAAGCACATAGTCATACGCTCCTACTTCTTTCAAATAATTATCCCATTTTCCTAAAAAGCGTTCAGGCAAATATTATTTGCCTAAGAAAATAACATCAGGCAAATAATATGTGCCTAAAATAATATAACTAGGAAAAGGTTTGGAAACTAGCGAAAGCCATTTGAAAGGCAGATAGCATTTGCTTAGTCAAAAATTATTTTCCTGAAATATACTATTTGCCTATGACAACTTTATTATTGATAATAATACATTTTACATTTTTGTAAATGTAAAATCTTTGTAAAAACTTTCTAAATCAATTTTATTTATATTTTATTCATTATTTTTTCATAATACGATTTTAAATATAAAATCCTAGTGTAGCATGAAAGAGAGAGAGAGAGAGAGAGAACCGGTGCATCTATCTGTAAGACAAATTATATGCTAACTTATCTTTATAGTGTTTGTATTATAGTACCAAATAGCTCTATTCGGAGCTGAAGGCAATCATTTACGGGAAAACTCTCAAAAATAGAAATTACTTATAGAACAGCATAAAATATTCATATAAATCAACAAAAAATATTTTATATCGAAATAGAAAATCTTATACATTTATTATTATATTTTAAACAGATGATTCCAGAAAGAAAAAGAATAGGAATATGTGGCATATTACTGTGTCAATTTTGGGACCCATTTTCATATCAGACTTATTTTTGCTTATCTTATGAAAAAGTTAATTATTGCATAATTACAAACAAGTATTATAAAAATTGTTATATTATTTGATAGAAGATATTTTCTACTTTGTATTATGTTTTTACTTTAACTTTTGTTAAAAAAGTATATTGTCCAAAAACAAAGTGGTATGTCAGTGACCTTCGACTAACATTTTAACAACAATAATAATTATAATAACGATAATACGTAATTATAGCGCTATAAATAGAAAATTTTTCTCTTTATTTTCTCAAGTCAAAAATATTAAATATAATTTTTTAGATAGCCAAATCTGTCAAGTAATGCTATTATGAAATCAAGATCACTGATGGCAATGTTGGGCTTGTAAAGGAAAAAACTGTAGTTCTATTCACTTGTGTATAAAGAAAATTACTCTCGTAGGAGCTTCGCAAAAAATCATATTCTTAATGAAAAGCATGCGTCTCTCATTAAGGTAAAAAAAGAAAACTTCATTTCTACGTTATCGGAATAAGTCGAAGAACTCAATGGAATTTGGATATTATTGCGTTCGAACGGTATTAATTCAATAAGGCCGTTGCCTATATCTTATCGTCTATTTATCTTTGATAAAGCCGAAAACATTTGTTATTTGCAGGATCGATCTCACTGATTAATGTATTAAGCTTCGTGTTTTAATAGTCGCGACATCAAGGTCGATCTAATTTTCACGTAATTGCTTTTCAGCGAGATCTATTATATATTGAAATATATTACATACACATACGTATAGTATAGCGATACAAATTCCACGCCTGCAATCGATCTAATCGTCAACGTCAGCTTTCGAGCCAATTTAATTCCGATTTATCGAAGTCAATTTCAGCAGTTTGATGCAATCCAGGACGTATTTTCGGAAAATGTGAAAAATTTTCTCTCGATTCTCGCTCTCCTTTTTTTTTATTCTAGTTATATCGCGTCATGAACGATAACGCCGAATGAAAGCTACGACTACGGCGGGTCGATTCATTGCCGAAGGTCGACACGACGGAAAGATAGCGCGAGACTTTGCGCGGGTCGAATGCAATGCCGATGCAATTACGACCGAGTCGAAGGCGACGTACGGCGCTACGCGCTGACGTCTTTCGACAAATGGGGGCAAGTGACCCAGGTATTCCTTAGATCCTGCAAGTCTCTCGTGACAGTCGTGCAATATACCTTTCCTACATTTCCTTCTGCCGATACTTTATTTTATCTATAGAACGTTTCATCAAATACTTTATCTTTGCTGCTATTTTCTCAAGGATTACATATATTTTGTAACAAAAATAAAAATATTACAAATTTTTTCACACTGTAAAAGTTATATATGAGAAGTTATAAAAAAATTATATACAAAAAGTTAAATATACAAAATTTGACGGCAATTTATTTGAATCAAAAATGATTTCAATAAGTAGACATATTTGTAAAAAATAATTTGTAAAATATTTGTAAAAAGATAAAATGAGAAAATTTTCATTTTAATTATAAAATTGCATCGTTAAATACAATTATTGATTTTATTAAATCGTTTCATATGCATTTATTTTTATACGAAAAGTACAAATTTTCAATTTTAGTTACTTTTAGCAGATTATACGCACTTGATGCCTTCCTGTAATCCTTTATTAGTAGATAAGTCTCGGAAAAAGAACATTTTATTGGAGATTTTTTTGTTATTGTATCAGATTAGATTTATTATTTACAGATTTTTAATTATAGAAGAGAGATATATAAAGTTAGAAAGAGATATTTACCAAAGACATCAAAAAACGAGAAAATATAAGAAAATATAAGAAAGATCCATTCTCGACGTTACGTTCAAAGAGCTCGAATATAAAAAGCATTTATCATAAAAAGTATTGAATATTTTTTCTATATTCCGCATTTATCATATCTCTTATATTTTATTTTTTTATATATAAAAAATGGGTATACTCATTCTACGTACATTTGTCTTTCACTGTTTTTTCACACCTTTTGTTTTGATTAATTGACATTGTAAAGTTCCTGAATATAATCCCAAGAATTCTCAGATTTCTCAGAAGTTGCAAAGGCGATTTTGCGAGCGGCGGCATCAACGACAATGTGTTGCATTTGTAAGTGCAACGTAGCGATGCTAATTCTCAAAGCTTATGGAATTCCAAGAGCAAGCGTGACCTACTTTGACAGCAAACACGTGGCGAAAATCTTCCCTGCAAACGACCAACGTTTGCCCAGACAGGTGAGAAGAGAAATTCGGAAATTTATAAATTATAAATTAGCACCTAATAAAACGCTGACAAAGTTACGGCTCGACATAAAAACGAGGCATAAGAAAAAAAAAGTTCTCGATTTACAAACTTGCCTTGCTATCAAAAGCAATTTGTATGTCAATTTGTCGCAAACCTGTTTTCTACTACGTCAAGCAACGTCGAAAGACGATAGTTGGTACTCACCCTCCTCAGCTGGCAATTCTGTAACATAAAAAGGGAAATATTAAAATATCACCTCATATCTATATATCGAATAATAAAACTATAATAAAGTGCAAAAATGTAAATCAGTATTATTTTAAAGTAACAACGATTGCTGCAAAAAGTACACTTCTCATAGGATTTTAATATCAAAAAGCTTAGCAATTAACTTTAAATAACTTCATAATTATCAAATGGAAATAAATTATTCAAATATTACTGTGGAAAATATTTTAAACTTTTTGAAAATTAAACAGTGAATATACATACTTTATAAGTACATATAAAAATTATATGTTCAATCCGAAGTATTTAAACGCTGTGAAGGAGTCCGCTTTAAGATGTCCTAGTTGAAATTATACAGAAATGTCAAGAGTGTAGAATCCCATAATTTGACGCGAACAAATTGAAGGAAACCACGAAAAGGAATTTGGCGTGCAAAATGGGCGTAGGGGAATTCCCTAGGGGAATATCTAGTGGTTGAGTTAAACGTGCAAGTGACAGTTTTTGAATACTGAAAAGATTTATAGTAGACGTTATGGAAGTTCTCTAGCTAATGCGAAATGGATCGAAGTTTTGCAGAAACTTGTTCAATATTATCGAATTTCGCTTAAAATCTTGTACACGTTAACAATGGCTTCTCCAAGAGATTAAACAAACGTCTATCTGAGAAAAACTCAATAGATAATTATTTCAAAAACTATTTCGAAAGCATTAAAAAATAATTAATTAATTAAATTATTATAAGAATAACCTTCAAAATATTGAAAAAAAATAAATAATTGAAGTTTAAAAAAGAGATACGTACAAAATCGCAAGCAAAACTTAAGAATTTTAACGATTATTTGAATATTAACGATTATTTGAATAATGTTGATAAAATGAATTCGCTATTACGCAGTCAAAAGGTCAGATATTTTTATCATATATAAGAGAATCTCTGATCCAGTTTAATCCACGAGGTCGATTACTCTTTCGAGCGTTCATTAACGTCTAGAAATTGGGTGTGTGGGCGATCGTGCGTCTCTGTGAATTCTAATAGCATCGTTGTATAAATATTTACACATTAGGAAAAGGCAGAATCTCGTAAGATATCTTGCCTAATAGCGATTTCAGTTTGACGCACTAGTGCACATTAAAGCTGTCGTATACAAATCAATGTAAAGATGTATGTTTAAATAAAAATATGTAAACGAATTAAACCGCGAAATCTTTATATACTTTATTGTGCTGTTTAATAAGATATGTATTAGATATCGTTTGAAATACATCATCTTTACTCAGATTAGATCAGTGTACAGTTTAAATGTGTAAATATGTATCAGTGCATCTAGCTACGTCCAACTGAATTCGCTATTAGAAATTCGAACATATAGGAACATTGGTATGTATATAAAAAGAATAATTTTGTTGAAAATTCTAAAATTGTAGCAAGATAAAGATCTGAAAATTTGAACCATCGCTTAAACTAATTTAAAGTTTAGAACATCGAAACTTTTTGCAGTATTATCATCAAATTTGAGCGTAATTATTTTGAAGATCCAATAAAATTATTCTTTTAACTGTTTATTTAGTTAATTTTAATTATTTTAAATACACTAATAAAATCATTCTTTTCATGTATCAGTTATATATGTTATGTATGTTGAGGTTTTAGATTGTTTATATTTTCATGGAAAGGATAATTTTGTTGTAATATTTAGAAATTTAACAAGATACAGATCTGAAATATAATCTTGTTGAATTATCAAAATAATTATGTAAGATGCTCGAACTAGTTGCTTGTTAAAACTTTTTACAGCATTGCTTATCATATTTAAGATTTCTACGTAATCATTTTGATGATTACGTCCAAATAAAATTATTTCAGGATTTGTATTTAGCTGAATTGTGTTAAATATTTCAGCAAAATAAAAATTGTTTTTTCTGTGTTCTCAATTTCTTCAATATGGATCTTTTCTTGAATAAAAATTCATTGCATATGCTGTCCTTTTTTCGCAACGTCTCTCATCTTTAAAGTTAAATATTTAGCAAATTAACTTCATCTAATTAGCTTCAAGGATTAGAAACAGAACTTTATTACATGGTATCTGCTTAGAAATAAATGACGTTAGATGATATACATTTTGTTGGAAAAGATCGAGGACGGATGCAGAGAAGAACCGTGTTTGCAATATGGAAAAGCAAACTGTCTATCGACGTGAGCGGCTTGTCTGCTCGCGATACGTACGGAGTGACACGTGAGGAAAAACAGAGCCACGTGGGAGTCATTGATTCGTATACTGGATCCGCATAGATTTTTCTTGAATGGCTGTCTCGCGATTGACGTGTTCAACAGAAAACATGTCGCTTCCCGTGAAACATACACAGCAATGGGATTCTGAAAGGCGCGTGTAATTCTCGGACTTACATAAAGCCAGACGTGAAAGCGTTTGTCGCACGAATAATAACTTCAATTTCACATCGATTACACCGTTGCAAAACTCGTTAATTCGCACGTGAACATTGTACCTTGTAACCTAATATCGAGATGTGATTCGTATTCTTGAAAATGATATCAGCAAATATCGGTCAGGGATGAAAAAGGAAGGACGTCTTTATTAATATGGTTCTAATATCAGAATTACTTCTATCAGTTTTTCGTGAAAACAAATTTCATCTTAAAAAAAATAGAGTATCCTACATAAGTTACAATTGTACACGGTTGTTTCGCTGAAGTATCTAAAAATTTAGCTAGATACAGATCTGAAAATAATTTTGTTAGATTATCAAAATAATTATGTAGGATGGCCAGTTGATTGCTAAAATACAAAAATTTTTTGCAGCAATGCTCATCATGATTGAATTTCTTACAAATTATTTTGATCGTCCAACAAAATTATTTTCACACTGAGAAAAATGATCTGGTTGGATTAAATAGTAATTCTGAAAAATGGAATCAGAATTTTCTTGTTAAATCTAGTTAAATTCTTGTTAAATCTAGAATTCTAGTTGAGATAAAATTCTGATTGATATAATTATTCTTTCTAAAAATAAAAATTATTTTACCAGAAATATATTGTATTTAACCAAAAATTCCGATTGTCTCAACTAGAATTTTAATAAATTTAATCAAATTCTGATTCGTCCATTTTCAATCAGAAATTTTTTTTAGCAGATCTGTATCAATTTTTTTTAACTACCTCACAAAATCGTTCCGCTTTCTAAATCTTTTGGAGTCAAATTTCACTTCAAAAGACTGAAAATTGAATCTTGAAAAGATTGCTCAATTTTCAGTCCAAAAGATCTAGAGAGCGTGTATCACAAAAATCTCGTGAAATACAATCAATGTTAAATTTCCATAAATTTCCAAGATTGAGGGTAATGAAATGAAATGATTGAGGATAATCAATATTAAAGGCTGCAGGATAAGCATCGAATATACTCTCGTAAGAACACCTGGAGGCACACAATCCTCTCTGGCAAGTGGCATCGATCGCGTTTTACGCACACTACGAATACACGAGTCAGCTACGGGAGGTGGCGTCGTCACGCCGTACGGAAGCAAATGCGGCGCGATCGAGGTATGATCGAGCATAGGCGGGAAAAGGTGCGGAAAAAGCTGGGAGTTTTCCCCGCGCCATGCGAGAACGTCAGGGCTACGGATTATCACGCGACAGTGAACGGCCGCACAAAGCCGATAGAAACGCGCGACAAACAAATCCGCCGGTCGTGCATTGAACGACACGTTGCTCCGGCTTCGCTCCGCACACCATGCACGTGCTAACTTTAGCCGATGAACTTAACCGGGACGATTCGCGTGTAACGAAGTAGTGAATAAGTTCCGGAACGCGTCCAAGTTTCGGAGAAACTTTCATCAAATCGTGCAACACGGATAATTTAAGTGGCTCTTAGATGCTCAATATTATTATATAATTATTTTATATAATTATTAAGCCCCCTCTCTCTCTTTAAACAATTCAAAACAAACAATCTGGAGGCTTAATATAACTTTTAGATAATCAATAATACATATTGTGCAATACCAAATATTGTGCATACATAATATTGATCGTCTAGGAGCCGCTTTAAGCTGTACCAGGATTACCGATTGAATTGCGATTGCGATTGATGATTACTTTTAAATCAATCAAAGCAAAGCATCGGACTGTTGTTCCGATTTGTCGAAAAGAAATCGCCAATCACAATGGCAAACGAATTAAAAACCGCTATAATGTAACTACGGCTTTAGAGAGATTTATGTAAATAGAACGAAGAGAAATTCATGCAAATATCATGTTGGAATGGAAACGCATATATCGAAGATCCTTCTGCAAAAATATACCTCATGCAAAGACGATACAAAATTACAAATAATCTTAAATAAAAGTGAACATTTTGACGATGTCGAACCAATTTGCGAAGAAATCAATTACTAAACACACATCAGTTACTTTACTCATTTCGATTAAAGTATCATGAATTAACAAAAAAAAAAGATACATTTATGGAAAAAAAAATGTACAAGAATAACGACGATATAAGTGAAAAATGAGAAAATGTGCAAGATAAACAGCCTGAGTGTTTCGTGAATTAATTAGTAATAAATAAATAATATGATAATAAAGAGACAATTTTCTTTCTTTTTTCACTTATTTCGTTTATCATTCGTGACAATTTGATAAGAATAATATACAGTTGATAAATGGCGGAAGGAAGACAAATTCCATCGTATGTGCAGAATATAGATGAACGCGGTACAATTTCCATGGGCGGTTCTCAGGTCAACCACGAAACTAATTTCTAACTGCGCTTGTGACAGACGAAACCTCATTACATGCACGAATGAGTAGCGTTAATACACGTGGTATGTCGAGTGCTTATTTGTAATATGGTGGCACTCGAGTGCAGAGAAGATAAAACAATACTGTTTGAGCATACTTGACTCGATCGCTCGAGCTGTGCGGAAAATTCTCGATTGCTCTCGAATACCTTTAATCATAATATTTCATTATTTCCTTACATTCGATTCAATACAAATACATAATAGGTATTAAACCTTTCAAAAAGTCGAGTATAACTGTCCAAGAAATACTTAACACGTTCATAATGCTCCTCATGTCACACAGAGAATTGAGAAACTAATTATTATTTATCGTAGAAATAGAATTTATGACGTATTGTTTTTTTTCACATTGAAAGGCCAGTGCATGTATGAGAATTCGAGTATATTTAAAGTATCTTGCGCATAGTGTCATGTAAATGAGCTAAACAAAGTCCCAAATTTAGCAAAGAAAAATAAAATTCTTGAGTTCTGTATAATGTTTATTTCTGGTGTACACAACTTCCAAGAAAATTTCGAAGATGATGTATCTTGAAATCAAACGTGTCACAAATCTATTAATCAAAGCTAAGATTATCTAAACGACGAAAAAAGTATGTTTCGAAAAGTGTTAAAGTATGTCAAAGTAAAATCAACTGAAAAAAGAAGTGTTTAATTTTAAGATATTTTATTTTAAGATGTTCTTGTCTCCATTTTTTAAACACTTAAAGATTTTATTTTTAAACTTTTTCAATAGACAAAACACTACGTGTTTAGATTTAAAACGCATAGTGTTTTATCTATTGAAAAAAATTTTAAATTGGGGACGAGAATAAAATACATTACTTTTTACAGTAATTATTTCTTTAAATTACAAAAAAATTACAAGACCGCTTTTTAAATTAAATGAGTGAAATGTTTACAAATTC